>PVBE010687752.1_pt1 | contig 12177 bp, 14 predicted proteins | sample 1631181 | NCBI WGS metagenome assembly PVBE01 (sample SAMN08397723, study PRJNA350692) | Marine metagenome, whole genome shotgun sequencing project. | isolation source: water | place: Pacific Ocean | collected 2012-04 | reverse complement strand
GTCGAGGTTGGCTTCGGTCTCGGACGGGGCCAAGCCGCGCAGCGCGTCGTTCGCACCGAGTTCGACGATCACCATGTCGGGCGCATCGGCCAGCACCCAGTCGAGCCGCGCACGCCCCCCGGCCGAGGTATCGCCCGAGACCCCGGCATTGACGACCCGCACCGCCAGCCCATCGCGCTGCAACCGGGCCTCTAGCTGGGCCGGGAAGGCATCTTCGGGCAACAGGCCGAAACCCGCCGTGAGGCTATCACCCAAGACCGTGATCACGGTCTCGCCGGCCGCCACCGGTGGCGCCACGGCGGCCAGCCCGCAGGCGGCGAGAAGCATTGCCACGGCCTTGAACCCACGCCGACTAGGCACGATCTACCCCCACAGGGTCGGGCGCACGCTGGCGCTGGGCGAGGACGGGTGAGATCACGATGCACACGGCAATGGTGGTCCTCGAAGACGTCCACCTCAGTCTGGAAAGCGCGGCCGGCTCCGTCAACATATTGCGTGGCGTCGACCTCAGTATCGGGGCCGGCGAAACGGTCGGGCTGGTTGGTGCCTCAGGCTCGGGAAAATCGACCATGATGGCGATCGTGGCCGGTCTCGAGCGGCCGAGCGCGGGGTCGGTCCGCATCAACGGCGTCGATCTCGGCGAACTCTCGGAAGACGGGCTGGCGCTGTTCCGCCGCGACACCATCGGCATCGTCTTCCAGTCCTTCCATCTGGTCCCGACCATGACGGCGCTCGAGAACGTCGCGATCCCGCTCGAGCTCGCCGGACGCGGCGATGCCTTCGCCGCGGCCGCGGCCGAACTCGAGCGCGTCGGTCTCGGCGAGCGCGTTGGGCACTACCCCTCGGAGCTTTCGGGCGGCGAACAACAGCGCGTCGCACTCGCCCGCGCCGTGGCGACCGGACCCAAGCTGCTGCTTGCCGACGAACCCACCGGCAACCTCGATTCCGAGACCGGCGGCGCGGTCATCGACCTGATGTTCTCATTGCGCGCCCGCCACGGGGCGACGCTGCTTCTAATCAGCCACGATGCCGACATCGCGGCGCGCTGCGACCGGGTGGTGCGCATTGCCGACGGCCGCCTGAGCGACGCGGCCGCGGCGCAGACGGCGGCCGCGGCGGTGTCGGGCGCTTGAGGGCAGCGCTTCTCTCTTTGCGCCTGGCCCGCCGCGAGCTGCGCGGGGGGGTACGCGGCTTTCGCCTGTTCCTCGGCTGCCTGGCGCTCGGCGTCGGCGCGATCGCGGCGGTCGGTTCGATGTCGGCCGCGATCGAGGCGGGGCTCGAGAAAGACGCGCGGGCGCTCTTGGGCGGCGACGTCGAATTGCAGCGCCCCTACCTGGCGGCCAGCGAGGACGAGCGCGCCGCACTGGCCGTGGGCGCGCGGCTCTCGGCGGTGGTGACGATGCGGTCCATGGTGCGGCCGCTGGCCGGCGGAGCGCCGTCGCTGGTCGAGCTGAAGGCCGTCGACGGGGCCTATCCCCTGTTCGGGACGGCGCGATTGGAGCCTCCGGGTGATCTTTCCGAGGCGCTCGGCCACGACGGCCAGAGCTGGGGTGCGGTCGCCGAGGCGACGTTGTTGAGCCGGCTTGGCCTCGAGCTCGGCGATCGTGTCCAGGTCGGCGAGGCCACCTACCGCCTGAGCGCGATCATCGCGGCCGAGCCCGACCGCGCCTCCGCCGGTTTCGCCCTCGGGCCGCGGCTGATGGTGAGTACGGCGAGCCTGCCCGAGACCGGATTGGTGCGCGAGGGAAGCCTGATCCGCTACCACTACCGGGCCGCGCTCGAAGGCCCATCGCCGGCGGCCTGGGTCGCCGAGACCAAGGCCCGCGACCCCCGCGCCGCGTGGCGTATCCGCCAGTTCTCGGAAAGCGCCCCGGGGCTGCGCAACTTCATCGACCGCTTCACCTTCTTCCTCACCCTGGTCGGTCTGAGCGCGCTGTTGGTCGGCGGCGTCGGCATCGCCAACGCCACCGCCGCGTACCTTGGCGGCAAGACCGCGACGATCGCCACGCTCAAGTGCCTTGGCGCGCCCGCCCGGCTGGTGTTCTGGACCTACTTCTGGCAGGTGCTGGCGCTGAGTCTGATGGGGATCGCCGCCGGTGTCGTCCTGGGCGCCGCCGTCCCGCCGCTGATCGACGGGCTGGTGAGCGAGCGGCTCCCGGTCGAGACCCGGCTCGGCATCTATCCGGTGCCGCTGGCGCTGGCCGCCGCCTTTGGGCTGCTCACCGCGTTTGCCTTCGCGCTGTGGCCGCTGGCGCGGGCACGCGAGGTACCCGCGGCGGGTCTTTTCCGCGACGTGGTGGCGGCGCGGCGGCGCTGGCCACGACCGGCCTACGTCGCCGCCGTCGCGGCCACGCTGACGGCCCTGGCGGCGCTCGCCGTGGCATCGGCGCCGGACCGCTGGCTCGCCGGCTGGTTCGTCCTCGGCGCGGCGTTGACGTTTGCTCTCTTCCGCGCTGCGGCGTGGGGCCTCAAGGCCGCCGCGATCGCCGCCGGCCGGCCCCGGCGGCCGCTCCTGAGGCTAGCTCTCGCCAATCTCACCCGGCCCGGTGCATCGACCAACAGCGTCGTTCTTTCCTTCGGGCTTGGGCTGACGCTGTTGGTCACGATCGGCGCCGTCGAGGCCAACCTCACACGGCAGATCGAAGGTCGCCTGTCCGAGGGCACGCCCGCGTTCTTCTTTGTCGATATCCAGCCCGACCAAGTCGCGGAATTCGACCGTATTGTGCGCGAGGTGCCGGGCGCCGGCGCCGTCGAGCGCGTGCCCTCGCTCCGCGGGCGCATCGTCGCCATCAACGGGATCGCAGCGGAACGGGCGGCGATCGACCCCGGCGCCGCGTGGGCCGTCAGAAGCGACCGCGGGCTCACCTATGCGGCAAGCCTACCGGCCTCGAGCCGGGTCGTCGCCGGCACCTGGTGGCCCGAGGACTATGCCGGGCCGCCGCTGGTTTCCTTCGACGCCCACCTCGCCGCCGAGATGCATCTCGGCATCGGCGACACGCTCACACTGAACGTGCTGGGGCGTGAGATCGTGGCCACCATCGCCAACCTGCGCGAGATCGATTGGGGCACGCTGGGCCTCAATTTCACCGTGATCTTTGCGCCCGGCGCGCTCGACGATGCGCCGCAGACCCACATTGCCACCGCACATGCGACGCCCGAGGCCGAGGAGCCGCTCTTGGGCGCGGTCACCGGGCGCTTCGCCAATGTCACGGCGATCCGCGTCCGCGAGGCGTTGGCCGCGGCAGGCGAGCTCTTGGGCGGCATCGCGCTCGCCGTGCGCGCTACCGCGCTGGTCATGCTGGTGGCCGGGATTCTGGTGCTCTCGGGCGCCATCGCCGCGGGGCACCGCCGCCGTGTCTATGACTCGGTGATTCTCAAGGTATTGGGTGCGCGCCGTGCCGAGGTGTGGCGTGCCCACGTGATCGAGCACGCGCTATTGGGCGTCGCGACGGCGGCGGTTGCGGCCCTCGCCGGTACGGTCGCCGGCTGGGCCGTGGTGCGCGGGGTGATGGACGCCGAGTGGGTCTTTGCCCCGGGCTCGGTCGCGCTGATCGCCGCGCTCGGCATCGCGGCCACGATACTGTTCGGCTTCCTCGGCACCTACCGCGCCCTCGGCCACCCCGCCGCACAGGTCCTGCGCGCCCAGTAGGAATTCGCCTTGCGGTAAGGTCACCGCCTGCGTATACATCGTTTATCGACGATGAACGATGTACGGTGGCCGGAGATGGCATCGATCGAGACCAGCGAGGCGGATGGTCTGGCGGCCGAGGCACCGGACGTCGAGAAGCTCGCGGCGCTTGCCAAGGCGGTCGGACACCCGGCGAGGCTGGAGGTCATCAGAATGCTGCACCAGAGGCAGACCTGTATCGGCTGCGACATCGTGGATGAGATAGGCCTCGCCCAATCGACCACGTCCGAGCATTTGCGGATTCTGAAGGCCGCCGGGATCATCAGCGGGGAGATCGAGAGGCCGCGGGTCTGCTACTCGCTCGAGGCATTGGCCCTCGAGCCGCTGCGCCACTTCCTGGAGGGAATCGCCCCCCCTCCGACAAAGGTCCCGTGATATCGACGTTTGAACGCTATTTGAGCGTTTGGGTGGCTCTCTGCATCGCCGCCGGGGTGGTGCTCGGACACTACTTTCCCGGCGTGTTTCAGGCCCTTGGCACGGCCGAGATTGCGCGGGTCAATGTTCCCATCGCCGTGCTGATCTGGCTCATGATCATACCAATGCTGGTGAGGATCGACTTCACCGCCTTGGGCCAAGTTCACGAGCACTGGCGCGGCATCGGCGTCACGCTTTTCATCAATTGGGCGGTCAAGCCCTTTTCCATGGCCGCGCTCGGGGCGCTGTTCATCGGCTATGTGTTTCGCCCCTATCTGATGGAAGCGCAGATCGAGAGCTATATCGCCGGTCTCATCATCCTTGCCGCCGCTCCCTGCACGGCGATGGTCTTTGTCTGGAGCAACCTCTCCGACGGCGAGCCGCACTTCACCTTGAGCCAGGTGGCGCTGAACGACGTCATCATGGTTTTTGCCTTCGCCCCGATCGTCGGGCTCTTGCTTGGACTCTCGGCCATTGTCGTGCCGTGGGACACGCTCTTGCTCTCGGTTGGCCTTTACATCGTCGTCCCCGTGATTATCGCCCAGGCGGTGCGCAAGCGCCTTCTCGGCTCCGGCGGCAAGCCGGCCCTCAAGCAGCTCTTGGGGACGTTGCGGCCGGTTTCGCTCGTGGCGCTCCTGGCGACGCTCGTGCTCCTGTTCGCCTTTCAAGGCAGAGAGATAATCGCCCAGCCGCTCGTGATCGCGCTTCTCGCGGTTCCCATCGTGATCCAGGTCTACGCCAACTCAGCCCTTGCCTACGTTCTGAATCGCGCCGTCGGATCGACCCACTCCGTGGCCGCACCCTCGGCCTTGATTGGTGCGAGCAATTTCTTCGAGCTGGCCGTCGCGGCTGCGATCAGCATCTTCGGCATCGAATCGGGTGCCGCGCTCGCCACCGTCGTCGGCGTGTTGGTCGAAGTGCCGGTAATGCTCTCGGTGGTGAAGATCGTGAATGCCAGCAAGGTCTGGTACGAGCGCGGTCCCGCCGTTCGGCGTCGCGCTGTTGCGCGAGCCACGCTAGCGGGTAGCTAGCGCGCGTCGAAGGCCGTCTGCATCTCGGCGGCGATGGCTTCCGCGGCCGCGCGCCGGTCGCTCGCCCCGATGATCGGGCGGCCGACCACCAGGTAATCGGCGCCGGCGGCGATCGCCTCGCCCGGTGTTACGGCGCGCTTGTGATCGTCGCTGGCCGCGCCTTGGGGGCGGATGCCCGGGGTCACGATCAAGAAATCGGGTCCGATGCTGTCGCGGATGGCGCGCGCCTCGCGGCCCGAGGCGATGACACCATCGATGCCGGCCTCGCGGGCGGCGGCGGCACGCTCGAGCACCACGTCCTCGACCGAGCCGCCGAGACCCTGGAGATCGGCGGCCGAGAGGCTGGTGAGGAACGTGACCATGAGGAGCTTGACCGCGGAATCGCCGCGCCCCGCGACCGCCGCCTCGAGCGAGGCCCGGTTGACGCCGCCGCTGCCCTGGATGGTCAGGAAACTCGCTCCGGCGCGCGCGGCGCCGGCGACCCCGCCACGCATCGATTCGCCGATATCGCTGTATTTGAAGTCGATGAAGATGCGGCTGCCGCCCGCTTTCAGCTCTTGGATGTAGTCCGAGAGGTCCGGGTCCCACTGCAAGGTGAGCCCGATCTTGTAGAAACTCACGAGCGGATCGAGCTCGGCGACGATCGTCCGGGCCTCGGCGACCGTCGGCACGTCGAGGGCGACGATCAGGCGGGCGGGGGCATCGATTGCGGTGTTCATGGGCGGTCCGAGGGCAGTTTATACGCCAAAGCGCGACCCGCGGGCGGCCTTGATTCCGGGCTCTTTGCCCTCATATAGTGTGGGTATGTCTGCGGTTTCCAGGGAAGGTAGCAATGGCTGAGGATACCAAGTTTCGGTTGGGCGCTTTGGGCGCGACGGCGCAGGCGGAGATCGACCAGGGTCTCCGCGCGTACATGCTTCGCGTCTACAACTACATGGCCTCGGGCCTGTTGCTGACGGGCGCCATCGCCTACACGACCGCGAACACACCGGCCATCCTCAGCCTGTTGTACGCGGTGGGACCGGACGGCGTGGACCAGCCGACGCTGTTGGCGTGGCTCGCCATGCTCTCGCCGCTCGCCTTCATCCTCGTGCTCTCCTTCGGCATCCACAAGCTCAAGGCCCGGACGGCGCAAGGCCTGTTCTGGCTTTTCGCCGCCGTCATGGGGCTCTCGCTCAGTCACATCTTCCTGGTCTTCACCGGTGCCTCGATCGCTCGCGTATTCTTCATCACCGCCGGCACCTTCGGCGCTATGAGCCTCTATGGCTACACCACCAAGCGCGACCTGACAGGCTGGGGTTCGTTCCTGTTCATGGGCCTGATCGGCGTGATCATCGCCATGGTCGTGAACATGTTCATCGCCTCGGCGGCGCTTCATTTCGCCATCTCGGTGATCGGCGTGCTGGTCTTCGTCGGGCTGACGGCCTACGACACCCAAAAGATCAAGAACGAGTACAACGAGGCCGATTCGTCCGAGATCGCGGGCAAGAAGGCGATCATGGGCGCGCTTCGCCTCTATCTCGGCTTCATCAATCTGTTCCTGATGCTGCTGCACCTGTTCGGCGGCCGGGAGTAGGATTTCGAAATAGCGAACCGCAGCGCCCGGCACGCTTGTGCCGGGCGCTTTGCTTTGCGCTGGCTCAGTTGGGCTCGATCAGACGCAGGTGTGCGCGGTCGAAGATGCGCAGCACGCGGCCGAGTACGCGCCCGCAATCCAGGATGCGCCCGCCTGCCGTGACGCTATAGCGCCGCTCGGCGCGATTGGGCTGCGGCGCCTTGACGATGCGGTAGGCCGGCGGCTCGCGGTCGCGCCGGTAGACCGCGAATGCCGCCCCGTCCTCGTCGAGCTCGAAGGCGTAGTCGCACCACTCGCCGGCGCTGACCATGCGGCTATAGACCGAGAGGATCTCGTTGAGCTCGTTGCGGTCGAAAAAAGTAGTGGACGGTGGCGGGGTGTTACCGGGGGTAAGCCCTGGCGGGCCACCCCCATGGGGTGCGAAGTCGAGGACCTCGCTCATCGTACGCGAGCCGCGACCAGTCGCTTTTGGGGACCGGGCACCAGCCCGCAGCTGCTGCGGTACGAAGAACCGCGGTTACCGATAGCCATCGCCCCGATCATACCGAGGGGCCGCCAGCCGGGCAACGGAAACCTGGCCTCAGTCGCGCTTGCGGGCGAGCGTCAGACCGTCGCCGATCGGCACCATACAAAGGCTCACCCGCTCGTCTCCGCTGAGCTTGTGATTGAGCGCGCGGATCGCCAGGGTGTCCTCGTCTTCGACCGCCGGGTCGGCCACGCGTCCCTGCCACAAGACGTTGTCGATGGCGATCAGGCCGCCGGCGCGCAAGAGCGTAAGGCAACGCTCGAAATAGCCGTCGTAACTCGGCTTGTCGGCGTCGATGAAGGCGAAATCGAAGGTGCCCGATTCGCCGCCCTCAATCAGGGAATCGAGGGTGGCCGCAGCCGGGGCGAGGCGAAGATCGATATTTTCGGAAACTCCGGCCTCGCGCCAGTAGCGCTGGGCCACCTCGGTCCACTCCTCGCTGATGTCACAGGCGACCAGCCGACCTTGCGGTCCCATGGCCGCGGCCACGCGAAGCGCGCTATAGCCGGTGTAGACCCCCACTTCGATGCACTTGCGGGCGCCGATCAGCTCCACCAAAAGCGCCATCAGCGCCCCCTGTTCGGGCGAGATCTGCATCTGGCTGAGCTCCATGGGCTCGGTTTCGGCACGCAGGCGGGCGAGAACGCCGGTCTCGCGCACCGCGGCCGAAAAGAGGTAGGCGTGCAAGGGCTCGGTAAGCTGGATCGTACGGCTCGACATCGGCGGCTTCCTCGTGACTTGCGGGCGATGACGGCGATGGTAGCCGATCCTCGGACGACCGTCTCGGCGGGGGCTCGCGAGAACGTGAGCCGGCGCCTTATTGTGGCCGTTATTTGGCCCTACGCGCGCCCTATTGCCGCCTGAAGATGCGTGCCATTGGGCCTCCTGGGACCCGGTCGTTCGGGGCGGCTAACCCCCCAGCCTCCGCCTCGCAACGGCCGGGTCCTTTTTCCGCCGGGTCAGACCTGCAGAAACGATGATCGCCGGAGATCTCGACCTCGAGCGCGCGCTGCGCGACCCGGCCTACCTGCGAACGATCATGGAGCAGGCGGGTCTGTCCGCCCCCCGAAAAGAGCGTCCGACCGAGGCACCCCCCGCCGCGGACGAAGCGAAAACCGGACAAACGCCTTACGCACGATAGGGCGGGCGGCTATGGTGGGTGGCGTCCCATGGCCTGCATCCTTTACGAGCTTCTCGGCGCCGATGATCGCCGCTTCAGCCCCCACGTCTGGCGCAGCCTGATGGCGCTCCACCACAAGGGACTGAGGCCCGAGCGTCGTCCACTGTGCTTCACCCAGCTCGACCAGGTCGAGTTCAGCGGCCACAAGCGGGTACCGCTTCTGGTGGACGGCGAGCGCACGGTGTCCGATTCGTGGGACATCGCATGTTATCTGGAAGACGCCTACCCCGACGCACCGTCGTTGTTCGGCGGGACCGTGGGCCGCGCCCAGGCGCGATTCGTCAACAACTGGGCCGACACCGAGCTGCATCCCGCGCTGATGCGCCAGATTGTCCTCGATATCCACGATCACTTGGTGACCGCGGACCAGGAATACTTCCGCACCTCGCGGGAGAAGCGGCTGGGCGGGCCGCTCGAGGAGGTTCAGGCCGAGGCGCGCGCGCACGCTCTCGAGCCCTTGCGCAAGCACCTCGAACCCCTGCGGGCGACGCTCGCGGCGCAGCCGTTCCTCTGCGGCGAGGCGCCGGCGTATGCCGATTACATCGTCTTCGGCGCCTTTCAGTGGGCGCGCTGCATCAGCGCTTTCGCCGTTGTCGCGGACGACGATCCGATCTGCGGGTGGCGCCGAAACATGCTCGGCCTGTTCGATGGACTGGGCGCCGAGGCCGTGGGCTATCCGCTGTGAGCGTCTCGCTCAGCGCATCGCGATAACGGCAACCAGAAACGCGAGCTCGGCCAGGTGCTGGGCTGCCCCGAGCGAGACTACGCTTTGGCCGCCCATCCGTTGGCGTGCGAAGTGCGCCACGACCGCGGCCCCGAGCGCCGCCGCCGCCAAACCAACCAGCGCGGCCCACACCTCGATGAGCGCCAACACGGCCACGATGCCAAGCGCGGCGGCGGTGAGCGCCCCGTCGCGGCTTGGCCTCGGCACCTGATCCTCCCCCTCGCCGGGCACCGCGTCGAGCACGGACGCAAGTACCGGCATCGTCGCCCGCGAGGCGGCGGCGGCGCTGACCAGCAACGCAATGACGAGCCAGGCATCGGCCAGCACGACGACCGCCGCGACCCTCAGTCCGACCGAGACGACCAGGCCGGCGATGCCGGCGGGCCCGATGCGTCCGCCGCTCGGCGCCGTCTCAGTCCAGCCGGCGAGGGTGGCGGCGAAGGCCGCCGTCAAGCGTTCGGGCCCGGCGCCGGCGAGCGCGATCGCCGCCGCGACGCTGATCAGCGCCGAGGCCACCGCGGGCAGGCCGATGGCGATGCCGACCGCATAGGCGACACCGGCCGCCAGGCCAAGGCCGGCGCCGACAACCGGATAGACCCGCATGGCGCGGGCCGCCGCAGGCGCCGAGACCTTAACCTTCGGCGCCGGCCGAATCGCGCTCAGCGCACCTGCCGCGATGCGGACATCGTCCAGCCAGCCATTCTGGCGGCGGTTGGGTTCTTTGCGATCGGCCATGACTTGAGCCGCCAAGGAAGGGTCCCGGGCCGCGCCAACCTCGCCAGGGCGGCTATTTGCTGGGCGCGACGAGGCGGGGGATGGGCCCGATGCCGGTGGGTTTGCGCACGCTCCAGCGCTCCACCGCCTCAATCATTTTGAGCGTGCGCGGCAATTTCAGGTGCGCGGCGTGGGCCTCCGCATCGATAAAGACCTCGTAGATCAGGAAACGGCCCTTGTCGTCGCGGCTGATCTCCAAGGCCAAGCATTTCTCCTCCGTGCGCACCGATTTCCTGGCGCTTGCCATAGCCATTTTCGTGAATTCCGCGACGTGCCGCTCCTTGATGTGCAGAACCGTCATTACCGAGAACACGCCCATTTGCAGTTCCCCCTTCTTGCCATATTGCCTGTGAACCGGTTCATCCTGCAGCAACGGCCACCAGCCGCGGACCGCGCCGGCAGGATCCGAGCTAGAAGGCTACCGCATCACCGCCCTTGAGGTCGAGCAGCCGCCGTGTCTCGGCCGGGGTCGCGACCTCCAGCGAGAGTTCCTCGACGATGCGGCGAATCTTGGCCACCTGGTCGGCGTTCGATTCGGCGAGCGCCCCTTTGGCGATGTAGAGGCTGTCCTCGAGCCCGACCCGCACGTTGCCGCCCATCACCGCGGCGGTGGTGATGAAGTTCATCTGGTGGCGGCCGGCCGCCAGCACCGACCATTGGTAGTCCTCGCCGAACAGCCGGTTGGCCATCCGGCGCATGTGGACCAGGTTCTCGATCTCGGCGCCGATGCCGCCGAGGATGCCGAAGATGGTCTGCACGAAGAGTGGCGGCTTGACCAGCCCGCGGTCGAGAAAGTGCGCCAGGTTGTAGAGGTGACCGACGTCGTAGCATTCGAACTCGAAGCGCGTACCGCAGCCCTCGCCGAGCTCTTTGATGATCTGCTCGATGTCGGCGAAAGTGTTGCGAAAGATGAAGTCCTTGGTGCCTTCGAGGTAGGGCTTCTCCCAGTCGAACTTCCATTCCTCGATCTTGTCGGCGACCTGGAAGAGGCCGAAGTTCATCGAGCCCATGTTGAGTGAGGTCATCTCGAGCTTCGCCTTCAAGGGCGCCGCCAGGCGCTCCTCTAGCGCCATGCCCAGTCCGCCGCCGGTGGTGATGTTGACGACCGCGTCGCTGGCCTGCTTGATGCGCGGCAGGAACTGCATGAACACCTCGGCGTCCGGGGTCGGCTTGCCGGTTTCGGGATCGCGCGCGTGAAGATGGATGATCGAGGCGCCGGCCTCGGCCGCGGCCACCGATTCGGCGGCGATGTGGTCGGGCGTGATCGGCAGGTGCGGCGACATCGAAGGTGTGTGGATCGCACCCGTTACCGCACAGGTGATGATCACCTTGCGCTTGTCGGCGCCGCTCGGCATGGCGCGCATTTCATCACGAATTCGCTCCCCGCGCCACTGCAAGCCGGGGACCGCAGCCGATCTTAGGCCCATGTTTACGAACCCCCGCTAGGAACATACCATCGCATTCACGGTTGGCCCGAAGGCGGGTAACGAACGATGCGCATCCATCATCTGGCGCCGAATGCAGAGTCTTGTGCTGGTTGCATCGGCGACCTCGAGCGCTTGATCGCGCAGCCGACGGCGGCGCAGCGACGCCCCTGCCGGGGTTGTCGAATCCGCTGTCCGTGCGGGAAATCGACGACTTGCACCCACGCCTGTTCGCCCGCGTGTGCCCACGCCCCGCGCATGCTGCCCTCCGATCCCGAACACCATCCCATCGAGCCGGGCATCGTGGCCCTGGTATTCGCGCTCCGCAGCCTCCGCGTGTTCGAACCGTGCTGGTCGTGTGAGGGTCACAATGGCGCCGGGGGCCGGCTCGGCAAGCTCCCGAGGGTGTGGTTCTACTGTCGTTCGCTGGTCTATCCCCGACTGCTCTGGGAATACCTCGGCGAGCTTCGGAGACGGAAGGCGCTTGCCGTCCACTGGCAGGTCTACCTGACCTTCTCGGCGGTCGATAACGCCGACACCGCGTTCTCCGTCGAACCCGCCCTCGGGCCAGCGGAGGCACCGCCGCTGTCGGCGCTACGCGCCGACGCCGCGACCATCGCCGCCGAATTGGCGGACGCGATCAGGAAGTGCGCGGCCTCCCAGCTTGCCGTCCACCGGCGAAGTCGGTCTTCGTTGGCTAGGCCGCCCGCTTGAGATCGAGGCTGTGCCAGATGCGGTCGAGGGCGGCGACCAGTTGGTCCATCATGGCGTCGGAGTGCAAGGGCGAGGGGGTGAAGCGGAGGCGCTCGGTGCCGCGCGGCACGGTTGGGTAGTTGATGG
>PVBE011586089.1_pt1 | contig 12179 bp, 9 predicted proteins | sample 1631181 | NCBI WGS metagenome assembly PVBE01 (sample SAMN08397723, study PRJNA350692) | Marine metagenome, whole genome shotgun sequencing project. | isolation source: water | place: Pacific Ocean | collected 2012-04 | reverse complement strand
GGTGAGCATGATTTGCGGTCGCGTCGTGATCGTCAACAAGGGCAAGCTGGTCGCCATCGACACGCCGGACAATCTGGCCCGGCAGATGCAGCGCTCTTCGACGGTGTTCGTTCGCGTCGCCGGTCCCGCCGACGAGGTGGCCCGGGTGCTTCGCGAGGTCGAGGGGGTCCACCAGGTCGAACTCGATCACTCCTCCACCTCCGATGAGGCGGCGGCCTTCTTGGTAACCTTGGCGGAGGAATCGAGCGCCACGCACAAGATCCCCCCAGCCATCGTGGCGCAAAACTGGGATCTTCTGGAAATCCGATCCGTCGAGGCCAGTTTGGAGGATGTCTTCGTCCAGTTGGTGACCAAGGAAGAAGCGCCATGAGCCCGCGGATCGTGTTCCTGATTTTCCGCAAGGAACTGAAATCCTTCTTCAGCTCGTTTATCGCCTATGCCGTGATCGCGGTCTTCTTGGTCATTACCGGCTATCTCTTCTACAACCTGCTCGCCACCTTCTCGGTATTGAGCTTTCAGGCCCAGGCCAATCCCATGATGGCCCGCCAGTACAACCTCTTGAACATCAACGAGAGCGTGGTCCGGCCGCTCTTCGGCAACATCTCCATGATCATGCTGTTGATGATGCCGCTGGTGACCATGAAACTTCTGGCGGACGAGAAACGAAGCGGCACGATGGAACTGCTGCTGACCTACCCGGTGCGGGATTCCGAGGTCGTGGTCGGGAAATATCTCGCCTGCCTGGTCGTTCTCCTGACCTTGCTTCTGTGCACGGCGACGTACCCCCTGCTTCTCCTCATTTGGGGGCAGCCCGAGATCATGCCGATCGTGACCGGCTATCTCGGTCTCTTTCTGCTGGGCGCGGCTTTCCTCGCGCTTGGAATCTTCACCTCCTCCGTGACCGAAAACCAGACCGTCGCCGCGTCCTTGGCGATCGGGATCCTGCTGTTGTTTTGGATGATGAGCTATTCGGCCAATTTCGTCTCGCCGACGATCGGTCGGATAATTTCGTTCGTCGCCATCAACGAGCACCTGGAGAGCATGGCTAAAGGTGTCATCGACACCGAGGACGTCATCTACTACCTGAGTTTCATCCTGGTCTTCCTCTTCCTGACCTTGCGGGTCATCGAATCCAACAGGTGGCGGGGATGATCGCCTCCCGGCTGTTTCCCCTTCTGGGGTTGCTGGGCGTCGTGCTCCTCGCCATCGGCGGTATCGTCTATTCGATCACGGGCGCCGCCGGCACGCTCTCCCTCGCCCTGATTTGGATAGGGCTTCTCTGCCTGCTGCTCTTCTTCTACGTCAATTTCACCGCGATCCGCTCCTTCGTCGCCAAACGATCGACCAAGCAGGGCGTGAACGCGGCCTTCATGATCGCCGTCTTCATGGTCATCGTCGCCGTGATCGGGGTGATGTCGATCCGCTACAAGGTCCGGCTCGATCTGACGGAGACCCGGCGCTATTCGTTATCGCCGCAAACCGTGAAGATCCTGCGATCGCTGGATCGCGACGTCGAAGCGATCGCATTCTACCGAAGCGACGAGCGAACCAGGCAGGCCATGCACGACCTGCTGACGGAATATTCCTACTATTCACCCCGGTTCAAGTTCTGGTTCGTCGACCCCGACAGGAAACCATTGGAGGCGGCCAAGTATGGCGTCACCTCCTATCGCACGACGCTGGTCCGAAGCGGCGATCATCAGGAAATCGTCGGTTTCGAATCGGAGGAAAAGTTCACCACCGCGATCCTGCGCGCCATCAGCGAAGAGACCAAGACCGTCTATTTCCTGCAAGGGCACGGCGAGAAGAACCTCGAGAACACGGAACAACCGGGCCTGGCACTGGCCAAACAGGCGATGGAAAAGGAGAACTACCGGGTTCGAGATCTGTTGCTGGTCAGCGAGGATCGCGTTCCCGAAGACGCCACCGTTCTCGCCATCGCCGGGCCACGGAAGGATCTGCTGCCGGGCGAACTGGAAAAGATCGCCGACTACATCGCTGCCAACGGTAACCTCCTGGTCCTGCTCGACCCTGGCCCGACGCCGGCGCTGGTGGGCTTTCTCGGGGATTACGGCTTCCGGATCGGCGAGGACGTCGTCGTCGACAAGCGCAGCAGCATGATCGGCGCCAATTATCTTTTCTCCGTGGTGATGGACTACAACCAAAAACACGCGATCAGCCAGAACTTCGGGCTCGTCAGCTTCTACCCCATCGCCCGCTCCGTCGAAATCGAGGAAGACCCTGGCAAGGGCTCCTTCAATCTCGCCAAGACCGGTGACAGCAGCTGGGCGATGACCAAGGGCCGGATCGACGACGACGAGGTCGAGTTCGACCCGAAGAAGGACCGGCGCGGCCCGATCAACATCATGTCGGTCACGGTGCGGGAAGACGGCAAGGAAACCACGACGGCGCCCGGCACGGGACAGGGAAAGGGCGTCAAGCGGTGGGGCAAGATCGCCGTCGTCGGTGATTCCGATTTCACCGCCAACGCCCATTTCAATCTGATGGGCAACAAGGACCTGTTCCTCAACACGATCAATTGGCTGGCCGAGGAGACCGCGCTGATTTCCATCCGAGGCAAGGAGCCGGGGCTGACGCCCCTCGCCTTGACCGACGCGCAAGGCCGGATCGTCTTCTGGCTCTCGGTCATCATCGTGCCCAGCCTGGTCCTGGCGATCGGCGTCGGGGTCGTCGTCCGAAGAAGGCAGAAGGTTTGAGCTTCTTCAGGAAAACCCTGTTTTGGATCATCGCGCTGGTCGTTCTGAGCGGTGCCTTCTTCCTCGTCAACGACCGGGTGGACGAGGCCGACCGCGCGGCCGAGGCAGATCTCAGACTGTTCCCCTTCGAGCCCGAGGCGGTCGCTGGCTTCTGGATCGAAAGAAAGCAGAATGGTTTGCAGATCCGTCTCGCCCGGGGGGAAGCGGGCTGGCGGCTACGGCAACCGGTCGAGGCGAAGGCGGACGACGAGGCCGTCGGCAAGCTGCTCGGCCATGTCGTCAAGACCAAGAAGGACGCGGTGCTGTTCGATGCCCCCACGCCCGAAAAGCTGGAGGAACTGGGCCTCGGCGACCCGCAGCTCGAAATGGGGTTTCGGGCCGGCGAGCTCTCGACCGTGATCCGCTTCGGCGCCGTCGGCCCGACGCACAATATCGCCTATGCAATGCTGGCCGGCGACCCCAAGGTCTATCGGGTCCATTCCGACGTGCGCAAGGAGGCGGAGGTCACGGTCCACGCCCTGCGCGACAAGACCGTGCTCAGCTTCGATCCCACCAAGCTGCAACGTTTGACCCTGGAGCGCCGCGGCCAGGACAGGGTCAGCATTCGCCACGACGCCCAGGGACGCTGGGACATGATCGAGCCCGAGCGGACGCGGGCCTCGATGCTTCGCGTCCTCGAGACGCTTTATGAGATCAAGAACGCGGCGGTGAAGGCCTTCGTCGACGAGAGGCCGGCCGATTTGACACCCTATGGCCTGGAGGAGCCGAGAATTCAGGTCTCCATACTGGAGCAGGGTGCCGCGGCACCCTTGCGCCTGTCGGTCGGTGCCAAGGACCGAACGCGGCGGGGATATTTCGCCAAGACCGGCCGGGACGAACGGGTTTTCCTTCTGGAGGAAAGCCTGGTCAACGCCCTGTCGGCGGACCGGACGCGCTGGCATGAAAAGGGCGCCGACGGCTGAGGCCCTGGCCGGGTCGTCGATGACGCGTGAACAAGAGTAAGAGCGCTAGACGTTTGATGCGAAAACAACTGTTCTGGTTTCTTGGTGGCTGCGTCTTTGCAAGCCTACTCGCCGCTCTGTTCCTGCTGGTCTGGCCGGCCGGCGAGAAAGACGACGCGGGCCGCGTGCAACGGGATGCGCCGCCGCCCCCCGTCGCGGTGGCGCAACAGCCGATCGGCGCGGCGAGACAAGAGCCCGAAAGGGCCTTGACCGTCGGCGTCATCGGCCCCGAAAGCGGCGAGGAAGCGGCTTATGGCCTACAAGTCCTGAACGGCGTCCTGCTCGCCGCCGAGCGCTTCAACGAGGACGGTGGCATCGATGGCAAGCCCATCGAGGTCCTTCACTACGACAACGAGGGTCGCCCCGACCGAACCCTCGAGATCGCCCAGCAGCTGATCGAAAGCCAGGTCGTGGCGATTCTTTCCGCACCGACCGGCTGGTCCTCCTTCGGGCCCACTCATATGGCTGACGCCACCAGCACGATCTTCATCTCGGTCGGAACCCGACGGCGGCTCGGTGGTCGGCGCGGCTATGTCTTCCATTATGGCCTCTCGGACGAGCTCGCCACCGACGACCTGGTGCGCTACGCGATCGAGGTGGCCGGCTATCGCAACTACGCCCTGGTAACCTCTTCGGCGCATGACAATTCTCTCGCCCTCAGCTCGTCCTTCAAACAAGCGATCCTCCGAAAGGGTGGCGCCATCGTCGTCGATGCCGACACCTACGATACCTTCTCGGGCGCCACCAACCTCGATGCCGTCGTCGAGGCCCTGGGCAAGAGTCCGACACCTCCGGACGCGGTTATCTTCACCGGGGGCGATGGGCAAGCCGCTCGCCTCGTTCGCGCCGCGAGAGAAGCCGGGCTGGCGATGCCCTTTCTCGGTGGCGAGGACATGTTCACCGCAAAATTCCTCGACGAAGCTGGAGAAGCCGGGCTCGGAACCCTGCTTTTCGCTACCTTCTCGCCGCACGACGCGAGACCCGACGTGGTTGACTTCATAGCCCGCCACCGCCGCCGGACAGGCGGCCCCCCCGACCGCTTCGCGGCCCTCGCTTACGACGCCTTCAGCCAACTGGCCGAGGCCATCCGCCGCGCCGGCTCGACGCGAAGCGCCGCCGTCCGCGAAGCGATGACGAGCCGAAAGGATGCCGAGGGAGTGACCGGTCGGACCAATTGGGCCGATCGGGGAACACCGCTCAAGAACAGCTTCATCCATCGGGTCGAGGCCGGCGAGGCGGGACCTGAGTTCGTACTGTTGAAATGGCTAAGGAATAAGCCTGAATGAAAATCGAGCGTTATCACTGGCACCACTATTTCGGTGGCATCGCCTTGCTTCTGCTGATCCTCCAGCTTCTTTCCGGCATCTTTCTCACCTTGTTCTATCTGCCGGAGCTGGAGCGCGCCTATGCCAGCGTCCAGATGCTTTACAAGGAACTACCGGTCGGGGCTTGGCTTAGGGATGCCCATCGCTGGGTGGCGTTGGCGCTGTTCGGCTGTATCGTCGTGCATATCGCGAGAAGCCTGCTGCGGAAGGAATTCCTCAATTTCGACCGTCGGGTGGTCTGGCTCACCGGCGGTCTCCTGCTGCTACCGATCCTCGCCCTGTCGGTGACGGGCTTCATCCTGCCTTGGGAATGGAAGGGCTATTGGTTCATGGAGATGGTGCCGAACCATCTCGGCGCCATCCCTCTCGTCGGCCCGACGATCAAGGCGTTTCTGATCGACGCCTTTACGATGAGCAGGAACCTCGTCGCCCATATCATCGTCTTCCCCGTCCTCGCCCTGGTCCTGATCGAATTCCACATTCTCGCCCGGGTGCGAAAGCGGAAAGGGCGCCTGTCCGGCTATCTGCTGAAGCACCTGCTGATCGCCTTGCCGCCATTGCTCGTGATCGACGTTCTGGCCTTCGCCTTGCCGATGCCGACGGAGGATCCCGACATCCTACCCATGCCCCTCGAAGGGCGCCAAGTTCCGGTGGCGGAATGGCTCTACCTGGCGCTTTTGCTTCCGTTCCTGCATTTCGAGGGTGCCATTGTGCCGCTGTTGGCGATCGGGCTGCCCTTGGCCCTGTTCATTTTACTGACGGCACTGCCCTATTTCCTCGGACCCGGAAAGAACCTGAGGGCAAAGCCCGAGCCGGTGACCGAGCAGATCGTCGGTAAGCTCGCGCGAATTCTCGGCATCGGGGCGCGGAGCAAGGCGTTGCGGGGCGCGGTCGCGTTCGTTGCCGTGCTGGTTCTCGTCGCGGGCGTCTTCGGCCCGCTCTATTCCGGCGTCCATCAATCGCCGACCTACGGCTGCAACTCATGCCACAACGTCGCCATGGGCACGCGGATGGGGGTGCCGCCGACGGCCTTCAAGGATCGCAACGTCGTGCCGACCCTCGAAGACAATCGCTGGATGGTCGAGCATTGGTTCTACCCGCAGGTCGTTTGGTAGGGCGACAGCGCCGGCAGAGTGCGACAATCAGTCCCATCCGTTCCCCACGACATCGCCTTGTAGAAGCCTGGTTCCCATGCTTGCATTGCCTTGAATACGGGCCCGTGCCGGCCCCGGCCGGGCGACGATTAACCTAATTGGTTCATAGTGCTCGACATAGAAGCGGCGGAAACCGACGTTTTAGTGCTTGGCGGTGGCTTTGCGGGACGCCGTGCCGCCGTTGCCGCCAGGGAGGCGGGGGCGGACGTCGGCCTGGCCTGCATGGCACGCGGCGCCTCGCCTTTCGTGATCGCCGTCAGCATTCCGTTGGGCCATGCCGACGCTGGCGATTCCCCGGAAGTCTATTTCGACGACATGCTGCGCGGCGGCTACGGGCTCAACGACCGCCGGCTGGTCCGTGTCTTGGCGGACCACGGCGTCGAGGCCTTCGATGAACTGGTGGCCCTGGGCGTTCCCTTCGCCCGCGACGGCGAGCGCTATCTACAACGCCATCTCTCGGGCAACACTTATCCCCGCTCGGTCTTCATCCCGGAGGGGATCGGCGGCTCGCTGCTCGACCATTTGGACGCGCGTCTCGACGCACTCGACACCAAGATCTGGTCCGGCTGGAAGATCCTCGACCTGCTCCGCGACGGAGACCAGGTGGTCGGCGCCCTGTTGGCGGAGCGCCGCGAGGGACGGTTGCTCGCGGTCCGCGCCCGCAGCGTCGTCATCGCCATGGGCGGCATCGGCCAACTCTACCAGGACAGCACCTATCCCGTGGACGTCGCGGCCGATGCTTACGCACTCGCCCATGACGCCGGCGCGCGATTGATCGACATGGAGTTCGTCCAGTTCGAGCCGCTGGTCACGTTTCATCCCGCGGGCTGTCACGGCATGGAAATGCCAACCGCGATGATGGGCGACGGGGCGCGATTGCTCAACGCGGATGGCGAGCGGTTCATGTTCCGCTACAACCCGGAACACGGCGAGAAGCGGATCGAAAAGGCCCGGCTTTCGCTCTGCATCCAACGGGAAGTCGACGAGGGTCGCGGCCTCGCCGACGGCACCGTCCTGTTGGACACGACGGCAATGCCGCCGGAGCAGCGCGAGAGCTACGTCTCGCATTGCCGGCGAATGCGCGCGGCGGGGCTCGATCCGGCGACGGAGATGGTGCAGGTGCGGCCCGCCGCCCACAGCCAGATGGGCGGGATCTTCATCGACGAGACCGGCTGGACCGGGGTGCCGGGGCTCTACGCCGGCGGCGAGGCCGCCGGCGGCATCCATGGCGCGAGCCGCCTTGCGGGCAATGGCGGCGGCGAGACCGTGGTCTTCGGCGGCCTCGTCGGCCGGGGCGCGGCCGCCGGCATGCCCGAGGCCCGGGACCGGGACTGGCGGCGGATCGAGGAAGCGGCCGCGGCGCCGATCCTGGCCGCGATCGGCACCGGCGGCGAGGTCGAGCCGGTGGCGATCAAGACGGCGTTGCGGGCCATCATGTCGCGGACGGTCGGCCTATACCGCGACGCGCAAGGTTTGCGCCAGGGCATCGAGGAGCTGGCGGCCTTGCAGGGCCGGATCGAGGCCGGGCTCGGCGCCCAGGACCTCGGCGACGCCATCGCCGCGCGCGAGGCGCGCAACATGGTACTGACGGCGCGCATGGTCGCGATGGCGGCGCTGACGCGTACCGAGAGCCGAGGCGCCCATCAGCGCCGTGACTTCCCGGAACAGGACGACGCGCATTGGCTCCAGCACGTCGTCTGTAGCCGGGGTCGGGATGGAACGCTCGCCTTGGGCAGGTTGGCGGTCCACTGATCCGAAACGGTTCGGATACCGGGTTGCGGCGGGATTGTTGCTTGACGAATCGGAGGGCATTCGATGCCAGACAAGCCACTTACGGGCATCCGGGTATTGGATTTCACGCGAATGTTCGCGGGTCCCTTCTGCACCATGTTGTTGGGCGACTTGGGTGCCGATGTGGCGAAGATCGAGATGCCCGGTGGCGATCCGTTGCGCCGCCAGGGGCCGCCCTTTTTCGAGGGCCAAGGCATGAGCCACTATGCCGTCAACCGCAACAAGCGTTCCGTCGTCCTCGATACCAAAACCTCCGAGGGGCGTGACATCGCCTTGCGTCTCTGTCGCGAGGCCGACGTCATCGTCGAGAATTTCCGGCCCGGCGTGATGGGCCGCATGGGCCTCGGCTACGACGATCTGTCGGAACGGCAGCCGCGGCTGATCTATGCCGCGATGTCGGGCTTGGGCGCCGACGGGCCGAGCAGCGACAAGGGCGCCTTCGACCTCACCGTCCAGGCGGAAGGTGGCTATATGAGCATCACCGGCGAGCGTGGCGGCCGGCCGATCAAGCTCGGCACCTCGGCTTTCGACCTGGTCTGCGGGCAATACGCCATGGGGGCGATCATGACGGCGCTGTTCGAGCGCGAGCGCAAGGGCCAGGGCCAGCTCATCGAGACCAGCCTGCTGGAGGCCGAGGTCACCTTCCTGATGGACGCGGCGATGGAATACCTGATGACCGGCAACAATCGGGACAAATGGGGTTCCGAACACGCCGCCCTCGTCCCTTATAGGGCCTTCGAGGCGGCCGATGGTTGGGTCGTCATCGCGGCCGGTCACCAGAACTTGTTCGAGGCGTTTCTGGACGTACTCGGGCGCCAGGACCTGCTCGACGACGAACGTTTCGCCAACCTCGACGGCCGCGTCGCCCACCGCGACGCCCTGCATGAAATTCTCGATGCCGAACTACTGCGCCATCCGAAGGCCGAGCTTCTGGGCGCGTTGGAAGCCGCCGGAGTGCCGTCTGCCCCGGTCAACGACATGGAGCAGGTGTTCCAGCACCCGCAGGTGCTGCACCGGGGCATGAAGCGGTCCGTCGAGCATCCCTCCTACGGCCGCATACCGATGCTCGGGCCGGCAGTGAAATACCACGGCTTCGACATTGGCGCCGACTGGACGGCGCCACCGCTGGCGGGCGAGCACACCGCTGAAGTGCTGCGCGAGTGGTTGGGGCTCGGCGAGGACGAGTTGGATGGGCTGGTATCAGCCGCGCGGCCGAAATGAAAGGGACGGGATGGATTTCGAACTGACGGAAGAACAGCAACTAGCGGTCGATAGCTGGCGCGGATTCCTTGAGCGGGACATGCGCCCGCTCATCGACGAATATCTCGACAGGCTGATCCCCAAGGAGGCGGCCCATCGGCTGCTGCGGATGGGGGCCGAGTACGGCATGTGCTGCGCCGGCGTGCCGGAGGCGGATGGCGGCCTCGGCCTCGATATCCTGACCAGCGGCTTGATCAGCGAAGAACTGGCCCGGATCTCCCCCGATCTCGCCGGAATCGGCTTCGTCAGCGAGGGTGTCTCGTTGAAGCTAGCGATGGGCGGCGAGCCGGAATTGAAGGCGCGATATTTGCCGGGTCTGCTGTCCGGCGAGTTGATCGGCAGCTCCGCCGTCAGCGAACCCGATGCCGGCACGCATGTCCGCGGCATGAAGACGCGCGCGGTCCGCGACGGCGAAAACTGGCGTATCACCGGCGAGAAGATGTGGACCTCGAACATCGCGATCTCCGATTTGGTCATCGTTCTCGCCCGGACCGACGAGGACGCGTTCACCGTCTTCCTCGTCGACCGCGAGGAACACGGCTACGAGACCCGCGAGATCCCCAGGCTCGGCCTCGACGGCTGGTCGCTCGGGCAGGTCGTATTGGACGACGTGGTGGTGCCCGCCGGCAATGCCATCGGTGGCATCGGTGGCGGCCTGCGCATCACCATGCGCGGCTTCGAGCGGGCCCGCTGCTTCATCTCCACCGTGGCCTTGGGCATTTCCCGCGCCGCCCTCGACGAGGCCATCGCCTATGCCCAACAACGCCCCAGCTTCGGCAAGCTGATCGGCAGTCACCAGTTGATCCAGGCGATGATCGCGGAGATGGCGACCGATCTCGACGCCGCGCGTCTGCTGGTTTACCGCGGCCTCAAGCTGCTCAACCAGGGGCGCCCGTTTCCGATCGAGGCGGGCATGGCCAAATCCTTCGCGACCGAGGCCGCGACGCGGATCACCTCCAAGGCGATCCAGGTGCATGGCGCCTTCGGCATCAGCAAGGAATTTGCCGTCGAGCGGCACTTTCGAAACGCGCGGCTGCTGACCATTCCGGACGGCACGACCGAGATCAATCAATTGATCATCGCCCGCCACCTGCTTGGCCTCAGTGCCTTCGGGGACGAGGGATAGGGCGCGATATGCCGGCGGCTTCCATCGGTTCCAACGGTCGCTTCGTGACGGAGCCGGAAAGGAAAATTCCCGTCGTCGCGGAGACCGAGGTTCTGGTCGTCGGTGGTGGCATCGCGGGAACGGCGGCCGCCCTTGCCGCCCGGCGCTGCGGTGCCGGCACCCTGCTGGTCGAGCGGGATGGATACCTGGGCGGCACGGGTACCGCCGGCCTGATGTCCCTGATCACGCTGCCCTATGAACGCGTGCACGGAATCTGCCGGGAACTGGTCGACGGCATGGTGGAGATCGGCGGTGCCGTTCCGGGGCCGGTTATCCCTTTCGAGCCGGAAGCCTTCAAGCGGGTGGCGCTGGCGAAGTGCCTCGAAGCCGGCGTCGAGCCGCGGTTCTATACTTGGAGCGTCGATGCCATCGTCGCCGACGGCACGGTCCGGGGCGTCGTCGTCGAGAACAAGTCCGGGCGCCAGGCCATCCTGGCCGAGGTGATCATCGATGCTAGCGGCGACGGCGACGTTGCCAAGTGGAGCGGCGCCGAGGTCGTCCAGGGGCGCGAAGCGGACGGCATGATGCGCCCGATGAACCTGATCTTTCGCTTCGGGCCGGTCGATGTGGGGAAAATCGCCGCCTACCGGGACGCCAACCCGGCCGAGTTTTCGCCCGATCCCGGGCACAATTTCCTCGATCTGGATCGGGGAATCGTGCGTCTGGACGGTTTCTTCCAGATCATGCGTTCGGGTCGCGATCGGGGCCTGCTCGACCCGGATATCCACTACCTCAGGCTCTACGGTATGGCCGGGAAGACGGGCAACCTCTACGTCAACACCTCGCGCGTCTATGGGCTGGACGGCACCGACGCCGACGACCTGACTCGGGCGCAACTGGAAAGCATGCGCCAGATCGACCAATTGGCCGCGTTCCTGCGTGCCCACGTGCCCGGCTTCGAGAAGGCGGAGGTGCTTGCGACCGCCGCGCGCATCGGCGTTCGCGAAACCCGCCGAATCGTCGGCGACTACACCCTGACCATCGAGGACTGCGCCAACGCGCGGCGCTTCCCCGACGCCATCGCCACGGCCGAGACCCACATGACGCCCGGCGTGCACGTGCACAGCCCCGACGGCGGCGAGGGCCGGGAGAACGATCCCTTCGTCACGGGGCTGGTGCTGCCGTTCAACGAGTTTTCGGTGCCGCTCGGTTGCCTGCTGCCGCGGCGGCTGGATGGACTGCTGGTCGCCGGCCGCGCCATCTCGACGAGCCACGAGGCCGACGGCTGGACCCGCGTCCAACCGGTCATGATGCAAGTTGGCGAAGCGGCCGGAACCGTGGCCGCCATCGCCGTCGCCGATCGCGTCGAGCCGCGAGGTGTAGACACGGCAAAGGTCCGAAAGATGCTTCTCGCCGAAGGTGGCCGCGTTCTGCTGCCTGAATGATCCGATCGCGCAATCGAAGAACAGCGCATGGAGCACGAGAAGCGCTACCGGCAAGAGCCAGGCATGGCCCTCACCGGTAGCATCGTCGCGTCGTGGAATATACACGATCCGCGACCACGGAATTTCGCGCCAGCCTCGCCGGACCTCGGGGTGCCGAGTGAGGTCCAGGCGGGCCGACGCCGCGCCCGCGCGGGCGCATTCCGTCTCGACGACGGTATCGCCGTCCAGGCCGGAGCCGGCGATTGTGTTGGCGGGCCCCTCTCACCCGGAAATGTGCATTTCCAACTGAGAGTGTTGAAGAAGTCGGTTGAGATCGTTTGCTCGTCGTGATTCTCTATTTCTGCTGAATCGCAGGAGGGCGGATCGATGATGGGTGCGGCG
>PVBE012820495.1_pt1 | contig 12180 bp, 10 predicted proteins | sample 1631181 | NCBI WGS metagenome assembly PVBE01 (sample SAMN08397723, study PRJNA350692) | Marine metagenome, whole genome shotgun sequencing project. | isolation source: water | place: Pacific Ocean | collected 2012-04 | reverse complement strand
TGTATTCTTCATCGTCATCATGGTGTTATTCATTGGCCTGACACACCCCCGCGCTGCAGATACATTACCAGCTTGGTGTAGGCCTGGATTCTACACATGATGTTGCGTGAAACACTTAGCCGAGCAGTGTCTCGGACCACACACAGCGGACGTCGCATAGCCTGGTATCGCGCCGGATTTGAAATCCGGTGGTATTCGCCGCGGGAGTTCAAATCTCTCCGTCCGCGCCACCTTCTGAACTCAGTATTGCATCAAAGTGATATACCATGTTAAATGGGTTCGATTCATGAACAGTAGAACGTTCTTGGTGACATCAATTCTACTGTTTGCTGCATTGTCTGGCTGTATTGGCGGTGAAAATGATGGATACGATTTTCATGGGATGGAATACAACCCCGCATCAACTGCTCCTGATTTTACTTTGACGGACCAGAACGGACACAGTGTGTCTCTATCTGACTTTCAAGGTAATGTCGTAGTTTTGGCTTTCACGTATACCACTTGCCCAGATATTTGTTTGGCAATTGAAGCAAAATTGGATTATATTGATGATCAAATGTCTAATGAAGATGATTTGGTACTTCTATCCATGACTATTGACCCTGCCAGAGATACTCCTGAGCATTTACTGGAATGGACCACTCAACGTGGATATGATTGGACCCATCTCACCAGTGAAAATCACACACTACTTTCTGAAGTGTGGACAAGTTACCACCTATTCGTCAACAATGACCACATTAATTCAGATCATTCTGACCATTCCGAGCACTCGAATATGTCACACCAAGTTGCTATCCTGTATCCAGACAATACAACTGCACTCTTGGATGGACATCACGATATGTTGCCCGAAGAGAATGCAACTGGCTGGAATCTGACTGAAACAACAATGTCAATGAATAACGTTTCACTCAATTATACGGTCGACCCTACATATGGCCATTATCCAAGTGAAATCAATGGTGTCGAAGCACCCGGTGATTATTCGTGGTGGTGGTCACTGTATATCTGGAACGAAACAAATTCATCTTGGGATTTATCAAATGTTGGAATTGACGAGATTATGATTATGCATGACACTGACCATGTAGCTTGGGTAGCATCGAATGCGAATCTATCTCTGTTACCCATGCCAGGAAGTAGAATGGATGATGATCATGATTCTCACGCTCATGATGGAATGGATATGGATGAAGAAGAAATGTATGAGGTCGGGCACAATACCGTGACATACATCATTGATAAAGATGGAAACAAAAGAATCGTATACACGGGTTCTGACTGGAAGACTGCAGACTTCATGGAAGACCTAACGCAACTTCTACACCATGATTCGGGTGTCGAGGAAACTACCGACGACCACAGTGGACACAATCATTGAGTTCGTAACGCACCCTACGGGTGCGAACAGTCTTCAAAGGGGAGCGCTCTCAGCGAGGTGTGCGACGTCTTGCCCCACTTCTCGTTTTTCTCTTCATTTTGCCGAGTTTGGGAGGGTGTCTTGGCAGTCCACCTGTAGATTGGGGGGCCGATGAAGGGGAATACAGTACATCCCTAAAAACCGGTGAAACCGGTGTAACTGGAATTACTGTGAACAATAATTTAGGAGACAGTACATTCCATTACCCCTTCGAACGTGATGTGAACTCTTGCCCAGGTGACAATGGACCTGAATTTCACTTGAGTGGATTTTTGGTCAGAACAAAAATTTTCGATGTTCCCATTTCCAATAACACTGCATCAGTCGCTTCATGGATTATCAAAATAATGTCATTTGAGGACGCACAAGAAGTCGAACCTGGTGATTTGTATTTCAGTGTACTCAAAGAGGATGAGGATTGGGCTACACCAACCACTGTAGAAGGGTATGAAATTCATGAACAAGGGAATTCTGCGAAGACTGATGAATTTCCCCACGAGGATTGGGCTATCGTCGCCATGGTTCCTGGGCATGAGAACATCTTTGATGCAATGATGCAAACAGAAGGGAATCAACCCATAAGAATTGATGGATATATCTTACCGAATCAATGGAGTCCACTTGTTGGCGAGGGTTGCAATATACAGAATGGACGAGGTGACTCATTATATGAAGGAGTTCAAGTGGAAATGGTCGTGACTTCAATTACCTATGACAACGATAAGATCGTCAATTCTAACGATGAATACGTTGCTGGAGACATCCCCTTCGTCGGTCGAGGATTGTATACCACAATATTGCTAATCTCAATCATTGCTTCTGGGGCACTTTTCATCTTCGCACGGAATCAAATCATCCTCAGTGCCGATACTCAAGCTCAATCGATGTTGTCTGAGCAACAAATGAGAGCAGGGAAATCTGCTCGACATGAAGCGGCTCGTCACGAAGCGAGAATGGTCGCAAGCACCAAGGCCAAAGAAGCAGAATACACTGGTAAACCAAGTAAGAAATCTTCAGCAGCCCCCAAGTTCGATATCGGAGCGGCTCTAGCCGAAGATTCGCCTGGAACTGCAACGGGACACTATGTTGCGGGCAGTTCAGTTACATCTACAGACGAAGCAGATGCGATGCAAGATATGATTACCGAAATGCAAGAAGAAAGAGAATTTGAACAAGAATTGCAGGAAAAGGGTCTTCGTGGGATGATCGGAAATCTACCTCGAGGAGGCGGTGGAATGCGCCAAAGTATTGCTACAAAGCCACATACTTCCAGACTATCCAGCCAAAACAAACCTCAATCTGAACCAAAGCCCGTTGAGGAAGAACCTGAACCAAAACGGAAGCAAAAACCCACACGAAAAACTCGCAGAACTCGTTCGACTGAATCTGAACCACTGCCCGAAGCTGTTGAAGAAGAGCCTGAGCCTGTGAGAAGAGTTGATTCTGATGTCAACGAGGATGGCGATTTTAGTGACTTTTCACTATGATGATTCATTTGGAATTGTCTTGGCACCCCTGACAGTTAATTGATCGGGTACATATTGAATGACTGCTGGTGTCATCAAGCAAGGTTCTCCATCGACTTGAATCCACATTGGAGGGTCGTGGGGTAAATTGCTGGGTTGGTCGTTTTCATCGATATTTCGCAGTTCCAATCGATGACCTGAAGCCTGACTGATTCCCCACTTACCCACATGAGTTCCTTTTTTGAGTGGGCCCATGATTCGAAGCATCTGAGATTTTGAGAGGCCATTTGCCAAAATAATCGCCATTGAATCATCTGTGACACACATTCCTGGGGCTACTCGATAACCTCCTCCAAATGTCTCTGTCATGATGGTGGTGTATAGGCCGCTCATGTCCATTCTCCCCATCTCATTGTCATCTACTTTGAGCCATCCATCCTGTTTCTTCCAACCGAGAATACTCTTTACACCAAGATAAGTGTACTTTGCCGTTCCACGAATGCGTTTGCCTTGACCCAATGTCTTTCGACGCGATACGTCACTTGTGGTCCCGCCATCTGATTCTAGGAAGGCCCAGCGACGTACCATGCAATCCTCGTCTGAATCACCATCCCATTCAGTGGGTTCTGGAGATGGGTAGTGTGGAAGTGCTGGTGCTGGTGCCGCATCAATTCTCATTGCACCAACCCTACGATCGATGCCTGATTTCAGAATTGATACTGCATCTCGTGTATTGCGGAGAGGAATTCCGTGTGCACGGGCGTAATCATTTCCACTTCCCATTGGTATGATGCCCATTGTGATTGAAGAGCCTCGTAATCCACTCGCAACCTCATTCATCGTTCCATCACCACCGACCGCGACAACCAAGTCAAGGTCATCTCGTTCTCGTAGGCTGAAAGCAATCTCTGAAGCGTGACCAGTTCGTTCTGTCCACTTGATTTCAAAGTCCAATCCTTCTTCCTCAATTTGCGCCGCGATTGCAGGCCAACGCTTGCGAACGGTTCCATCACGGCCAGCCGGATTGACAATGCATACGACTCTAACCATACAATGTGCAGACACTAGGCCAAACATGAGTCTTACCCGATGACCTCTAGAAATGATTTGACCGAAAATAACGGGTATCTTGCCCCCCTTCGGAGCGTTATGGACGACCACTGGTCAGAGTTTGATATCGCCTGCATGAGGCGTTCACTCGAACTTGCCGAAAGAGGGCGGGGGCAAGTTTCTCCCAATCCCCCGGTTGGATGTGTTCTAGTGAGAGATGGTCAGATTATTGCCGAAGGTTGGCATGACCACCTCGGAGATTTGCATGCCGAACAGGCTGCTATTGCTGATGCTGAAATGAGAAGTGTGGCGACTGAAGGTTGCACTGCTTATGTTACATTGGAGCCATGTAATCACTTTGGTCGGACTCCACCTTGTACCCAAGCATTGCTTTGGGCTGGCGTGGGAGAAGTTGTTGTTGCAACTCGAGATCCCAATCCAACGGTACGTGGTGAAGGGATTCAAGTTCTATTGGATGCTGGTATTATAGTGCGCGAAGGTCTTCTCAGAACTGATGCTGAAATTCAGATGCAGGCCTTCATGCATTGGTGTGAATGCAAACGCCCATTGGTCACTCTCAAAGCGGCAATGGATGCAAATGGAGTGGTTGATGGTGATTTACCTGGGAGGTTCACTTCTGAGGAAAGTTTGGATGCAGTTCATCGATTGAGGAGACAATGTGATGCGATATTGGTGGGTGTAAACACGATTATTCGAGACAATCCAACTCTCAATATTCGTCGAGTGGAACTTGGTTATAGTTCACAGCCTCTGAGAATTGTTCTGGACCGAACACTTAGGATTCCCTCGGAGTCCAATGTATTGACTGATGATGGTGAAACTGTTCTTGTTCACATACAACAGGATTCGAGAGGTGTTGCCTTGCCTTCTGGAGATGGGGGTGCTGATCTCAATGCACTTCTAGACCACCTTGGAGATAGAGGAATTCAGGAATTGTTGATTGAAGGTGGCCCGATTGTGTGGAAACACTTCCTCAATGAAAAATTGGCAGACCGAGCAATTATCATCCAATCATCAATTGAATTGGGTGATGGACCTGACAGTGGACTTGAGGATTCAATTCTCACTGATTCCGGTTTAGTGAGAGTTGGTAATACAAATTGGGGGGGCGATTCAGTCTCTTTGTGGACACGCCCCACATTGCCATGGCCATCTCAAGATTGGCCCTGAAGTTCAGTATCTAGTTCCTTGAGCATCTGCAATAATGTGGGTGGAACTTCAGGAAATTCTTCTCGATGTGGACAAAGTGTATCGAGAAACGCTTCATCCTCTGAATTGAGAATCAATGGATACGTACGACAACCTGTTGGTCTGTTTTCGTAAATCGAACAAAGACCAGTAGCTTGAGGGTCTGCTGAATCTGTGTTGAGAAACACACAGGCGGAGGTCTCAGGGTTGTTCAGTAAGATTCGAATCCCTCCCTCTTCCTTACTGAATTTTGTTGGATGCTGCCCCGTACTTGTTGCAATCCTAAGAGTGTCACTCGGGGAAAGTGGCATTTCAGTTCCACGGCAACAAAAACTGCAGCCTTTTTCAAGGCACGGCGAGGTTGGCCAAGTCCCCATTGTTACCTCCTCTGCCTTCCGACGATTTGAAGGAGGAGGTGTGACCCCGTTGTTAACGGGCGGTTAGGGTAGTCTGGATATCCTGATGGGCTTCGGACCCGTCGACGCGGGTTCGAATCCTGCACCGCTCACTTCCTCTCTGCGTGGATTAGAAGCCTTGCTAGACTGCGATGAACTCGAATCGATGATGTGGACACGATTTTCCAACCCGATTCGGAAAATGCCGATGCGATTTCAGACCAAGATTTTCCAAAAGATGTGCCTGTTTCAACCGACTCTGCAATCGAGGAAGGTGGCCATGGAATGAGTGTCACTAAATTGGCATGTTTCTTTGAAACAGATGTGCAAGCGGATAGTGCTCCTTCTAACAAATCAAATCCATCAGCGGACTTCCATGCATTTCGACCATATGGTGGGTCGAAAACAAATCCATCAAACGGGCCATCCCAAATTTCTGATAATTCAAGAGCAGATCCATTGCGAATCTCAAAATCTCCTTTACCTCCTCGTTTTTGAGCCCAATCAGCATTTTCACGAGTACCAACAACCATTGGCCATGCTAAATCACTTCCATAACTATCGATGCCACAAAGAATTCCTTCAACAATCAACCCACCAGTTCCACAAAAAGGATCCAATAGTGTACCACCCTCTGGGCAGGCAAGATTGACCATGGCTCGTGCAAGTTTGGGGTCTAGGCTAACGGGTTTGAAAAATGGGCGATGAGGAGCCCTTCTTTCAGGCCAATCATCCCCTTGCTGGATTGTAATCCCCCATGCAACCACGGGCTCAGCCACAAAATCATCCGGGTGGACCGTCCCATTTGAGGGAGCAAGAAGATGGATACGAAGGGTGACATCTGGATTTGAGAGATTGATGTCTCTACCTGCTGCAACCAACATCCCACCAATTTCACCAGCAATTTCGCGACTTGACCAACCCTCTATTCTCTCTCCCGAACGACTAGATTTGACTGCGACTGACCCTTGAATTTCCAATGCGAGAAATGATGCAGATACACTTTCAATTGTATTTTCTATTGAAACAATCCCTCCGGGGCTGAAGACTTCAGAAATCAGACTGGAACGAGCAAGAAAATTGTCAGCTTCTGATGAGTCGCAAATGAGGGCATTAGAATGAATGAAATCACAGGAATCAATCAACTGCGTGGCCTCTTTTCGAAAAAGACCTGGGTGCCAACCCGCTCCGATGACCACTGAATTTGTCATTTCCGAAAGACCTCTGCCGCGTGCGCGTCTGTACTGCTCCGCAGCACTCCCACCGCCTTAATCCTATAACGGTCGCACCTGTCCCATCGCTTCATGCGCGCGCGCGGGAGAGGGGCATTGGTACTGTTCGGCGTACTGTTGTTTGCCAGTTTGTTCGCAACCATCCCCACCACTGCACAAGAACCCGGTGCGGGCGTGATGCAATCTGATGATGCAAAAAATCTCACTTTTGATCAAAATCGAATGTATATGTATGGCAATAGCGATACAGGGGCACCTGACACATGGTCAATGTGGACACATTCTGCTTCTAATGATGTCAATTCAGATGAAAGTGTAGGTGAAGGTAACATCCCCGGTGCAGGCAATCAAGGAGGAGGGCCTCGTACTTTCACTTGGGATGGGACAAACCCTGTCTCTGAAGCACTTCCCATTGACAATTCAATCGCAATCACCGGAAAAGTGAAACTAGTGATTTATTGTGATTTATTGGAGCAGAATACCTGCACAAAGCAAACCGACATTGTTTTGCGACTCGGCAATCGAGATTTGGCTGTACAAACAGTTACAGAACCCGATGAAGATGATTTCTACGAATTTGAATTCTTTGTGAATGTTGAGGAAGTGCCTGCAGGAGAAACTTTTGGACTCCGAATCTCGTTCCAAAAACCATCAAGCACTGATGGTGGGTATACGCTTTATCTTGGAAATGGTAACTCATTCATGGACATCCCCGTATTGCCACCTTACGAACCAGTGGTCCCTGGACTAGAAGGAGAGTCGTATGTATCACCATATGAACAAGCCTCTGGATTTAATTTAGAGTCGGCGAATTCCACATCATTTCTTGGATTGGTTGTTTGGGGTATTGTTGGAATCGGTGTATTTTTTGCAGGGTTCATGCTTATTCCTCCAATTCCTTTGAAAGAACTTTCAATTCTATTCACGGGATTAGGAATATTGGTATCTATGTTAGTCGCACCAATCATTGCAGGCCCACTCCAAGTGAACAAAATCAATCCTGCCGATGATCCCGATATTTGGACAATTGAACAATTGGTCCAACTTGATGTAAGGCCCGATTCATTCATTGGGGACACTTTCGTTAAAGGTTATGAATTTTCCATCTATATTGAATATGATAGTGTATTCACAACACCAGACCGTGGTGAAATTATTTCAGGATTGGGTTATCAAGAACTGTCTGGCATCTTTGAAGACCCTGAAAACCCTACACGTGGTAAGGAATATGTTCAGAAATACTTCTCATTGTTTCACATTGACCTTCGGCCCGGACAAGCAGTTCTAGTTACATCGAAGATTGTCAATTCAACAGATGCTAGTGGGGTGACTACACTGGTTCCATTGCATGCCTGTATCACTCCAGATCAAGGAGAGGTTTGTCCTGAAGTCAAAGATGTGGATGTCACAATTGATGGTAAAGACACAACAATCTTCGCAATTCAACACGATTATTGCGAAATCATTGGAATTGATTCCTCATGGGGTGGTTATGCCCACATAGTGACTGTTCTAGGTCTTTTAATGGGAGGCATCGGATTCTGGATGGCGTTCAGAGAAACCAAGGATTATCAAGATGATGATGATGAAACTGATGAGGACATGGAAGATGCACTTGATGACCTCGATGATTTATGAGGCGGCTTGAATGGGCTGTAATCTCAAAGATTTAGCATCTCCCGAGTCCATTGAATTGAAGGACCTTGCAGGTGAAAGAATTGCAGTTGATGCTTTCCTGACCGCATACCAATTCATCACCAGCCTACGCGCGCGAGGAGAAGGAAAAGATGGAACTTATCTACGGGATAGCAAAGGGCGTCCTGTCTCACATCTCATGGGATTTCTAGACAGAAGTGCCGCCTTGGTTGAAGCTGGAATTGACCCTGTGTTTGTGTTTGACGGAAGACCTCACGAACTGAAGTTTGAAACATTGGCGCAACGCAAGGAGCGAAGAGTCAATGCCGTAGAGAAATGGGAAGCCGCTATTGAGGCAGAGGATTGGAAAGCAGCAGACAAACTCGGGGCACAAGTTGTATCCTACAGCCGAGAAATGGTACAGGAAACTCAACAAATGCTTGACCTATTGGGAATTGCTTGGATTGAAGCACCAATGGAAGCAGAAGGGGCTGCAAGTGTATGGTGTCGTCAAGGTCAAGTTGCCGGAGTGGCAAGCCAAGATTGGGATGTCCTGCTGTATGGAGGTCCAGTGATGGTGAGAAATCTAACCAGTCATGGAACGAAAAAATTTGGACGCTTGGTGACGGCTGAACGGATTGTTTTAGCAGACCTCCTCAAAGAGAATGAAATTACGCAAGAGCAATTGGTAGACTTGGGAATCATGGTCGGTACAGATTTCCACCCAGGGATTCGAGGAATTGGTCCAAAGACCGGTTTGAAATTAATCAAGGAATTTGGAACCATTGAAGCAATTTGTGAAGCCAAAGAAAAGGAATTACCTGAAAGGCTAGATGAAATTCGTGATTTATTCATGAATCATCCAATCTCTGGTGAATTGCCCCCTTCAGGAATGACTGACGAAGATGGACTGAAAAAATTCTTGATTGATGAACGTGATTTCAGTGAACGACGAGTGACTCGGGCCCTTGAACGAATGAAGTCTGCCGGTAGAATGAGGGGAAAAGGACAAACGAGTCTTTTTGAATTTTAATTCAGATGAATTCAATACTACGGAATTTTTCCTTGGGAACAATGAGAACGAAGGAATCACTCGATCTAACAAAGGATCGGTTTTGGTGGTGCCTACTCGTTCTAGGAATTGGGCTCCACTTATTGGTATCATTTACCAGTGATTTAGGATTGGATGCCCATGTTCATGCAACTTATGTTACAACCGATGAATCATCAGGTGAAAATCGTCTGGATTGGGGACATACTCGGCCACTGGATTCTGATGCATCTAATCCGGAATATGGTGGAGACATAGATGACAGATATGCTGCTTGGCACACTGTTTTTCGAGTAAGTTTTGCGCTTTTCGGAACATCTGAATTGGCATTGCATTTTGGAGCCTTGGTCATTTCTGCTTTGGTACTATTCGCTGTTTGGTATACAACTAGAGATCTGTTTGGAAAGCGGAGTGCGTTAACATTGACTGCATTGGTTTCAATACATCCAACATTCCTGTTTGCGGCTGGGAGAGCAAACCCTGAGGAATTGATGTTACTAACAATGATTGGATATACATATGGAATGATTATGTTGACTAGAAAGAAATGGGTTTCTGGACTCCCACTAATTATTATTTCAACAATTGTTGGTGTTTCAATCAAAGGAATTCCTGTTGAAGTTGCATTGTTCGTGATTATTGGGTCCATCTTATTGACCAATCTACAATCAATGAAACTCGTACAAGTATTGAGATATGCTGGTTTATCTGTAATTTTAATATTCATCCTCGGAATTCTTGTTTCATCAAATGGGACTCTCTCTATCGTCAAAGAAGCGCCCCTCAGATTCCTTTCTGCGATACCAATTGCTGCGTTTGATGTCATATTGATTTACTCCCTGTTTGGTATGGTACTGTGGCCTTTCATTCGCAAGGACATTCTAAAATTAGAATTAGATCGCGAATCAACTCTAATTGTGGGAATTATTGCTGTAACAACAATTGGGATCACGCTTTACGTATCTGCACAATGGACACTTGAATCGTTGAGGTGGGAATCTTCCTGGCCATGGGCAACATGGACTATGGGTAACAATGGCAGATATGCATCGATGATTATGGTTCCAGCATTCTGGTTGTTATCGCATCTCAATCAGAATATCGATTCAAGCATCGAATCACTTGATTCATTGGAAGTACAAAAAAAATCAGTCCTCATTGGAATTCTACTCGTGTTACCAATATCATTCTTAGTAGGTGTACATGGGCAGACAATTTGGACAGAAGAGGCTGCAAGTACATTATCAAATCAAAATATTGAGGATTCTGACTTCTTACTGGTTACTGACGAGACAATGGGAATGCATTGGCTCTATACATTTCATCTTGAAGTGGATTCTGATAATCAAAGAAATATCACAGGTCATTGGAGAAGTGATGATTCTGGTTGGAGTGAAGAGTTGATTTCCGGAACTCAAATTGAAAACCGAGGAGACCTTTCGTCTGTAGATTGGGTGATTCTATCTCCAGACATAGAATGGTTGAATCCACCTGATAACTGGAATCTAGTTTCGACGGGGGACGTCGATTTGTTGAATGGCGGAGGCGAATGGGAAATGTGGAGTACACAAGATGGAATTATCCCGTTCTGAAACGTGAGAGGTCCCCGCCTTGGCCGAAGCCAAAACGGGGACACACACGTTTGAATTTCAAGCGTTCTTGTCGGCCTGAACTTGGATGCGCACATCTTGTGCTGCACCCTTTGTGGCCTGCATTGCCTTACGTACGCGAGTACCTGCGGCGGAGTTTCCTCTGTCGTGCTTTCCAGCATCAACGAGGGCTTCATTCAACGTGTCAATCATTCCTTGTACCATGTCTGCTACTGACATAGGGCCCGCCCTCTGAAGAACGCTATTAATCATTGACCATAGGACTTCGGCGATATTATCGAAAAAACCTCGATTCTGGTCTGCAATGGGGCTTACCCAATCCTGAGTGAATCAGACCATGTTCACGCCGAAGCAAATGGGCCGGTGGGTGCAAATCTCAATCATGAGGTTCGAATAAACGAACTGTCGGCCTGCATGGTCCAAGCGGTACCATCTGGTGACAAGTATACTGTCTCTCCAGCATGACCAGTGACATACTGGCCTCCTGGTGTGAGTTGGGTATAATCTGGTACGGAATTCACCACTGGTGCTGCTGCGGGGGCAGCAACCGTGGTGGTTGCAGCAGGCATAACAGGCTCAGTTCCCCAAGCTACTGTTGAGATATCTTCCTCTTCTTCTCGTCCACCACGTAGCAACATGGCTGCAAGAGTACCTGCTACCACAAGAAGAACAACCAAGGTGATTACTCCAACGATGACCATTCCATTCATGCCTCCATCCTCAGATGCTGCGCCTTCATTATTGCCATTGTTAGTATTGTTAGTATTGCTAGTAGCGTTATTTGTTCCATCAGTTTGTCCATTTGGATCAACTGCGCCCTCTTCAGTTGCTAAATATGATACTATCTCAGATTCATAATCGAATCCATCGGTACCAATTGCGGTCACATGAAGTTTAACTTCATCGAAGTTGGCCAATCCATTTCCTGAACTTGGAGCTGTAACAAATGTGTGACCTGCTATGAATGCTGAGGAGTCGAGAGTTTCAATACCTTGCTCATAGCAAATTCCACTCAATGTGTTACAAATCTGCCACTCTGTTTCGATGTTGGTCAATTCTACATCACTAAGTTGAATGATGAAGAAAGTTGGGTCCTTACCGACATTTAG
>PVBE012703224.1_pt1 | contig 12182 bp, 7 predicted proteins | sample 1631181 | NCBI WGS metagenome assembly PVBE01 (sample SAMN08397723, study PRJNA350692) | Marine metagenome, whole genome shotgun sequencing project. | isolation source: water | place: Pacific Ocean | collected 2012-04 | reverse complement strand
TTCCAGAGTTCCCCTGTCCAATTATCGATGAGCAGATGATTCACCGTTTTCTCAGATACGGAGACGCTGATCGGTGGGGGAAGCGGAGGCGACAGGACGAAAAGGTCTCGGTATGGATTGGTGATCTTCTCGAATCCCTTTCGTCTGAAGAAAGAATTACGCTTGTTCGGGCTGTCGCTGGTGGAACAACAGCGAGTCCGCCGTCGTCTATCGGGCTTCAAGTGCTTGGTCATGGTGGGGGAGCATGGACGATTCGGCGTGAAACGAGTACGTCAGCCGTTCTCGAACAAGGCATTGATCGTGCATTGCAATTGTTTCGAGTCACGAGTGCCGAACTGGTGCGGACGGCACAGGCTATTGGGGTGCTGCCGCACGGGCAGGCCAAACCATCGAAAACTACCGCAGCTGTGTCACCTGATCAGGACCGGGATGCACAATCACTGGCAGCGTCTTGAGTGATTGAGAGGCGCTGACAGGCGTTGGAGGTTTCAGTGCTGAAACGCCAGATTCGCCGGCTGGATTTTCTGAGTCGAAGAAAACGGTTTTTGAAATGTGTAAGAGAAACTCATCATATTCAAGAATGCTACCTTCAACTTCTGGTCTTCCTCTGGTTTGACGGTATGCACACGCAATCTTTTGCTGCGCTATGCGTGGTCCATTTGGTCTGTGGGGTATCTCATCAGTAAAAAGTCTCTTACCTCGAAAAACTATATAGATATTTTTAGGATGCATTACACATGATAAGTGCGAGTCTTGTGCTGTCAGCGGTACTCGTAGGGTTATTGGTAGGACAAGGAATCGCCTTGTGTTTATTTGGGCGTCAGTTCTATGTGGCTGTTCCAAGACAAAACCTGTCTGACGGTCATCAAAAAATCACCACTGTTATGCCAGTCCGTGGTGGTGGCCGCCGACTGAGGCAAGCTATCCAAAGTCTTGTGAACCAGACATATTCAAATGCAACACTCTTGATAGTGGTTGATTCTGTTCAGGATCCAGCATTTTCGATCGCGTGTGATACGATTAAGAACTTTCCTGAAGAACGGGTAAGAGTCACAGTCCTGCATGACAGGCGTCCGCATTGTGGAATGGTGTGTAGTAGTCTTCTGCAATCGCTCTCAGAATGTGACGACGACACTGAAATCATCACATTTGCTGCAGCAGACACCGTTTTGCCGTGTGGTTGGCTTGAAGAAATCGAATCTGTCTTGTCTCGCCCTGATGTTGGCGCAACGCTTGGGAATCGATGGTATCGTCCTGGAAACAATGCAGGAAGCCTCGTTCTGTTTCTTTGGAATGCTGGAGCGACGATCCCAATGTGGTTGTATCAGATTCCGTGGGCAGGCGCTCTCGGTCTGCGGTGCCGTGACCTTGAACCCACAGGGCTTTTAGAAATTTGGCAGCGAACCATCGTCGAAGATACACCTGTGATGCTGGCCATGAAAAATCAGAATAAGAAAATGGCATACTCCCCGCAGTTGATCGTTCCTGTTGATGAGGAAATGGATTTAAGGGGCTGTATCGAATTCATTTCCCGACAACTGCTGTGGACGCGTCTGTATCACCCTTGTTGGTGCCATGTTGCTGCAGCTGCTGTTTCTGGTGCTCTTGCTGTCTGGCTTCCATTCCTACTTGGATTGCTTGCTGCCGTATTCCAAAATTTTCAGTTGAGTGGCTTCTTTCTTGCGATGGGCTGCCTTTATGTCCTTGGTTTATTTGTTTTCGTGATCGTGCTCAATCGATTTGTGAATCGCTCCTTGGTGAATCGGGGAGAGCCCGAGGTCTCGCTGGGTATTTCAACATTATGCAAACTCCTTGTTCTCATTCCTGTCGCTCAGATTGTTTCACTGGTTGGCATTTGTTTTGTGATGTTCAGGAGACAAGTCTGGTGGAGTGGGATACGATATCGAATTGATTCATCAGGGAAAGTAACCTGGGATGATCTCAGCGATAAAACGATTGGCCAGATGTCCAAAGGCTGAAGCGGCAGATGTCTCGTCCAATCTGGTTGATTGAGTTCCGCTTGTACAGGCGTCAGTTGCTGCTGATCTGATTACCAGGTCACAGATTGAAAGTGCAGTCGGTTTTCTATTGATGCTGGTCGTGCAATAGCTATGTTCTCAAGCGTCGAGCGCCAGGTTGCCTCGTTCCAACAACGATTGCAGCTGACCAGAGCATCCCACAGAAACATCAATGGAACGATAGGAAACAGCCAACAGCATACGATGCGTCGAAGTCTTCCTGGGCGTTTTATGAGAACGATTGGCAGTAAGAGGCAAGGAACGATTGAAGTGAGTGTCAGTAGCATAGACGGAAGCGATCGCTGAATCGGTTCGAATACAGCGACTCGATCTGCAGATGCTGTTAGCGTGGCAAGTGCTGATTCCCTTGATGGTGGAGGCACATGATGAAACGCAGAAGCAACAACGAGAAGTGTTCCTGGTGGCCATGTGTGTTGCGTTGTTGAGTCGATGGAATCGTATCGTGGGAAAACACGTTTTGGGTGTGCCTCTGCGAGTGCAGCGTACGTTTTTGTTTGTGGAATAAGATCACATGGCACGAGGTGCAGTTGATCGGATTCTTCAAGCTCAAGCAGTGCTCTGGTGACTGGAGCATGTCCTGCGCCCATTTCAACAATAGTTGTCAGGTTGTGATGCGTTGCTAATGCAATAGCTTGTTGGGCAACTTCTCGATCAAACCGACGGAAATAGGTATTACACATTTCCATCGTTTCAAACAATGTTTTTCGAATTGGCCATGGAAGCCATGGTGCGTCATTGAATTCAAACAGATGCATACATGTACAATTGAAATGGGTTGCGCGTTCTCTGTGCTTCGTTAAAGCATAATCAGAAAGATCACGTCAGCATTGACTTGTCAGAGAATTTTTATGACCAGATGCTGGAAAAGCTCTCATGTGCTCGGTTTTTTATGCTTTTGATGGCAGGAGTTGAGCCGTTTTCATTCAAAGGTCCGATGGCGTGGTCTGTGATACGTTCAGCATTGGCACTGACGCTGGCCGATGCGAATGATCGTTAATCAACAGCCTCACGTTGTTATCCTTCTGGAGAAATCGGGCACCGGCTATGCGGTTGATTGACTGGCCTCGTTTCTTATCTGGCGTTTCTCATCTGAAGCGTTTTGTTGGGGCCTGTATGGTCTTGTTCTCGCTATTGAGCCGATTATGCGTACTGTTTTTTTCCTTTGTGGGGACAGAAGAGCAACAAAATGTTGCTCTTCACGGAGTCAGGAGTCACCATAGTAAGACGCTACCGTGGGCCGTTTACCTTGAACGGAACTGTTTCTATGAATCTTTTTTCTTCCATCGTCGCTTCTGTACATAAGCATATGAGGGTTTTCCGTGCGTCATGCAACCGGAGCAAGCCTGCGACGGTGCTGTCCTCAGAGCGACTTGAGCCACGGCACTATCTGTCAGCCAGCGGCCTTGGGCAGGCGGAAGGTGAAAGCTGGCATGTTACGTACGATGCCTTGAAAGAAGCGTATCAACAACAAGGACGTGCTGCTCCTCATGTCATTGGGAGCGGCTATTCGAGTAGTAACCTGAATCAGGCTGACGTCGCCATGCTCGCTGATGTTGTGAGAGCACGCTACGACGTGACTGGAAAAGGCATCAAGATCGGCATTCTCTCCACCAGTTTTAATGCGTTAGGTGGCATGGATGAGGATATTGCGCTCGGTCTGCTTCCTGCTGGCATGAACGGGAGTGATGATAGAGGGAATAAATATGTGCTAAACGACGTAAGTTATGAAGACGACGAGGGACGCGCAATGGCACAGTTGGTCCATGCGATTGCACCCGATGCAGAGCTCTACTTTGCCACGCCCTATGAAAAAATCGAAAAACCAGACCCAACCCAAGTACCAGATACAGAAGAGACTCTTAAATTAGCAGACGAGTGGGCAGCCGGGATGAAGACCCAAATTGAAACGCTCGTTAATGTCATCAACGTTGATATCATTGTCGACGACCTTTACGAAGAATTTGTGCCCTGGTTTCAAGATGGTATTGTCGCTCAGACTGTTGACTGGGCTGTTGAAGGAAATAAGAAGGAGGGGAGGAAAGCTGTAGCGTATTTCAGTGCTGCCGGAAACGATACTAATACGAGTTACCAATCGACTTTTCGTGGGACACCCTACTCGGAAATCAGCTCCCAACTCCCTACAACAGCTCCAGGAAACAAAGAACAGTATCTTTATCATAACTTTGATCCTAATGGAGGGATTGACATTCTGCAGAAGGTTCAATTCCCGGAGAACTACGCTCAACCTGACGAGCCAAATATTTTTGTCGCGCAGTGGGACCAACCTTGGGACAACAACAATAGTGCGAATGAGATCTGGTTCTTTACTGAGGATAATGGAGAACTAAAGTTTGTTGACAAAACCAGGAATGAACCATCTCAACCAGTTGCTGCCTACCTACTGCTGCCAGAAAAACTTTCTGATTATGATCCCGTAGGGAAAACTTTTTATGTAGCGTTTGTTCACAACACGCATGGCTATGAAGGTGGTGGAGGTCAAGAATTGCCCACATTTTTTAAGTGGATTGCGGTGTTTAACGGCAGTCAGCCTCCAGTTGGAGAAGTTTTTCGAGAAGATTTTCCTCAAGCCAGTTTCATTGAACATGAAAAGCATGGGTCCAGCACAGTGTGGGGACATAATAATTCGAAACTTGCTGCAAACGTTGGGGCTGCACAGTACTGGAGTACCCCTGCGTATCAGGCGAATCCTTCGGATTGGAAATCTGTGCTGTCTGAATTCAGTTCCTTTGGTGGGACACCAATTTTTTTCGATTCCGATGGCCAAAGGCAGGAACCTGAATATCGGCCAGAACCACGGTTCATCGCACCCCAGAGCGGCGACACAAGTTTTTTTCAACCGATAAAGAAAGATGCGAATAATACTTTCCCGGGATATCTAACGGGCGGCGATCCTGACAGGGATTATCTACAAAACTTCTCGGGTACGTCTGCTGCGACACCCAATGTTGGAGCTGTTGCTGCACTACTGCTTGAGCTCAATCGGGAACTAACACCTGCAGAAATCTACGAGCACCTTGCCGCCTCTGCATTGCCGCTGCCGATTGATACAGAGGATCGGCCAACAATACATACGCCAACGCTTCCGCCAGTTGGTAACCCTGAACATTTCAACTATCCGACTGGTGTAGGGCTCATTCGGGCCAAGGAGGCAGCTGCCAGTGTTGCAGACATTTCCATACAAGGGAAGGTCTTTGAAGACTTTGGCAGGAATGGAATCCAAGACCAGGGTGACCGACCTCTTGAGGGCATGCCTGTCTTTCTTGATAGTAACGGAAACGGCATTCGTGAATCCGAGCAAACTTTGACAGAACCAAATGTTCAGCCACTCACCATTCATTCGGCTGCTGGGTACGTTACTCCCGAAAACATAACGTATGAAAACGAGCTGATTTGGCCAGCAAAGGCTGGGTCCGTCATTACATTTGCGAACATGGCTGGCACAATTACAGATGTGGAACTGAGCTACACCATACATGCACCCGAAGGTGGCGATCCGTCAGGACAAGACCGAGTCTTTCTGACACTCATAAGCCCGCTTGGCATCCGGGTGCCGATCACTGGTACAAAGCTCGTAGGAAAAGCATTCAATAGTCCGGGCGGCTTTTTCCATCAAGATTCAACAACCGTATTTGGAAGTCGTCAAACCATCTGGATGGGAGCCTCTCCGGCTGAGCCTCATAATCAGTCATTGGCAGACCTTGCGGCGTTCAAGCACACACCGGCCAATGGATCCTGGTCTCTCGAGGTCATGAATGCTGAGCCAAACCACAGTTACACGCTCGACAACTGGTCCTTAAAACTCACAACAGAAGAGCCTCAGGTTGTGACTGATGAATATGGCCACTACGCTTTTTCAAGTGATTCGCTCGGACTGACGTATAACGAAACAACAGCTTCCCGAGTTGGAACGTTTGTTCCAACACTGGAGTTGCCTGCAAGCCGGACGATGGCAAGAGGATCTGCGTCACCATTGGTGAAACTTGAAGTTGGAGACAATCCAACTGTCAACTTTGCAGTCTCATTGCCTCTGATGGAACGGCCCGAACTCCGTCGATCAGCCACCATTCAGGTTTCCGGCAATGTCTGGGGACCGCAGCCAGTCGCCTTTTCATGGGAAGATGTATCATCGAAAATTCTTCCTGAGTCTTCTGGCCCCGTTCCTGGTATCCGCTTTCTTGTGAGTGCCGTCACAGGGCGTGTCGAAAAACTGGTTGGGGACCAGTGGGTGCGTGTCGATGAGCTGCCAAAGAGCAGTTCCCCTCGGGAACTATTGCGCATCCTCGCGCTCCGTACGATCAAACCAGGTGACCAACTTCGATGGACATCTCCTTCACAAAGCCAGGCGTCACCATCGGCATTCTCGATCTTTGGATGGGATGGCCGTACAGTGTCTGACACGGCCAGCCCTATAGACTTTGAATCCATTTCTGAATCGTCGAGTCCATGAACCGTTTGTTCTCGGACGGATGGGATGATGAATAGGTGTCATGAGCAACTCATCCTCAGGATTCTTTGTGACACAAAGCTGCCGTGTTGTAAGGTATCGCTTGGTAATTAAGACAATGGACTATGCCTCAGAAAGAATCTGTACCGACGTTGACGAATGATGACGTCTGATTTCATACACGACTCCTCGCCATTCAATTGTTTTGGCACACATGCATATGACAACGGCGAAGGCATAGACCACCTGTGTGACGGGTATGCAGGCAATCCAGCCAAGAATCTGGAGTGGCGTGCGGTGTCGAGGCTGTGTTGCGCGGGTCTGTATCGCTTGGCGAATCGAGTACGTAATGAGTGCAAGGAGTGCCATGTTGATGAGTTCATACGCTAAGAAAAAAAGACCAAGAATGATCGCAATTCGATGGTGACCAGAAGCAAGCGCAGCGATGGAGCCGGCGATGACAACAACCAACGCAAGTGATGTGGATACTCCATGTACGGCAACCAGTGGCCAGGAGGGATGATGCAATCGCACGGTCAGAAGCTGGCGTGCAATCCATCGGGTGAGGGGAGCCAGACGAATTGAGGCGTCTCGATCAATTGCGGTGAGTGAGGGAATGTAACGATACTTCCAGCCGGCACGGGCCAGTGGTTGTGCAAGAGACGTATCTTCACAAAAGGTTGTTGCAATCACATCATCCCAGTGACAATCAGCCATGGCCTTTCTGCGGATGGCAAGTGATCCGCCCCAGGGAATGCCAAAGGTTGTCATCTGGACGATCGCCCCTGCATTCCATAGAGCCCGGACGATTGCAGCGGGTGTGTCCTGATCAGGATCGTACCAGCGATTTCCAGAAACCGCTCCGATATCTGGTTGCATGCACTCATTCACCATGGTCAGTAGCCAGTCAGGGTGGACCACTGAATCAGCGTCAATCAGGGCCACAACGTCGGTTGTCTCATCCAGCGATCGAAGTGCCTGTCGAAGCGAGGCACATTTCAATGAGCCCTGTTCTGGCCGTGCAGTCAAAGGTTCAATACACGCCTCCGTCCATGTTGCATGAGCATTGAGTTTGGAAATCGAGGAGTGGGCAGCATCCCAGGCTGGGTCTTTTTCTGAATCAACAATGATCCGAAGACGCCATGATTGATGTGACTGTTGAGCGAGTGATGCCAGCACGTCTGGTAATGTCTCATCACAGCCACGAAGACATAGCAGTACCTCAGCCGGAATCGATGCGGATGCCTGACGGGATGCATTGCGAGCAACAAAACCGCGTGTTCGATGGTTGACAATCCATGCGAACAAGATGGTCAAAAGCGCCTGCGGAAGCACCAGTGCCACAAACACAATCGCAGCGGTTTGTTCCAGAGTCGTCATTCAGATCAGTCCATGGTCTGCAGAATCGTTTTCTTGTGAATGAGCTGTTGGTGCTGAAAAGGCTTGGAGGTGGGCGATCATGCGTTTAAGGATCGTGTTGGCTGGTTCTGGTTCCATCCGGTTGGGATCAACACGGAAGGCAATCACTCGTTCTCCACATGTCTCGTGAGAGCATGCGGCAATGGCCGTTCCTGGGCGCACTGGCGGGACCGCCCACCATCGTGACAGTTTTCCCTTTCCAATGCGAATGACACCATCGTGGTCAGCAAGTGACGACCGATGAAACCATTTCCCGAGATTGGAAAACACGGCTGTGCATTGGGGTTTTGGTCGTTTCACGGTGCGTGCGAGGCCACCAGGGAGGAGTCGCCCGCACTCAAGAGACATTGGAAAGATATGGCCAAGATGATGGTTTCGAATAATGTCCATCTGATCTCGAATGCTTGTGGCAAGCTGCCTGTGGTTGCTGCGATCAGCCGGTTGACGATCCAGAAATACCATGCTGACACGATTGGTGGCCGGCAGGACATGATCACTCTTGGTTCGAAGACTCATTGGGATGGCAAGTCGTATCCATTCGTTCGCTGATATCACCGGTGATGGCTGGTTAGAACATCCGTCTTTTCCTGCTGCGTATTCACCAAGGGTGATGATCAATGCGGTGGCCAGGAGGTCATTGACACTCACGGCAAGTGTTTTGGCAGTACATTCGAGGTTTGTGAGGGTCTTTGCATCTACGACATGAGAGAGAACAAGTGGCAGGTGCTGACCCATTGAGGATTGATCATCTTCTGGGGTTGATGGAGAGATGCTGGCAAGATCCATCACGTCATGACGAATAAACTCAGCAACGCCTTCGAGGCCCTTGGAAAGTTTTGGAGCCATCTGAAGAAACTCCTTCCAGGAGTTTGCCACACGTCCACGTGACAAAAGAGCTGCCATGGTGTCGTGTGCAGGCCGCTTCCATCGATGTGGTTTGTTTTCTGTATTGAGAAGCCATCGTTCAACAAACCCGACAATACCCAGTCCATCACTGATGGCATGATGGACGGCCAGAAAGATTGACCAGCCTTCGTTGTGTTCGATTACTTCTGCATGCAGGCTTTTACCAGCATGGGGATCAATGTCTGGGTTCGTACCACACCATCCAGACGTGGCCACGCATCGTTCGTTATGAGACCGCTTGAGGATAGGTTTCTCAGCTGTGATCCAACGATCGCGTCCTAATCGGGCTTTCGAAATGCCAGCTGTGAGAAGTGGTTCTGTCGCTAATGTGTTGGAGAAGGCCTCTTCCAGATTCGATGGTGGGGTGTCGTCGGTAAAGTCGAACCGGGCGACGATCGTCATTGGGTGGCTTGGTCGATCATCGAGCAGCATATGCTCTTCGAAGGCAGTCAGAGGGAGACCACGTGACGGGAGTTGATACGATTGAGATGAGGTCGGATGTGTCATCCAGTCAGTCACGCCTTCTACATTAAAGAGTGTGTCGAAGTAGATTCTGCTTGAGACACACAGTGTCTTCAAGTGATTGTTCAATTGGGTTCAAGAATCCTCGTGTGTCCACAACCATTTATACAGGACGTCGTGATGCCGACAGGGAATATAGAGCCTGAGCCAATCACAGCTTTAGGAGTTGGGCTCTCTTCGAGCACTCGGCATTATGTGCTCATTGGTCTGTGACAATTTCCCACACGGTTGTAGTCCCACTGGTTTCGTTTCCAACAACCACAAGGTGTTTTGATGTTGGTGACTGCTCAGCTGGAATAAACACGAGACCCTCAACACCACTATCACCGGCCTCAGGATTGGCCGATCCATCGTCGCGGGTGGCGGGAACATCAAATCGGCGATTGTTGAAATACCCGATATACGTTGAGGACTCCGGATGCGTGATATCGTACACCATGATGCCACCAATGCGTTCGAGTCCGATGAAGGCGTATGTGTTTTTCCCAATGGTACCGAGCACAAGGCCTTCTGGTTCTGGGCCTTTACTGCGACTTCGTTTCTCTTTTTTGAGGGAGTCGTTACTGACGTTAAAATATTCTGGATATCGCTTGGCTGTGATCGTTTCGAAGGCATCGCCACTATCAAAAACCAGATTCCCTGTCGCGAGATCGACGATGGAAAAGGACCGTCCGCCGAAGGCAAAAAGTCGTGTCGGACGACCAGCCTCATCAAGGTTGGTATCAATGGCATCCCGCACAAGAGTCAGCCTTCCAAGTTCCTGGTCTGATACCTGTTTCTCAAAACGTGTGTCAGTAGTCGGCCAGTCTGCGAGGTGGGCCTCATCTTGAAAAATATCACCCTCGTCAAATCCTGCGATGGATTCGTCCGACGACGGTCGTACGCGAGAGTCACCCTCATTGGCAGTCACCAGGAAACGCCGTCCTTCTTGCTCAAAGAGTCTGATCGTATCTGGTTGCAAAATGCCATAGAGCCCTGGACGGGGCCGAATATCAATCTGATCGTCTTGGTCACTCGGATCAATGCCGTTGCCTGCGTCACCAAAGTGTTTGTAGCCAAGCGGTAAGATTCGACGAACGTTTGCAGCAGCGATGTCAATTTCTGCTACAGCGTTAGCTTCCTGCAGGCAGACATATGCAAATCGACTGTCAGGATCCACAGTGATCCACTCAGGCTCAACATCTTGAGAAAAACTCGATGGAGTTTTCTGCTTGAGGTCTCCAGGCGACGAAATTTGACCAACAATTCGGAGGCCGCGTTCTTTCAGTCCGGAGACTTGATGGGCATGCTTTCCATCGGCATTCCATTCACGGAAGGTCACTGTCCGCACCGTTGGTTGCTCAAATCCATTCTGGACATTTGCAATGGTGATGGTTCCTTCAGGGTCAATGGTGTAGTCCTCATTTGGCTCTCCTTCATTCGCGACAAGCACCCACCGCCCATCCGGTGTAAACGTGACCATGTCGGGTAATGCGCCAGCCTTGATTGATCCTTTCAGGGTCAGCGTTTGGGTGTCATAAAAAGCTAGTCGACCGGGATCAGTCAGGATTGCTGCCTCCACAGCAACGGCGAGTGTTCCATTGCAGACACTGACACTGTTCACGGCAGACAGTGAATCTGAGAGATCGGCCGCGGCATCAATCGATGCTACCTTCGTCAGGCCTCCGTCGTCACCAAGCTTCAGCACATCGACACGGCCTGACTCAGCATTGACAACAAAGATTCGCTGAGTCTTTGCGCAATAGGAAGGGATTTCAGCAGCGGATTGTTTATAGACCCCAGTATGAAAAGTTGCGACTGGCTCGAGTGAAATAGCATCACGTGCCAGGCATGGAGCCATTCCGCACAGTCCCATACATACCAGATAGAAAGATAGAACTCTCACGAAATTACACGCGCCTTTCACGTAGGAAGAGGATGAGCCATTTCTTCCAGGCCTGCTGCTGAAGGTCAGGTACTGAACGGCCATTCCTCAATATTGTTACAGCCAATGTTGGTATGACTTTTGGAGAGGATAGCACAAACCATGATTGGCCATACATGATGGTCATCGCGTGCAGGAAAAAGGTGATGAGAGCCCATAGCCACATCGGAGGAGACATTCTGGAAGAGGTCTGGGGCGCCTGTCACAAATACCTGAACCCCAAAACGAATGTACGCTGGTCGCCAGGGAGTGTGCCCAGAGGAAGCAATGATTCTCTGGAGGCATCAGGCGAAATAAGTTCCTGCGCATTTTGGCTGATGGGCTCTTTCCGTACGGTCTTCGCCGTCTCTCCAACTGGTGCGCTTATTGGATAGGCCGGGCACCCACCAAACTAACATGGGTGCAGGACGTACGGAACAGTATCTTTGTGGTGTTCGGCCCGCCGCAGTCGTGCCTCTGGCTTTCTCAACTGCGGCGGGCCTCTTTCCATACAACCTTCCAGGACACAAGCCTCACGCTCGGCGTCCTGACAGGCTCAGACTTTAGTAATCTCCGTTGACAGTTTCATTCCCCGCGCGTGTGCACAGTGCTGCAAACAGACTGTCGGCCATGCTGTCAGACAGGAAGGTCACATGTCCATCTGCAAAGACAAAATTGACACCACCGGGATGGTTTGAAAAGAAGTCTTCGAAGTGAGCTTCTCCGCCACTGTTGAAGACATGCTCGCCAACACCAATAACTCGTGACATGGCAGCAGCTAAGTCATGATCCATGCCCTGCCAGAGACTTCCACCGAGACGGCTGTCTCGCTCACCAACGGCAATGGTTTTACTCAAGCCGTCTCGAACAAATGCAAATTTCACTGCATTACTTCCATCCTCTAAGCCAGCATAGAAAATACCATTTC
>PVBE011960290.1_pt1 | contig 12183 bp, 7 predicted proteins | sample 1631181 | NCBI WGS metagenome assembly PVBE01 (sample SAMN08397723, study PRJNA350692) | Marine metagenome, whole genome shotgun sequencing project. | isolation source: water | place: Pacific Ocean | collected 2012-04 | reverse complement strand
CAGCGTGGCCTCGGTCAGGAGTTGCCGGATCAGTCTCATCCGCGGGGCTCCCAATGCGGCCCTGACAGCAATTTCCTGGTTTCTCGATGCGGCGCGGGATAACAGGAGGTTGCCAACGTTGGCACACGCGATCAATAGCACGAATCCCACGGCGCCCATCAGTATGAGTAGCGCCGGTCGGATGTTCTGGACCAGACGGTCTCGATAGCCGAGAGCGACAATCGTCTCTCCTTCGGGCATCAGGTTCGGATACTCGGCGCGAACCTGTGCGGCCAGCGTTTCCAGGCCAGCGTTGACGCCGTCGGTGGTCAATCCCGATTTCATACGTCCGATCAGAGCGATCAGGTTGGCCTGGTCTTCGGAACTGGCGACGGGCTGTAGCGGCGTCCAGACGTCGGATTCGGGTGTGAACTGAAATTCAGGAGGCATGATACCGATCACGGAATGGGGCTTGTTCCCCAGACTGATGGTTTGTCCGACCAGGCTCGGGTCGGAGCCGAACCTGCGCTTCCAGAGACCGTCGCCGACGATCACTACAGGTGCTGCACCGGGCTGTCCTTCCTCCGGAACGAAGTTTCGTCCCATTGCCGGCGAGACACCGAGCACATCAAAGAGTTCCGCCGACACCCGGATTCCCCGGACTCGTTCGGGCTCACCTGCTCCAGTTAGATTCTGTCCCGCTCCGATTACATCGTATGCTCCGAGTTGATCGAACACCTGGTTGTGGTCCCGGTAGAAAACAAACTTCGTCATGGAGACCGACGAACTCGTACCACCGGAATCAAAGCCCCTCTCGACCGCCATCAGCCGGCCCGGATCCTTGTAAGGAAGCGGGCGCAGCATCACGGAGTTGACCACGCTGAAAATCGCAGTGTTGGCACCGATCCCAAGAGCCAGGGCAAGCACGGCGACAGCGGTGAAGCCGGGGTTCTTGATCATCATCCGGTAGGCATAGCGGATGTCTTGAAGCAGGGTCTTCATCATTTCCTCCAGTGATCAGTCATACGGAGGGAGATGGCCGGGTGTTCAGTCTTTCTTGGTGGGACCGCAGAATCCAAAGCGGCGGTGTCGGATACACCGCCGCTTCTCGTTATGGGAGTGGTTGTTTATCTGATGCGAATAGTGCCCGAGGAAGTCTTCAGTTCGATCAGTACCCCACCGCCGCGAACCTGTCCGCGAACCCGGTTCCGTCGGATCGAACCCTGCGTGGTGAGGGGATGATCGATGTCGATGTTTCCCGAGTTGGTTTCGGCTTCGAGATCGAAAGCGGCATCGGAGGGCAATCGAATCGTGATTCCGCCCGAACTGGCCGTGAGCCTCCAGTCGCCTGTGGCCTCCCCATCGACCTCGATGTCGCCGCTGCCGGTGCTCATGCGAAGCCCGCCGCGAACCCCGGCAGCCTCGATGTCGCCGCTGCCGGTGCTGATTTCGACATCGCCCGCTGTGGCCTGGTCGAGTTCGACGTTTCCGCTTCCCGTGTGTGCGTCGAAGGATCCGGCGATGCCCATCGCAATGATGTCGCCACTGCCGGTGCGGACCTCGACATCACCCCCGATGTCATCCAGGTCGATGTCGCCGCTACCGGTGTTGGCATCGATCGGGCCATCGACACCGATGATGCTGTGGTCTCCCGAACCGCTGTTGACGCTAACTTCGGTCTCACTGGGAACGACGATCTCGTAGCTGATCGAAACGTTGCGCATCAGCTCGCGGTCCCGGTCGCCCGTTCGTCCGATCTTGATTTCATTTCCGCTCTGTTCGATCGGTGGGTTGCCCTGAATGGTGTCAATCTTGCCCTGTGGGTCGTCTGCTCTCCGGTTCACTCGAATCGTGCCCGTAACCCGGACCGTACTGCCACTACCCGTGCGCACTGTTATGTCGCCCGATCCGGTTGACACTTGAAGGTCGACGGGTCCGTTGACGTCCAATGCCCGTTCAAATGTGCCTTCGGCTGCTGCCTGTAACGGGGCGATGGGAGCGCCAAAAGCGTTGGCCAGGAGCGCGACTCCGGCAATCGTGACGCCCAGCATCGTGGCGAATTGATATTTCATAGTCTTCTTTCCTCCAGGAACAAAGGGTTACCGACGAACAGATCGGCTGTTTCGATCTGGCGTACAAGAAAATAGAACCGCTGAATCCCAAAATGGTTACCAGAGAAAGAAACGAAATCTGTCCAGACTTTGTTCGAGCACGAGTTTGAACGTGACCAATTGGCACAATTGTGCCAATCGATTGGGCCCTGGAAGGCCTAAAGAAAGGGAGAACCTGCCGATGCGGACTCACACGCCAAATGTTTCAATATGTTCACCGGCCAGGGACGGCGGGACGCACCGATCTTAAGGATGAGCGCGGTGTTTTGAAAAGGGTTTGGGTTTTCGGGATGGTCAGCATTCGTGGAATGCGAAACTGCTACTTCCATCGCTTTACGTGAACCCGACCGATGTCGGAGGGTCATAAAGGGGTTGTCCTCCTGTCGATCTTCCGGCCAGACAGCGCGGGTGGGGGACCCGCGCTGTCGCTTTTCACTTTGCAGTGGTGGTGTGTGTTGACCAGCCCGGGCAATTGGCCCGAATCGAACGCCGGTACGAACGACAGCAGGTGAGAGGGTTGTCGAGGTACAGGCAAGGTCAGCCAGCCTTTCGCGGCGATCAAGCACACTATCAACGGATTCGTCTCGGCATACTCCTTGTGGGTATGCCGCCGTGTCGGCAGGCGTTGGGGAACGCTTTGCTTTTGCAGGTGTGGCCAGCTGCGGGCCACACCTGCTTGACACGGGTTTTCTGTCCCAGATGTCCGGGACCTTCGTACCCTGAACCGTTCTGGAGCTTCATAAGTTGACTGTCTCTACAAAGAACAAGGCAGATCAGGTTAGAGTTGAGGGCATGTCCTCGAGCGAACAACAGCCGGCCGAATCTCCTTCGCCTCTTCTTCGAATCCTTCTCGCCGAGGACAATCCCGTCAATCTGAAGCTGGCGAGGCTCCTGTTGAAGCGTTTTGGATATCGAGCCGACTGCGTGTCCAATGGTCAAGAGGCATTGGATATCATGGCCACAAAGGCGTACGACGTCGTCTTGATGGATGTTCAGATGCCGGTGATGGATGGACTGGAAGCGACCCGGGAGATTCGCCGGCGCTGGCCGGGCGAGGATTGTCCATCTGTGATAGGCATGACGGCGAATGCCCTGACCGGTTTTCGTGAAACATGTATCGAAGCCGGGATGATCGATTACATCAGCAAGCCTGTGGAGCCTGACGAATTAAAGGCCGCCCTGCTTCGCGTTGCCGAAATCAGGGATCCCCGCGCTGTTCAGGATGCTCCGGAAACGGAGGTGTCTTCCGGCTCGCTTTCCGAGGAGCCTCCCGAGTTCTTCAAAGAAATGATCGAGCCGTTCGTCGTCGACACGACTCGTTCCCTGTACGAACTGCGGGAGCTGTTTGAACAAGGAAATGCGACCGGTGTCGGGCGCGTGGCCCACCGCCTAAAGGGCGGTTGCCAGATCGTTGGTGCCAGGGACATGGCTGTGGTCTGTGAAGAGTTGGAAGAAAAGGGATCATCAGGTTCCACCTCCGGAACGGAGGCCCTGATCATCCATCTTGAGGAACAGTTCCAACAGCTGAGATCTCAGTTATCCGAGTAACCCCGTCCGCAACACCTGGACCCGCAAGTAGGTGGGGCGGAAATCTACTGTAGGTGCGGTCTATGACCGCATGATGTGTGCGGTCATAGACCGCACCTACAGCCGGTCAATCCGCCTGTGCCCTGGCTTCCACCGGAGGTGCCAATCCCTGTTCCCGTCCCAGCTCAGCCGCAACCTTCGGCGCAGACCACAGTAGTGGAAGCAAGACCAGCGAGACGGGGACCGCGGTAACCACGATGAACGATTGCAAGGCCCCGATCCCTCCCTCACCCAACCGTATCAAGATCGCTGCCACCCCGCCCATCATCACTGCCCAGAACACGCGGACCCATGTCGGAGGCGTGTCGTTGCCGCTGACAGCCATGGCGATCGTGAAGGACATGGAGTCGCCCGTCGTTGCCAGGAAGACCACGATCAGAACGAGAAACGCCGGCACCAGCAGCGGTGCCAGAGGCAACTGCTGGACAATGGCGAGCATCGCGGCAGGCAAGCCCGCTTCGGCGAGCGGGCCGGAAATGACACCGGGTTGTTCGAGCTCGTAATAGATCCCGGACCCGCCGAGGATCGTGAACCAGAAATTTGTGACGATCGGCGCGATGACGGCGATGGCAATCAGGATCTCGCGGATGGTCCGACCCTTCGAGATGCGCGCGACGAACATCGCCGTCAGCGGACCATAGCCGAGGAACCAGCCTCCGAAGAAGATGCTCCAGGAACCCAGCCATGCCGGGTCGCTACGGTTCGTGCTGATCGCGAAGAAGTTGTTCAGATATAGACCGAATGAAGTGAAGAACGAGTCGATAATGAACGAACCCGGTCCCGTGACCAGGATGATGGCCATCAGCACCAGGGCCAGCAGGACGTTGAAACGGCTCAGGATCTGGATGCCCCTGTTTATCCCCGTCACCGCCGAAATCGTGTAGATGCCGACCAACCCGGCTACGATCGTCAGTTGTGTGGCATACACGTTTGGGATTCCCACCAGCTGATCCAGCGAATAACTGAGCTGAAGGCCCAGGAATCCAATGGGGCCGATTGTTCCCGCCGCAACCGCCAGGATCGATGACGCATCAACAGCGGTTCCAATCCATCCGTGCATGGCCCGCTCTCCCAACACCGGGTAAAGCAGCGAGCGTGGCCTCAGGGGCAGGCCCTTGTGGTAATGCGTGTACATCGCGACGATCGAACCGAGTGTTCCGATAATCGCCCAGGACAGAAACCCCCAGTGGTGATGGGCCTGCGCAAGCGCCGGGCCCACGGCCCCAGCCGTGCCCGCTTCGACACCAGGAAACGATGGCGGTACGTCCGTGAAGTGGTACATCGGTTCCGCAAAGGAATAGAAAACGCCACCGCCGGCCAACAGCGTGCACATGATGATGGCAATCCAGCGGAACGTGCTCATCTCCGGCTGATCTGTTCCCCCGAGCCGTACGCGGCCATACCGGGAGAAGGCAAGTCCGATCGCGACACCGAGGGTCGCCAGAAGCAGAACCTGCCAGAACGGGCCGAAGTACTTGACGGAAAACGCAAACGCGCCGTCGACCATGCCCGACACCATGTCGATGTTGATCAGGGACGCGACCATGAACAGAAGGATCAGACCGCCGCTGACACCGAAGACGGGCCAATCCAGTTTCGACGGAGAAATGTGATGAGAAGTATCAACGGACTCTTTCATGTTTATTGATTCTCAGCCTGAAGCTCAATCCAGTCGTAGAGTACATCGGGAGGGTACCTGAAGACGTGTCCTTGACCCGGGACGATGGTGAGCTTGGGCTCGGCGCCGCCGAGCATCAGCAGATGGCGAGTGCGTTCGGACAAACGCACCCATTGTGTGTCGAGCTCTCCGACAAGCAGCCAAATCGGCTTCCCCCGGAGCATGTCCAGACTGCCCTCGGCCCCGAATGCGCCTGGAACGACAACGATGGATTGGAAACGTTCCGGCTGCATCCGGGCGACGAAGAAAGCGCCAAGACCGCCGTTGGATTGTCCGGCCAGAGTGACACGCTGCTTGTCGTAGTGCAGGTTTTCGTCCATCCAGGCGAAGACGGCGTTCAGGACGTCCGTGCCTTTCGTTTCGAGGCTGCGTCCCAGTATCGTTGGTGACACCATGATGTAGCCACGCCGGTCTCCTTCATCTTTCCAGTAGTTGTTCAGGATCGCGTCCACCATGCCCGGATCGCCCGGCCCCGGTGGTAGCGCGAAGATGACCGGGTAGGACTGCGACTCCACATAGACGGTGGGGACGATGACCGTCAACCGGAGGCTGAAACCGTCACCGTACGGGATGTTGTGATCCGTCCGCTTTCCCGCCCGGGCGTCGGGAGTTGCCCAGAGCCCCAGAAACAGAACCGCTCCTATCGAGACAATGTGCCTTTTCATAGCAAGAACCTCATTCGTGCCGAAGCGCCGCCATTGGGTCGACCTTAGTGGCGCCTCGCGCAGGCAGGTAACAAGCTAACACACCAACTGCGAGAAGGAGCGCCGCCCCAGAGCTGATTGTCGCCGATTGTCGCCGATTGTCGGGGGGGCTGTCGCCGTGACACCCCAGAGTTGATTCGAGAGTACACGAGTCAGAAAGAATGCACCAGACAGCCCCAGCGCCAGTCCGATGCCGATCAGTGAGGGCCCGTGCCGCAATACGGGGTTGCTGTTGGGCTAGCCATTCGCAGCGATTGCGATACTGGTCATTCGAAGGGTGTTACGGTTGCCTGGCTCTGGCCGAGTCCCCCGCAAACCGGATCGCAAGTTCGTACCCTTGAACCGTTAGCTACCCCTGGGAAAAAGGGCTTTCAAGCGATTTCAACCGGGGGTGCGTTCAAGATTGACGTCTCTTTCGATGTCTTGTAACCTCAGTAGGTTATCCTTCGTACCCATATACATTGAGGAGGCTTTTCCATATGGGCCGTTTGCTACCGATATTCGTTCTCATAATTACGTTTCCTGCCTTGATTCTGGGCTACCAGGACCCAGGTCTGGACGTTGGAGGGCCACCCTTCGAGGACGGCGACGAGTTGGCTCTGCTCGACCAGGTGAAACAGGTGCTAGAGCAGGCTTCGACTCCCTTGACCGAGGAGCAGGTCGCCGCGTTGCGTCCACTCGTCCAGGATCAAACCGGTGAGTCAGGCCCGTCTTCAGCCGAAATGGATGAAGGCCTCAGCGAGCGTGCGAAGGAAATCCTGACGCCCGAGCAGAGCGATGCATTGAAGAGGGCTGACGCGGGCCGGACGTTGCTGACCCAGGGCGTCGAAGGTCTCCGCACCGTTCTCGAAGCGGAGGGCGTGCCCCCTCTGACGTTCGACCAGGAAACCCAGGTTCAGAACGTTTACGAGCAGTACAGCCTTGAATACCAGCGCTTGCTCGAGGAAGATCGTGTCCAGCCCGGTTCCGTATCGACTGCGGTTCTGGCGTTGGAAGAGCAGTTGCTTCTGGCTGCCCTCAAGTTTCTGAACCCTGCGCAGCGCACGGCACTGACCGGCACCCTCACCGCCGAGGCAAACAGCGACCTGCCCGAGGACGAAGACGAGCTCCGGGAGTATCTGGGCGACCTCGTTAGTCCGGCAGGTGGCGGAGGCGGTGGTGGTGGCATGGGTGGTGGCATGGGTGGCCGCATGGGTGGCCGTGGTGGCCGCGGTGGCGGTGGTGGCGGAATCGTCGTCAACGGCTTCGGTGGCGGTCGCATGCCGAACCGTGAGGAGATCCAGGAGATCCGGATCAACGAGAATGCGTTCACTTCCGAGCAGAGTAATCAGAGTCGCGGTCGTACGGAGATCATCACACGCGGCGGAACCGGACGGTTCAACGGCGATGCCACATTCGAATTCGCGGATGAATCTCTCGATGCGCGAAATACATTCGCGTCATCCCGGCCCCCGTATCAGCAACGGGAGTTTAAAGCGAACGTCAGCGGCCCCATAATCCGGAACCGGTTGACCGTGACGTTCGGCCTCAGCAACGAAGTGAACGAGAACGGGAACACGTTGCGGGCCATCACGCCGACCGGTCTGATCGATGACGCCATCGTCAATCCAAACTTGAACCGGGGCTTTACGACGACCGCAACGGCCCAGCTTACAGAGAACAACAACCTCAGCTTCAGCTACAATTACGGGACCAACAGCAGGAAGAACAACGGAGTCGGAGGTTTCGGCCTTCCCGAACAGGGGTCGGACACCACCGGCGATAGCTTTAATTTCCAGCTGAAAGAAACAGCCGTTCTCTCGCGTTCCTTCAACAACGAAGTCCGCTTTCGTATCGAGGGTCGATCGAACGTGACCCGCCCGATCACCGCCGGGTTTAAGATTGACGTCGCCGATTCGTTCCGTGCCGGCGGAGGGAATCAGAACAACGAAAACGTCAACCGGTCATACGAGTTCGGCGACCTGCTCATGTACACGGGGCAGAAGGTCGCCCTGAAGATGGGTTTTGAGGGTGAACTGGAGAAAGACGAATCGATCTCGAAAAACAATTTCAACGGCACGTTCAGGTTCTCCCGTCTGGACTGCGATACCGATCCGGAGAATGAGGATCCCTGTGCCGGCGCCTTCTCGGCGGGCCGGCCAATCCAATATACCGTCAACCAGGGGGTTCCCGAGCTTGATACGAGCCAGTTCCAGTACTCGACTTTCTTCCAGAGCGACTTCCGGGTCGCAACCGGCCTGACGATGGGATTCGGTGTCCGTTACGAGAACCAGGGGAACCTTTCTGACAACAACAATCTGGATCCCCGATTTGGTTTCGCATACTCGATCGGACGCTCGACGGTGATTCGGGGTGGTACCGGGACTTTCCACCAGCGCTTCAACTTGTTTGCCGTCAGGGAATTGATTCGTCTTGACGGAACCAGGCAGAGGACCTTGAGGATCAGCGATCCGTCGTATCCCGATCCGTTTGTCGGTGGTGATGGTGGTGAAGTGAGCGTCCCATCGTCGGTCAGCGTGTCCGCGGAAGACCTTGCGGCGCCCTACACCTGGAACAACCAGGTGTCCATTGAGACGACCCTTTCCCAGGGACTGGTCCTGACGGGTTCCTACAGTTTTGTCCGGGGAATTCATCTTCACCGCACGCGTGACATAAACGGGCCGCGGGACATCACGTCGGAGATTCCACGGTCCTGTCAGCCGGGCCAACTTACCGCACCCGACGAGTTCGGCAATCCCGCAACCTGTCTCCGCCCGGACCCCACGCGCGGGAACATCAACATGTTGGAATCAGGGGGTGTGTCGAACAACCACAACCTGAGGTTCGGCTTCCGGCAGCGCTTCAGTGCCATCAACCTCAACGGTAACTATACGTTCAGTTCGAACTACAGCAACGTCAGTGGTGGTGGCGGCTTCGGCGGTTTCGGCGGTGGGGGAAGAAGCTTCGGCCCTGCAGACAACTATGATCTGGCTGGGGAGTGGGGACGTTTTGGAGCGGCGCACCGTTTCAACGCGTCGGCGAATCTCCGCCTGCCGTGGAACATCAATGCCAATACGAGCTTTCAGCTGAACAGCGGCAACCCGTACAGTCTTCGAACCGGTACGGACGATAACCATGACACGAACACGAACGACCGCCCGCCCGGAACACCTGGCAACTCCCTGACCGGCCCCGGTTTCTTAGAAATGGGTCTGAACCTTTCGAAGACCATTCAGTTGGTATCACCCGGAACCGAGACCCAGGGGCCAGCCGGCGGCTACTATGGCCGGCGCACCGGCATCCGAATGACGATCACCGCCAACGCCCAGAACCTGTTGAACAACGTCAACTTCCAGAGCTTCAGCGGCGTGCAGACATCATCGTTCTTCGGCAAGGCCACCCGCGCTCGCAACGCGAGGCAGATCCGGCTTACAGTAAGGTTCAACTTCTAAAGACCTTCCGGCAAGTCCTGATCAGGCCGGCGCCGCCTCACTCCCGGCCGGCGCCCCACCCTCATCGGCAAGTGAGGCCGTGGCGGCCAATCGTTCCTTGTAGGCCTTGTGGACCGCATCCCGGGTCTCAGTCGACAGCGCCATCAGGTCTTCCAGATTCCGCCGCCGGAGCCGTAGCATCGTGCAAGGCGCGGCGGCACGGACGGTGGCGGTTCGTGGGGATTCATCAAGCAGCGCGATCTCTCCAAAGAAACCGCCCGCACCGAGTATTGCCAGCAGTCGCGGTTCTTCGGTCCGCATTTCTTTCAGCACCTGCACGGTGCCGCGAGCGATAACGTACATCGACTCACCGGACTCGCCTTGCCGGACGATCTTGTCCCCTTCAGCAAACGATTCGGATTCGAGCATCTCCGCAATCTTTCCAATATCGATTTCTGTGCAGTGACCGAACAAGGGGATCTGGGCCAGAAGCGATACCGGGTCGAGCTGCAGCGTATCGACAGGGCGGGCGCGCAGCCGCTCGAACCCCTCCTCGATCTCCACTTTCTGCTCCATGTAGACTTTGTCGGGAACCAGGCCGAGTTCCCGCAGCATGTCCAGGGACGCTTCCTCACTGTGGAGGCAACTGCGCGCGAGCAGGAACTCCTGGGTGCGGTCGACATAATCGGGATAGTCGGTCGCCATGGCGGTCAACTCGCGCTGTGCCTTGTCGTGGCGGTTCTGATAGTAACGGCGGATGGGTTCGTATGCATCCTCATCAATCGAGCCTTCCTTGAGGAATCGATCCAGCAGTGCCACAACCGATCGTGCGGCAGAAGCCTCGGCGCAGTTTTCTTCGAAGTGGTTCGCGATCCGGCTGACCTTACGTCGCTGCAGGTACTTGCTGAAGATGCCGAGTTTATAGAGCAAGCGATCCAACGGGCTTTCCCTTGTGCTTGCCTCTTCGAAGTCGGTGCTCAACTCCCCGGACACCTTTACGCGGTCGGTTTGATAGTCCACGTCCTGGATCAGTTGCTTGTAGGCCTGCTCGGTGAGATTCCCTTCGTAAAACTCCTTCCAGTAGTGCCTCTTCTCTGCAGTCAACGCCTGGACGGCGACGACCCCGATCCGATCGCTTTCGCTCAGTTCGCCCTCTCCTGCCATGCCGGCCTCGCGTTCGGCCTCCAGGCGGGATTCTCCCGACAGGTATTCAGTCTGCACCCGTTGGACGATGTTCGGAGCGATAGCACGTTCTTCCGCGAACTTGGCGATGCGATTTCGTGTTTCACGCTTCAACATCTTGAGGCTTTCGAATCGCGCGAACAACTCGGCCGGCGAAAGCCGGTCCAGTCCGAGGATTCGCAACAGGCCTCCGATCGTCAGGGCGTTGACGAGCAGCGTGGCCATGACGACGCCCATCGCCGAGACGAGTATCAGGTCTCTCCAGGCAAAGTCATGTGGAAGGCTCAGGGCCAGGGCCAGGGCCAGCGCCCCCCTCAGGCCACCCCAGTACATGACCAGTTGGTAGCTTCGGCTGATCGGTTCGATCGTCCCCGTCGCGTTTACCAGGGGCACGGCCACTGCGATGCTCACCCCGCGCGCCAGGTAAACGATCGGAATCGCAAGAAGCATCGCGATGAGGAACTCCCGAATCAGATCGGGGATCAGGGCGAGTCCGACGAGGACGAAGATCAGGGAGTTTGCGACGAACGCCAGGTATTCCCAGAACGAATGCATGAAGTGATTAACTGACGGAGAGATCTTCGTGCGTCCCCAGCCACTCAGGATTATTCCGGCAGTTGCGGTAGCCATCACTCCCGACACATGAAGGTAGTGCTCAGCGATGATGAACGACATGTAAGCGACGATGGTCGTGAGAGTGATCTCGACGAGTTTGTCGTCTCGAACGAACGAAATGACCTGGGCGAATGTGAATGCCAGAACCGCGCCGACAGCGATCCCCCCCAGAAAGACAAGAAGGAAGCTGCCCACAGCTGAAGCGACCGATACGCTCGCCACTGTTCCAACGGCGATGCCGAGCAGGACCCTGAAGAGCACGATCGCCGTAGCGTCGTTCAAGAGGCTCTCACCTTCCACGAGGACCATCAAACGTTTGGGTGCGCCGAGTTCTTTGAACAACGCCACTACCGCGACCGGGTCGGTTGCCGAGATCAGCGCTCCGAACAGAAGCGCCGTCGCCAACGGGAGGCCCAGGGCCCAGGACCCGAGAAAACCGACGATAGCCGTGGAAAGCAGAAAAGCCGGTATCGCCAACGTCAAGATCGGGACGATGTTCCGAAACAAGATCTTGGAATCAAGGTTGAAGGAAGATTCAAACAGAAGCGTGGGAAGAAAGATGAAGAAGACGACTTCGGTTGAAATCTCCGATTCCAGAAAGCCGAAGCCTTCCCATTCGGAGAAAACCAGCCGAACCCCCATTCCAAACACGACCAGGAGGACGGTGTAGGGGAACCGTATCCGGTTGGCAACCAGCGAAATCAGTGACGCTGCGAAGAGCAGGCCGACCAGAAGGAGTACTGTTGTGACCAGGTCCAATTCCATGATTCGCGTCCTGCGGACAATTCAATTGTAGCCTGTTCAGGGGATTTGATAGGACTAGTACAGCACCCCTAAAGTTCCGGTACAGTCCATTAGTAGGACGCGACCAGGTGTTGCATGAAGGTTTGAATGGTACTGACCATTTCATCCAGACT
>PVBE011847705.1_pt1 | contig 12183 bp, 14 predicted proteins | sample 1631181 | NCBI WGS metagenome assembly PVBE01 (sample SAMN08397723, study PRJNA350692) | Marine metagenome, whole genome shotgun sequencing project. | isolation source: water | place: Pacific Ocean | collected 2012-04 | reverse complement strand
GACATCCCGGTCGCGGCGGCAACAGGACCTCCTCCACCTGATTCGAGGTCGCGCCTCCCTTACTTCGATCGGCCCCCGTCTGTTGAGCGGGCACGACCGCAACGATCGCGCAACGTGCGCACAGAGTGCGCCGGCGCGGTGGAGCACCATTTTCTTCATGGCATTAGTTTCTTGTGAGACTCCGTCCGGCTTCAACCGGTTCGGGTTTGATTCCTGCATACTCCGCGGGGTTGGCGCGGCGGGCTTCCAAGAGCCCCGCGACATCCAGGTCCAGACGATCCCCGCGGTGCTCGCCGGCCGCGACGTGCTGGGCTTGGCGCAAACTGGCACGGGCAAGACGGCGGCTTTCGCGCTGCCCCTGCTACACCGTCTGGCGCGGGATCGTGGTAGAGAGCCACGGGTGCTCGTGATGGCGCCGACGCGCGAGCTGGCAACGCAAATCGACGCCGAGATCCGTGCGCTGGCCCGCTTCACACGGCTGCAGACCGTTACCGTCTATGGGGGTGTTTCGGCACACGGTCAGATCAAGGCACTGTGCCGGAATCCTGACATCGTCGTCGGTTGCCCCGGGCGGATTCTCGACCTGGTGGGCCGCGGCGTGCTGCGTCTCGGCGGCGTGGAGAGCGTCGTTCTGGACGAGGCTGACCACATGTTCGACATGGGCTTCCTTCCCGACGTGCGACGCATTCTTGCGGCGCTGCCCCAGAAACGGCAGAGCTTGCTGTTCTCCGCCACGATGCCGACCGAGATACGGGCGCTCGCCAACACCGTACTGCGAAATCCGCACGTCGTAGAGCTAGCGCGCTCGGGTCCGGCGGCCACCATTGACCACGCGTTGGTTGCGATACGCGAAGGTCGAAAGCGGGACCTGCTCGAACACATACTGGCCGAAGATGCCTGCGAGTCGGCGATCATCTTTATGCGCACTAAGTATCGGGCCCGTCGCTTGGCCCAGCAACTCGATCGGGCCGGCCACCGCGCCGTCGGCCTGCAAGGCAACATGTCGCAGTCGCAGCGCGACCGTGCAATGCGCGGTTTCCGGAAACGCGATTTTGACGTGCTGGTGGCGACCGACGTCGCGGCGCGCGGCATCGACGTGCAGGGCGTCTCGCACGTCATCAATTTTGACGTCCCGAACACTCCCAATGCCTACACGCACCGTATCGGTCGTACCGGTCGGGCGGAGCGCGCAGGGCAGGCATTGACCTTCGTAACCCGGGACGACGGGGCCTGGCTGCGGGCGACCGAACGCCAGCTTGGCAAGGCTATCCCGCGACGAACGGTGGAAGGCTTCGAAGGTGAGTGCATCGAATCGGGCAACGGCAAGCGACCTGGAGGACGAGGGAACCGCCGCGGCGGCAAACAGGGCGTGCGCGCGGCGGGAGCCGGGCGGGCGCGGGGCCGCGGAAAGCGCTCGTCGCGGGCGGCCTCCCGTCGACGCCGGAGACAAGGCTGATTCCTGATAGACCAGCGGGTTGGGGCGTAGGAGGCCGTCGATAAGATAACGGTGCAGGCGTCTCGAAGTCGGCTATTAAATGCCGAAACTCTACGCTGGTAACGGCGGAGTTTCGCGGGGTCTATCCTGGCGCGCTGGGAAGCACACTCTCAATGAGTGTCAGGGGCCACCCTAACCTTCAGACTAAGCCCGCCATCTCACCCGTCATCCTTGAGCACCCGGACCGAGTCGCCGACGATTTCCAGAACCGCTACCGAGCCCCCGTACTCAGTCCTTGACGCATAATACTCGGCCATACCTATGTCGACACGCCAAGCTTGCCCGCCGCATGCGCTGGCAATGCCGGACTCTTGGATCGTATGCCCCATAACGATTCGTTTGGCCCCCAGCGCATTCAATGCCTCTTCAAGGACTGAGCATGCCGAAGAATCAGGATCATCAGAGTACAATCGGGTCCACTGGGGACTATCCGAACCCGACAACACTGAAGGAAGGTCTGCCTCCCCTCGAAGCCACGCTTGTGCCGAGCTGTTGATCTTGTCGATACCATAGGCGACGTGTTCAGGAAGCACGCCACCGTGTACAAACACGTTTTCGCCGAGTTGGAGAATCACCTGCCGCTTGGCAAGCAGGTTGGCGTAGGGGCCACCCGGCATGAACGCGGCCACACGATCCCGCTGATGTGGTTCAAACTCAGCGAGAATTGCAGTTCTAAAGGTTCCAGATGAGCGGTCCCATACTTTAAGAGAGTCGCCAGTTTCATATTCCACTGTGTCCATAAAGTCGGCGAAGCCCCCATCCGTTACATAACGCAAGTCGACGCGCGCATTCATGAGTTCGTGGTTGCCCAGCAAGGCGTGGAACGCTCCACCGGCAGCCTCCGACTCAATCCTTAATCTCTCAAAGAGATCCAGAATCGTTTGTTCCTGGTCGCCGCGGTCGAGTTGGTCACCGGTCTGTACTACGGTGAGATCGCCACCGATCCAACGGTCCTGCTCGTCGATAGCACCTGCGAGACGAAGCGCGCCTCGCGCGGCTTCGAGGTCCCCATGTACGTCTCCGAAAGCCACGATGCGCTGCTCGTCTTCCCCGACACAGGCCGCCCCTGCCATCACCAGCAGCAACGCTCCAAGCGTCAGCTTCAACCGCCGGTTGTCTTGTTCTACCTTGCTTAACCTGGACGCAAGCAAGTCGTTTCACTCATCGTCGGTATCCTCGTTTGATTTTACGGCGTCCCATGTTTCCTTGGGGCCCGGTGGCAGGTTGGGCTTCGGCGCCGGGACAGGTTGTTTGTCGATTCATAGTATTCCAAATCCACGTCTTCCCTTGTCGGGTCGGCTGAGGGACACTGGCTAAAGGAAGGAGATCTGAAATGGATTGGTGGATCTGGATATTGGTCGGGGTGGGGCTGCTGGCCGTCGAGGTCATCGTTCCGGGCGGCATCATTCTGCTATTCTTTGGCGCCGCTGCCATCGTGGTGGGGGCGTTCGTTTTACTTGGTATCGGTGGCCCGATGTGGTTCCAGTGGGCCATGTTCTCGGCGCTATCGGTGGCATCCCTCTTGACGCTTAGAGGGCCGATTCTGCGCAAGATAAACGTCGCTGACGACGGGGCCGAGGATGTCGACTCGCTGGTTGGCATGAGGGTGGTCGCCTCTGAAGACATCGTTCCCGGCGCCGAAGGCAAAGCTGAGCTTCGGGGGACGCCCTGGGGCGCTCAGAACGTCGGTACCGAGCCTCTCGCTCGAGGTGAGGACGGTGTCGTCGTGCGGGTCGACGGGTTAAAACTCTACATACGGAGGAGCTAGGTATGGGTACCATCGTTTTCATTCTGATCGCGGTTCTCGTCGTGATTGTTATTGCCAAGACCGCGCGGGTCGTGCCGCAGCAGAACGCCTTCGTCGTCGAGCGGCTGGGCAAGTACAAGAAGACGCTTGAGCCCGGCTTCCACATCTTGCTGCCCTTCGTCGACGTGATCCGCTACAAACACGGTCTCAAGGAGAGGGCTGTCGACATTCCGGAGCAAATCTGCATCACGCGCGACAACGTGCAGGTCGGCGTCGACGGAGTCCTCTACCTCAAGGTCATGGATCCGAAACGCGCCTCCTACGGCGTGGGCGAGTATCTGTTCGCGATTATCCAGTTGGCCCAGACGACCCTGCGCAGCGAGATCGGCAAGATTGATCTGGATCGCACCTTTGAAGAGCGAACCGCGATCAACATCCAGGTCGTCAACGAGGTGGACAAGGCTTCCGATCCTTGGGGCATTAAGGTGCTGCGCTACGAGATCAAGAACATTACTCCGCCGCAGGACGTTCTTGCCGCTATGGAAAAACAGATGCGGGCCGAGCGGGAAAAGCGGGCCGTAATCCTGACGTCGGAAGGCGAGCGTGATGCGGTGATCAACGCGGCCGAGGGCTCCAAGCAGAAGGTCATCAAGGCTTCGGAAGCCGCGAAACAGCAGCAGATCAACGAGGCCGAGGGCGAAGCCGAAGCGATCCTTGCCGTTGCCGCCGCGACCGCCGGAGGGATCACCCGCGTCGCCGAAGCGATTCGCGGCCCTGGCGGCCCTGATGCGGTGCAGCTGAAGGTCGCGCAGGACTACATCGAGAAGTTCGGAGAGTTGGCTAGGAGCAACAACACCATGATTCTGCCGGCCAACGTCGCTGACGCGGCATCGATGATGGCTACCGCGATGAGCATCATCAATCAGAGCAAAAACACCTAACGAACCAGGTACGATTAGACGGGGTCCGGGGGGTGGCTAGTTCCGAATACAACGGTTTGTTTGTCTGTCGACACGGTCAACTTTGCCAACAGGGCCACTTGTCGCAAAACACTACGCCGATGGTGGCGGAGTTTCACGGGTAGCCGTCGATCGGGCCGCAATCGTTACGAGTAGTCACAACTCGCAGAGGATAGCCGAGGCTATTATTCTAAGTTCAGCCTATAATGCTGCCGAAGTACGACTAATTCTCTGCCAGGACAGGAACCAGATATGGCTTTAAATAATCTAATAACATTGGAAGATGAGCTTTTGTCGGCGGAGGGGAAAGTTACCTCCGTCATTCTCGACGAGACCGGTGGAACTATAACTGGGAAATTAAACGTTTCGATTTATGGGTTAGTTTTCGTGAACTACAACTTAAGCATGAACCCCAAAACACCAGGCCAAGGTGGAATGGTTGGGAACGCTAGCGCCATTGATGATGATGGAGCTAGTAACACGGCGGCTCTCCATGGCGTATGGAAGCGTACAGGGCATCAAATGAAAATCTATTGCATGGATGACATTTCCGACGGAATGATTCACTTGGCGGTCGTGTCTATTGATTTTCGAGCGGATAGCTTAAAAGTTGATTTCTCGAGGATTGCGAGTTAGCAAAGCTCTTAAATTGGAAGTACCCGGTGTCGCCGAACACTGGACGGTGTGAGAAAGCTGTAGAGATGAAGCGCTGGGATGTCATCAATCGATTCGTCCACACCCACAGCTACACCAGCTATCTTGAGATCGGACTCAGTACGGGCAAGAACTTTCGCCGCGTCACGTTCGCCGACAAGACGTCGGTCGACCCCGCCCAAGAGCAGTATGCTCACGCGGACCCCACCTACAAGATGACGTCGGATGTTTTCTTCGAGACGATCGCGAGGACCGAACGACGCACTTACGACCTCGTATTCATCGATGGCCTCCACGAATCGACGCAGGTCGACAAGGACATCGCCGGCGCCCTGGCCTGTCTCAATCCCGGCGGCACGGTCATGTTGCACGACTGTAACCCCACCGATGAAGCCAGACAGCGGGTGCCTCGGACTCAGCGAGCCTGGAATGGCGACGTGTGGAAAAGCGTGGTTCGTTTTCGGGCCACGAACACCCGCTATGGGTGCCTCGTCGTTGATGCCGACGAGGGGCTCGGCATCATCCGAGAGGACATCGACAGCAACTTCGAGCTCCCGCTGCCAGACTCACTCACCTGGCCATGGCTGGATGAAAACCGGACCAAGGCACTGGGCCTGATCTCAAAGAAGAAGTTCCTCGGCCGCTTCTTTCCTGATGAGCTGGCGCAGGCGTTCTCACGCTCATAGTAGTAGGGTCCAACTGCTCCGGTTAGTCGCCGCCAGGGGGGGCAGGGGAGACAAAATATGAACTTTCCAGTAAGGTGCCGACCATGGACATCCTGGACGGCATCCTTGTATTAATTGTTGTCGTGTGCACGGCCGGTCCCCTCATTTATCGCTGGTGGACCGGACGCGATTTGTGAACGCAAGGCCCGGGCAGCAGACGTAAGTAGGGGCTTCTATTCCGTAACAACACCTGTAAACGCTCCCTGCGGGCCTAGGTCGAGCGGCACCTGTCTGATGGGATGCTAACGTCGGGGAATTAACAGGGTGTGCACGATCCTTCCGTCTGTGCCGGTGACGGTCACCTTGAGTTCGGAAGTCGTGGCGTCTACCCGCGCGACCTGGTCCTGGCCAACGACAAGCAGGTGATAAGAGTGCTCGACGTCTGGCCCCGGCGGCGCATACGAAAAACGATGCCGATGCCCGGCAATTACCAGGTCCACATCTGCCTCGTTGGCTGTCTTGACCCACGCATCGGGGCCGTCGACCAGCCAGCCCCACCCGGGCTGGTGCATCACGATGACGCGGAATGGCGCCTCGGAAACACGGTCCGTGGTCTTCACGTGTTCGAGGAACCATGCAAGTTCGTCGGCACGGTAAGGCACAGTCCGGTTCAGCTCCGCGTACACATTGGTGTCATCCGGCTTGTCTTCGGCGGTGTCGAGGACCATCAAATGGACTGGCCCAGCGTCTCGCGCATAATAAAATCGACCTTCTGGCGCCGGGACGTAGTCAAAGAGTCGTCGGGCGAACGGGCCGCGTAGTTCGTGGTTGCCGCGGGCGTAAATTAGAGGCTTGGTGTGCGCCAAGCCGGCCGTGGTCGGACGGAGCCAGGCACGGAACAGGTGCTCCTCGGTGTCGATCCAATGGAAAGCGTCGCCCGTGTGCACCAAAAAGTCTGTGGAGTCCCAGTCTATGGCCTGGTTCAACCTATTAATGCGGCCTGTATCCTCATGCGTGTCCGTGACGACGCTGAAGGATACCGACGGGCTGCGACGATCGAACGTAGTGAACTGGTGCGGCCCGCTGCGAACGTCCAACCCTTTGTCTGGCCAGTACGCCTTGAGCTTCACGACGCGAGTCGCGACGACCTCATAGCTGTAGCTGGTGCCGGGCAACAGTTTGTTGAGATGCACGACGTGGCGTGTGCCGACCGGAACTAGACCATCCAACTGCGGCTGGGCCACCAGCGAGAGGTCGCTGCCAGGCCCGTATCGGACCTCCGCATGACTGGGCGTGTCAGTGAGCCAGACGACTGTCACCGTCGTTTCGCTCGTCGCTACCAGATACGGACCTTCCGTGATGACCGGCCGCGTGTCGAAGACTCTGTAAGGCTCGGATTGGGCAAAGGCCGGCGCAGCCACTGCGAGTACCGCTACAGAGAAGATCAGCGCCCGACGAACCATGATTCTCCTATGCACCGTTTCCTGAGAGATCTTCATAGCCTTCGTTGACACCTCAAATCGTCGTAGTAGGTACCTAAACTCTACGCTGCTGACAGCGGAGTTTCACGGGTGGCCACAAAGTGGGGTTAGCCGACCTACCAAGAAGTTTCCGTCGTGCAACGCTGTTTTTGTTGAGATTCAAAGAATGGGCCGCTGGTTAAAGTTTCAAAGAGCAACCCCGTCTGCTCCTCCAACTCCTCCAACAGCGCTCCTGCCGCACGAGCCTCTCTGACGCAGCGTTGATAAGGAGACATTAGGAGATACAGGGAGACAACTACAGCTGTTGCTACAAGAATAATGACTACCTGCGTTGGTTTTGGGTTCTTGCTGAGTGTTTCAAACGACAGTAGATAACTCATCGCCGAAACTCTACGTCGGTAGCGGCGGAGTTTCACGGGTAGCCGTCGAACAGGTGACGGGGTAGCCTCAACTTCTTCTCAATATCTCAAGGAGTAAAATCATGCCAAGAACATCCGTCGTCACTGCAATACTCGTCCTCGTTCTGGCTGTCAGCGGTAGTTGGTACACCGTCCAGGCCCAAGGAAGCTCCGAACTGGCAGGCGCGTGGATCGTCACCAGCCGGACGTTGCCCGATGGCGAGGTCAACTCGTCGCCACAGCGCGGTCTGTACGTGTTCACGGAGTCCGGGCACTACAGCATCATGTACGTGACTGGGAACGAGCCCCGGCCCCAGCTTTCGGGCGAGCAACCACTGGGAACACCGACCGACGCTGAGAAAGTGGCCGCGTACGATAATTTCATCGCCAACTCGGGTCGTTACTCGGTGGACGGTGATGAGATCATCATTGAGGCCTACGTGGCCAAGAACCAAAACTACATGGCGGCCTTCTCAGCACAAGACCGCACGAACGCCGCAACCATGACGTTCAGCATCGAAGACGGCATCTTGACGCTGCAGCGCACCGGCGGATTCGGCGGATGGGGTGTAGGAGGTTCGGTGACACTACGCAGACCGAGGCAGCAGTAGGGCAAGCCAGCACGGACCGCAACCGCTCCGTCTAGCGGCCGCGAAGTTGGAAGGGTAGGCGAGGGTAACAGCGCCCGTAGACACGACTACCAGCCAACTGTAGGATCGTCCCAATACCCGTATCGTAGTGCAGGTCTTGAACTTTTGGTTGCTAACAGGAGGGGACAACATGTGCACGAAACGACTGGCAATCGCAACGCTCGGTGGCGGTATCGTCATGTACGCGGTTGGCTACCTGATCTGGGACATTGCATTCGCGGAGTTTTTCGCTTCAAGTGGTAGCGCCAAGGTAGCCCGTGAAACAGCACTTATCTGGCCCCAGATTTTAGGGACCTTCTCTCTGGCAGCACTTGTGGCACTCGGGGTCGGAAAAGGCAAGCAATCGTCGATTGGCGAGGGATTCAAGATAGGAGCGTCGGTGGGCTTCTTGGTTTGGTTCGGTGTTGACTTCATCCGGTACGGGATGAGCGACGTATTGGATCTGACGGCTACCATCGTTGACCCGCTACTGGAGATTGTCCGGTCGGGGATTGGCGGGGCTGTTATCGCAGCTTTACTAAGGAAAGTTGAAGGCTGACGGTCCCTCCATAGAAGGGGGATGGCTCCAAGATGCCGGAACTCTACGCCGGTAACGGCGGAGTGTCGCGGATGCCGTCGATCAGCCTCTGGCGCTGGTTAGCGGAGGGCGCTCACATTTGCTCAAGAAAGTGGCGAATCTTGGCCTTGGTAAGCAACAAACCGCTCAATTTCCGGTTGCCGTAGACCAAAGCTGGAACAGATTTCACACCTGCTTCCATAGCAAGATCGCGATTGGCGCGAAATCCTACTTTGTCGATCTTGAGGTCAGGGAAGTCTTTTGCGACGCTGGCAAGCGCACGGCTTGCTAGGTGACAACGCAGTCATAAAACATCATGAAAGTAGGTCAAGGATTTCATTGTGGCCCTCCTGTCCACGAAGATCTCAGCATCGCCCTAGATTCTAGACTCCGCCGTACCAGTGGAATCCCCAATCGGAATTGATGCCACCGGTCCCCTTGCCAAATCCTACCATCGAGTCGACCACCTGGATCGATTTCAGCCATTTGAGACTCTTGTAACCGCACTGACGCTCGACCCGGAGTCGCACGGGCGCCCCGTTGCCAATCGGTAGATCTTTCCCATTGAGGCCGTAGGCGAGAATCGTCTGTGGGTGCACGACCTCGAACATGTCGTAGCCTTCGTACCAGCCGTCGAAGGTGTCGATGACGACGTAACGCGCGCCCTCGGTCACGCCGCCTGCTGCCTCGAGCACCCGCAGCAGTGGTGTGCCGGTCCACTGGCCAATGGCAGACCAGCCCTGCTCGCACACATGGGCGGTGATCTGCGTTCGTGCTGGCAGATGCTTGAGGTCTTCCAGTGTTAGCGACAACGGTCGCTCAACAAGTCCGGTCACCCCTAGCCGCCAGTCACTGAACTGGCTGCTCACCAGTTGCTGATATGCCTCGCTCCGTGGTGGTCCGTGCCACTGGGGAAAGTCGAGAGTGATATCGCTTGGCTGGTACTCTCGCGCCAGTGGCTGATTAGCGAGTAACCAACGGTTGGTGCTCATGGTAAGCACGTCAGCCATTCCGATCAGGCCGCCTCGGATGGTAGGTGGCATAAGGGCATCCGAACATCCGCCCGTTACCAGCAACCCACCGAGCGCGGGGACACTCGACAATAGGCGACGACGCGAGATTCGGTTAGGGTACGTGTTCTGTGACTGTTTCGGGCTTGAAGCCGGCTTGTTCATGTCTCCTCTGTGGGCAGCTGGAACCTGCCTGTGATCATTGCACGAACGCGGTTAAGCACTCCAGCTCGTAGCACCTCCAGTACATGCACCATCACGAACAACACGAACACAACGGTGCCGATCGAATGCAGCGTTCGTGCTGACTGTCGGCCCCCGAACAAATCGAGCAGCCAGGGCCACGCCGCCGTAAAGCCAGGTGACTGCGCGAGTCCAGTCAATAACATCAGAGGCATGAAGAGGAAAATGAGCAGAAGGTAGGAAACCTTCTGTAGCGTACCGTAGTTCGTCGCGGACCCGCGCGCCGACGAGAACCAGCGTAGATGGTTTAGAACATCGACACCGAGATGCGTGGGCGTGAGTTCGTCGCGCCGGGGAAACATGCGGTCGCGAAAGTGCCCCGTCTTGATGTTCCAAATGACATAGACTAGCCCGTTAATAAGCAACACCCAGGCAAACGTGAAGTGATAGTTTCGTCCCCACATGCGGTTGCCCAACGCGCCTGCCTCGTCCCAGGAAATACCCCAGTCCGAAAGCTTGAAAACGGCCGGGAAGCCCTGGTAACCGGTGTGGCCCCAGTAGAGTTCGGGAAAGTCCAGGAAAATGTGGATGCCGCTGACCAACAGATAGCCGCTGGCAATGACGTTGATCCAATGGCAGATTCGGACACTATAAGAATGGAGTGCAAGCGACTCGCGGGCGCCGACTCGTGATCTCTCGGACGCTACGATGGCGTCGTGGTCAGTGTCGACTTGAGATTGCATTCCTTGAACTCCATGAGTACCTACTTGAATGCCGAAATTCTACGCCGATGGAGGCGGAGTTACGCTGGTGGCCGTCGACCAGATGACGGGGTAGGCGGACAAAATATGAACTTTCCAGTAAGGTGCCGACCATGGGCATCCTTTTAGACATCCTTTTGATCATCGGTCTCCTGTGCTGTTTCGGGCCGCTCATCTATCGCTGGCGCAACGGGGATTTCTCCGGTAAGTAGGTCTTCGATTCCGTAACAACACCCGTAGACACCCTCTGCCGACGATGCCCTTCTCGCTGTGGCACCAGATGACACCAGCGGATGTCGGATATCTACAAACCTGCCATCTCGGCGATCCTGCCCGAGATGGCCATCGTCAGCTTCAGTCGCCGGTTGTCCTGTTCTAACTTGTCGGCCCTGGACTCAAGTAACGTCGCTTCACTCATCATCGGGTGGCCCGCGGGTATCCCGTTTCAGTATTTAGGGGCGTTGCTCGCTTGGTCGTGCTAAAGATATTACTGGCGTGATACAGGGTCCCCGACGTCGTGTCTATGACTACGATGCTCGACTCGCCTATCACGAGCTGATAGCGCCCTTCGCCCATGGTTGCCGCGGCAGCGACGAGAGGCTGTGGGGCGATGATGTAGTTGATGGCTGGCATTGAGAGTGCGAGGGCGATGACGGTCAACACAACCTTGGTATAACGATCTACTTTCACAACGATTTCCCCATAGTTTAGAGATCACTTTAGTGCCGAAACTCTACGCCTATGGTGGCGGAATTTCGCGGGAAGCCGCTGACTGCCGTTGCCTCGCCACGCGTCCAGGGATAGTTTCATCGGCAACGGAACCACTCACCGAGGGAAAACGATGAAAACACGCCGCATGATCACCTGGATAACTGCTTTCATTCTGGCTGCCGCCTTACTGCCGACCGAGTCGAGCCATGCGGCTCAGCAGTGGACTGCCGAGAAGCGCGGCAGCGACAACATCACGATTGTTTCCCATCTGCCGCTCGGGCCGGCGCGCAATGTTGCCGATATCGAACTTGAGCAGGAGATGGACCGCCCTTACGCATACGTTGCGCGCATGGTCTACGGCGACTGGGGCGAGAAGGGCATGGACATCATCGATCTGCACGACCCGGCTCGGCCCAAGGTGATCTACGAGTGGCGGATCGAGAATCAGGATCTGCACGCGGGCAACGGCGCAATGGACGTTAAGCACTTCAAATGGAACGGTCGCTACTACGTCGTCCAGTCGGTGCAGTTCGGCCGCGGTGGCCCCGACAGTGACATGGGCGCGGTCGTCCTCGACGTCACCGGATTGCCCGATCCGGAAACAGTCCGCGAGGTTGGCCGCATCCGCGCGCCGGACCAGCCGGGTGGCTTCCACAACATCTTCGTCTATAAGCACAGCAACGGACGCGTTCTCCTGTTCAGCACCGTCTCCAGCCCGATGGCGCACGTCTACGATCTCGGCTACGTCGTCGAAGGGCGCGTCGATGAAGCGTTGGTCGCCACTGTGCCGCTTCCCGGCGACTACAGTGGCGGCGGTGGCAGCTACCACGACTTGTATACCGGGTACCACACGGACAGCGAGCAGGATCGCTTCTACGGCGGTGGCACCGGTGGCTACTACGTGTTTGATGTC
>PVBE011020680.1_pt1 | contig 12184 bp, 7 predicted proteins | sample 1631181 | NCBI WGS metagenome assembly PVBE01 (sample SAMN08397723, study PRJNA350692) | Marine metagenome, whole genome shotgun sequencing project. | isolation source: water | place: Pacific Ocean | collected 2012-04 | reverse complement strand
GTAAAGAGGGCGGTAGACCCCTTCTTCGTATAGCGAGCCATACAGGCCCCCGCGAGAGGCCGCCAAGGAGGCGAAACCACCCACGTTTTGGGGGTTACACTGGGCCCCTATGCAGGAGCGAGAAAACCCAGCTTCGCGGCCCTCTGCGCTGATCCTCGGCCTCGCATCCCTCTTGACCTTGGGGGGGTCGGCGGCGGCTCAAACTGGTGGCGTTGACGATCAAGATGGACGCACCGTCGCGCGGCCGGCGTTCGCCCTCGATCACCACATGCTGCGGACGGTGTGTCTCGACCTCTTGGGCCGGCCGCCGCTCCCCGAAGAGCGAGAGGCATGGTTAGACAAGGGCCTCAAGGACTTCCTCAAAGAGACCACGAGCGGTCGCGAGTTCTGGGACCATTGGCTGGAGGAGCAGCTCTACTTCTTCCTCCTGATAGACAACTTCAGACCCGAGAACGAGGGCGTCCAGGCGGTGCCGCAGAAGATGCTCGAGGGCAGACTCAATGCGCGCGAGGCTGTCCACAGGATCGTGCTCTCGCCCAGCTTTGAGATGCGCAATCCGGGCGCTGACACCTTCGTGACAGTCGTGATGGAGCAGCTCGCTGGTATGCGGGTGCAGAAGAAGCCTCGAGACCTGGAGATCGGTAAGGCGCTCTATGACGGGAAGCCTGGGATCTTCCTCAAGCATCACGGCGACAGCCAATCGGACGTCGTGAAGATCTGCGTCGAGAGCAAAGAGTTCGCGCGTGAGTTCGTCGCACGTGAGTACGCGCGCATGGTGCACCGAGACGGACCGAAGAAGTCGCTCGCGGCCTGGTCACTGACCTTCCACAAAGAGCCGATCGCTTATCGGGACCTCGTGAGAGGCTGGTTCATCTCGGAGGAGTACATGGCTCGGCTCAAGGAGCAGCACCCGCTCTCCAATCGCGCCTTCGTCAACGCGCTCCACGTCGACCTCCTCGGGAGGATGCCGACGAAAGAGGAGGCAGAGCCCATGAGGGAGGCGCTCGATGGGCTCGGAGATTCTGCGCCCTTGCGCTCGATCCTCGCGCGGCTCCTCTTGGACTCAGGCCGCGCCAAGATCCCCTCGAAGGCGGAGCTCACCAACCGCCGCGACTGGGCGACCTCGCTCTTCCCGCGCTTCTTCGGCCGGGACGCCACGACCGCAGAGTTGGACGCAGTCTGTGGGGCCTTAGATGAGCCCTCCTGCAAGCCTTCAACGATCCTATACGCCCTCCTCTCACATCCGGAGTACCATCGCTTCTAGCTCACAGAGCCTCTCTCATAAGACAGGTGACGAAAATGACCTTCCGAACACATCGACGTAACGTCCTCAAGATAGGCGCAGCTGCAGGCGCCCTCACAGGCCTCGGTCGCTGGGGGGTGGGGCAGGATGGCTACGGGCGCAGGCAGGGAGAGGGGCGCACGCAGGCGACGCCGGTCGTCGATCCGAACGCTGAGCCGACCGTAGAGCACGTCATCTTCATCGCCATGGCAGGCGGCGTGCGCTCACGTGAGACCTTCGGGACCCCGGCGAACGTGCCGAACTTGCAGGCGATGGCAGATGAGGGCGTCCTCTATCCGCGGATGCGCACCGCCAACCTCGGTCACTTCGGCGCGACGATGTCTATCTTCACCGGGATCAGCGAGGCCCGCGGGATCCGGGACAACGCGAGGGGCACAGACCCCACGATGTTCGAGTACATCCGCAAAGACCTCGGGCTGCGCCAGAGCGATGTTTGGGTCACGACATCAGGCGGGCCTCAACAGACCAACTACTCCTACTCGGTGCACCCCGACTACGGTTCAAAGTTTGGGGCGAACACCCTCGACGGAGACGGGATCTTCAACAAGGAGTTCAAAGAGCTCCTCGACGCCTATGGTCGCCCAGAGGCCATGGAGGAGTCAGAACAGGACCTCCTCGACAAGGTGCGCAAAGGGATCGGTCGCGTAGAGGACAAGGCAGAGAACACAGCGGCCACCGAGAACGCGACCAAGGTCGAGCAGTACATCCTCGAAGAGTTGACGCGCGGGACGAGCGCGCTCCGTGGCGCGAACTCTGGAGACGCCAAGGCGCTGCGAGTGGCGCGCAACCTCGTGAGCCTCTTCAAGCCGAAGATGACAGGGGTCGTCCTTCAGAACGCAGACGTCGCGCACGGGTCCTTCAACGGTTACTCAGAGGTCATCCGCCGCAATGATGAGGCGATCGGAGAGATCTGGACCGCGGTCAAAGAGGACCCGGAGCTCGCAAACACCACCGCGATCTTCGTCCTCCCGGAGTTCGGACGAAACAAAGACCTCAACTCGCGCCGCGGACTGGATCACGGCGACGGCTCCGACGACCTGCGCTATGTGTCAGGTGTCGCCTGGGGGCCTGGCTTCGCGAAGGGGCGCGTCGTCAAAGACGACGTGCGCACCATCGACGCGATGTACAGCGCATGTGACGCGCTCGGCGCTAGTCCGGCGCTCGCTAAGGGTCAGAAGTTGAAGCGCCTCCTCGCATAGGGGTCGTGTTCAGAGCTCGGAAGACCGCCGCGTCTCTCTACGCGTGGCTCGCGCTCGCGCTCCTCACGGGGTCGGCGCGCTCTCAAGAGACCGAGGTCCTCGAGTCCTCAAGCTGTGTCTTGTGTCACGAGGGCATCGAAGAGATGCACCCAGGCCAAGACCTCTCATGCGTGGACTGTCACGGCGGCGACAACACGGAGCGCAACAAGTTCGAGGCGCACATCCAGCCCTCGAGGCAGCGGCCTGATGATGAGCGAGTCGCCGGCTTAGACGAGGACCTGCGCTGGCGGCGCTTCGTGAACCCGATGGACCTCAGGGTCGTGGAGAAGACCTGCGGCACCTGTCACCCCGACGAGCTGAAGAAGCTCGAGTCGAGCCTTCACGTGACGACCGCTGGTCACCTCTCGGACGGCCACTATGAGATGGGGCTCACGAAGAAGAAGGGCTCGCGCTTCTCGATCTTCAACGTCTTGGGCTTTGGGATTGAAGAGGGAGAGGTCGACAAGCTCGTCCAGATCCCCGGCTTCCGAACGGACCGCGACGACCAAGAGCTCGGGACGCACTTCGCAGACCTCGCCCGGAAGGAGTGCATGCAGTGCCACCTCTACTCTGAAGGGCGCGCGGTGCAGGGACGCGTCGGCTTCGACGGAGACTATCGCGGCGAGGGTTGCGCTGCTTGCCATGTCACCTACACGACGGACGGGCTCTCTGACAGCGCGGACCGGAAGGCGGTGCGGACCGAGCCGGGGCACCCCCGACGTCACCAGATGACGCGCGCACCGAAGACGGAGACCTGTGTCACCTGTCACTACGGCGACGCCTCGATCGGGCTCAACTTCCGCGGCCTGAGCCAGCTCCCGCCAGGAGCGCCGGGGGGACCTGACATACCCGGCACGACCAACACTCCCCTAAACCGGACCTTCTACATAGAAGACGAGGAGATGACGCCGCCCGACGTGCACCACCAGCGGGGGATGCACTGCATCGACTGCCACACGGTGAACGACGTGATGGGAGACGGGGAGCTGCACGGCCAGATGGAGTACGGCGTCGAGATCTCCTGCGAGGGTTGTCACGGGACGATCAGTCGGGTGGCCTCACTGAAGACTGAGCGCGGGGTCGCGATCTCGAACGTGAAGCGCGAAGGGTCAGAGGTCTGGTTGACGAGCAAGGTGACCGGAGCGCGGCACCCGGTGACGCAGGTGAAGCACATCGTCGATCAGACGCACGACAAGTACAACCCCCTCGCGGCGCGGGCGATGACGAGCGACCACGGAAAGCTCGAGTGCTACGCGTGCCACTCTGGTTGGAACCCTAACTTCCTCGGCTTCCACTTCGACCGAAATGAGTCCTTCACTCAGCTCGACCTCTTGAGCGGCCAGCACACACCAGGTCGAGTCACGACGCAGGAGAAGGTCTTCGCGACCTGGAAGAGCTTCTACGCCGGATGGAACGAGGCGGGTCGGATCGCGCCCTACATGACGGGCTTCTCGACGATGGGGTCGGTGTCGGACAAGGACGGTGAGCGCTTCATTGACCAAGAGATGCCAGTCACTGCGGCGGGGCTCTCGGGGATGACGATGATTCATCACCAGACCCACACGGTGCGGTCGGCCTCCCGCTCCTGTGTCGAGTGCCACCGCAGCCCCGCGACCTGGGGGATCGGTTCGGAGAACTTCCGACTGACGAGGCAGCTCGCCTTCGTCGCTGACGAGCGCGGGGTCGAGGTCATCGCGCTGAACCGCGCCGCCCTCGCGAGCTCCGTCCCTTTGGCGAAGGTCGTCCTGCCTGACGTGACCGCGCTCGAGATCCTCTCGGATGATCACCAGGGCTTCGCACAGTTCCTCTACGCCGCGGAGGGTGGCCGCGGCGTGCACACGATCGACGTGAGGGACCCGGTGCATCCCACGCGCACGGACTTCGAGGCCTCCGTCGGACCGCGAGACCTCAAAGTCTCAGGTGATCACCTCTACGTGGCTGACGGCGCCGGCGGCCTCAGGATCTACTCGATCGAGGAGCCCGACGAGATCGAGCTCGTGAGCGTCGTCCCAATGTTTGACGCCTCAAGCGTGCACGTGCAGTGGCCTTGGGCTTACGTCGCGGACGGTCCTGGCGGCTTGGTGATCGTGGACATCCGCGCACCGATCGCGCCGACAGTCATCTCGACCACCAAGCTGAACGCCAACCCCAACGTCATGGACGCGGCGATCGACCTTGACCTCTTGTTCCAGTACAGCAGACCGCTCGCACAGGGCATGGACGGGGAGGGTGATGCACGCAGCGCGGCGCGCAACATCGCCGCTGTCATTGACCTTGACCGCGGTCTCTTCCTCGTAGATGTGACCGAGCCCACCGCGCCTGAGGTCCTCTTCCCACGAGACAACGGGCGCTCTCGTCGCGCCGGTAACCGGCTCTACCGCGGCGTCGAGGTGGCCTCTCACGTGGACCTCGCAGAGGCCCAAGGGGGGACCCAGACGAAGGAGCGGGACTACGCCTATCTCTTGAGCGAGCGGACCCAAGGGGACGGGGACTCCGCCAGCACGCTGCAGGTCTTCGACATATCGAACCCCAGGCGCCCTGAGAGCGTCGCCTCTGTGCGCGCCGGTGACGCCACCGAGATGCTCACCCTCTCAGCCTTCTACAACACACCCTTCCTGCAGAAGGTCCTCTTCTATCCGGGCGATGAGGGGGTCGGCACGATCGACGTGTCTATCTCCGCAGAGCCGGCCGAGCTCGCGACCTTGCCAGGGATACAGAGCGCCTATGTGATCGCTGTGGAGGAGTTCCCCCTCGACGCGATGCGCTCGCCCACTGGAGACGCGCTCAAGGATGTGAGTCACCCTGAGTCTCGCTGGATGTACCTCTCTGAGATCGAGCGGGTGCTCTCCGTGTCTCCGGAGCAGCTCGGCTACGAGGAGGCTGGCATTGACGAGGGGCCTGGGCTGACCGCGCGGCTCCACTTTGCGCGCGTAGACAAGGACAGGAACGGCTGGATCGATGGCAAGGAGTACAAGGGCGCTCTCCAAGCAGCAGACAAGAACAACGACCATCGCGTCACCCTCACGGAGCTCGCGCAGTTCGCAGGCGTCTTCGACGTAGACTTCACGACGACGGCAGAGCCGGAGAGCGTCTTCCTGCAGACGAGGGTGGATGAAGACGGAGACATCACCCGACTCCTCGATGGCGTGGACCCGTACGAGTTCGACGTGGACGACGACTACGCGTTGGACAGAGAGGAGACAGAGTCAGCTTTCTTCGCCGCGCTCGACCTAGACGACGACAAGCGGGTCACCCGATCAGAGCTCTCGCGTCACCCGGGGAATCGTCGCAGGATGAGATACGGAGGGGCTGAGGCAGAGGAGCTCTTCCGTAAGGAAGAGCAGGCTCGTGACGGCTCGTTGAGCCGCAGGGAGTTCATACTCTTGGATGAGGAGTGGGAGGCCATCGACTCAGATCGCGACGGCTTCGTCATGCTCAGGCGCCCCGTGACCAGGCGAGAGATCCGCGAAGGCAACGCCCCGGCGCCGCCGGAGTGGCCTAGCCGTCGTCCGGTGGTGTATCCGTTGCCGCCGGGAGTGACGACCGATCAAGTCTTGGCGGCGTGGGACGTCGACGGGGACGCGAGCATCTCCAAGCGAGAGGCGAAGTTCGACGACCTCTTGTGGAACCTGTTGGACCCTGACGACTCCGGCTCTCTCTCAAGGTTCAACCTCGATCGCATCACGGGCAGAGTCCTCCAGCAGGGTGTGAACCTCTGTGCGGACGACTTTGAGGCCCGCTGGGATTGGGACCGAGACGGGCGCGTGGAGGCAGATGAGCTCGAGCTGCCCTTGTGGATCGAGCGTAGGCTCCTGAATCCCAGGAAGTAGGGCTCCATAGGCCTCAGTCCGGGGGAAGGAGGGGCCTGTATTTGTTAGTCTGACGGTCCTCGGAGCAGACCAACCATGTCCCAGCATCCCCTCACTTTTCACCCCTCCCAGGGGGGCCCAGAGGCCCCTGAAGGAGGAGTCGCGACCCGGAACGCCGAGACCCGCAAGCCGGAGTGGCTGAAGGTCCCGCTGCCCGGTGGTGAGGGCTACTCGCGGCTCAAGCGGATGACCCGAGCGCTCGGCTTGAACACCGTCTGCGAGGCGGCGCGCTGTCCGAACGTCGGAGAGTGTTGGAAGGGCGAGCGCGCGACCATGACGATCATGGTCTTGGGGGATGAGTGCACTCGCCGCTGCAGGTTCTGCGCGGTGAAGACGGTCGATGAGGCCGCCGCGCCGGACCCCATGGAGCCCGAGAACGTCGGCCGCGCGATCGCAGAGCTCGACCCTGGTTATGTCGTCATCACCAGCGTCGATCGTGACGACCTCTCCGACGGTGGCGCCGCCCACTACGCGGAGTGCGTCCGCGAGATTCACGAGCGCGCGCCGCGGACGATCGTCGAGACTCTCACCCCGGATTACACCGGAGGATCACTCGCGATCCTCTTGGACGGCGCGCCAGAGGTGCTCGCTCACAACGTCGAGGTCGTGCCTCGCCTGCAGCGCAAGATTCGAGATCCCCGCTGCTCCTTCGAGCGCTCCCTAGAGACCTTGTCTGGGGCCAAGGCGTACTCTGACGCGGTCGTGACGAAGTCATCTTTGATGTTGGGCTTTGGTGAAGATCACCACGAGGTCATCGAGGCGATGACTCGTCTGCGTGACGCAGGCTGTGACCTCCTCACGCTCGGCCAATATCTACGACCGACCAAGAAGCACGCGCCCGTCAGGGAGTACGTCACCCCGGAGCGCTTCGAGGAATACCGCGCGTCAGCTGAAGAGCTCGGCTTCTTGCACGTCAACGCTGGCCCGCTCGTGCGCTCGAGCTACAGGGCGGGTGAGCTCTTCGCAGAGCGCTTCATCCGCGAGCGTCGCGCCAACAGCACGCCAGGGGAGGGCGCCTAATGAGCGACTACAAGGAGTTCACAGTGCTGGGTGCAGACGGCGGCGCGGGTGACCACGACCCGGGCCTCACTGACGCCGAGCTCCTGCACTGTTACAAGACGATGCTCATGGTGCGCGCGTTCGATGACACCGCGATGAAGCTCCAGCGCTCTGGGCGGATCGGCTTCTCGATCCCTAACCTCGGCATCGAAGCGACCCAGGTCGGCGCGGCGAGCGCGCTCAAGAAGACCGACTGGATCTTCCCTACCTACCGTGACTTCGGCATGCCGATCTACCACGGGGTCGCGGTCGTCGAGATGATGCACAACATGTTCGGGAACTCCCTCGACTCGGCGAAGGGGAGGCAGATGCCCGTGCACTTCTCGTTCGCAGACCCGATCCACTTTGTCTCGATCTCTTCCCCGATCGGGACGCACATCCCCCAAGGGGTCGGCGCCGCGCACGCGATGAAGATGCGCGGCGAGGACTCGGTCGCGCTGATCAGCCTCGGCGACGGCGGCACGTCGAGCCTCGGATTCCACTCCGGGCTCAACTTCGCAGGGGTCTGGGGCTCGCCAGCGGTCTTCCTCTGTCAGAACAATGGCTACGCCATCTCGATGCCGACAGAGAAGCAGACAGCGTCCGACGGCTTCGCCGTCAAAGGTGAGGCCTATGGCGTGCCGGGAGTCGTCGTGGACGGGAACGACCTCTTGGCTGTCCGACAGGTGACCGCCGAGGCCGTCGCTCGGGCGCGACGCGGCGACGGGCCGACCCTCATCGAGGCGAAGACCTTCCGCATGGGCGGGCACTCGACCTCCGACGACCCGACTCGCTATGTCCCTGAAGAGCTCATCACTGAGTGGGCGAAGAAGGACCCCGTCCTCCGCTTCGAGGCCTACCTCGCCACCCGCGGCCTCTGGGAAGAGGGCGACCGTGAGTCCCTCTATGAGGAGTGCATGGGCGAGGTGAAGGAGGCCGCAGACGAGGCGCAGGCGACGTCAGCTCCTAGCCTCGAGACCATCTTCTCCGACGTGTACGAGGAGGTCCCTCCTCACATCCGGAGCCAAGGCGAGGCCGCCTTTGACCTCTTGCGTCGAAAGGGCGACGCCGCAGCAGGAGACGGCGCGTTCCCCCTCTAGAATCCACAGATCGAACACTTCACCCCAATCCTCAGATGGCAAACCTAACCCTCCTCCAGGCCGTGAACGATGGCCTCAAGACGGCCATGCGCGACGACTCGAGCGTCCTCGTCTTCGGAGAGGACGTCGGACCGAAGGGCGGCGTCTTCCTCGCGACGGAGGGGCTCACGGAAGAGTTCGGTGAAGAGCGCTGCTTCGACACCCCGCTCTCTGAGGACGGGATCATCGGCACCGCCATCGGCATGGCGATGAACGGCCTGCGACCTGTGGCGGAGATTCAGTTCCAGGACTTCATCTTCCCGGCCTTCGATCAGATCGTCTCCGAGGCAGCCAAGTTGCGTTACCGCTCCGGCGGTCAATACACCGCGCCCATGGTCATCCGCACGCCCTACGGCGGCGGCATCCGCGGGGGCCTCTACCACAGCCAGTCCGGTGAGGCCTACTTCTGCCACACCCCTGGCCTCAAGGTCGTCACCCCTTCGACGCCTTACGACGCCAAGGGCCTGCTCCTCGCGTCCATCCAAGACCCTGACCCGGTCCTCTTCCTGGAGCCGAAGGCGCTCTATCGCTCAGTGAAAGGTGAGGTGCCCGAGGGGTCCTACACCGTCGACCTCTCGACGACGCGCACCGCGCGCGAGGGGGATGACGTGACGGTCTTCTGCTACGGCGCCATGGTCCCTGTCTGTGAGGAGGCCGCTGAGCGCGCGGCGGAGTCAGGCATCTCAGTTGAGGTCATCGACCTGCGCACCCTCTACCCGCTCGACGAGGAGGGAGTCATCGAGGCCGCGCGCAGGACTGGCCGCGTGGTCACCGTGCATGAGGCCCCGCGCTTCTGCGGTTACGGCGCTGAGATCAGCGCGATCATCGCTGAGCGAGCGATCGAGTACATGGAGGCCCCGGTCGCGCGGGTCACTGGCTTCGACACGCCCTTCCCCAACACCCTCGAACACAACTACCTGCCGGATCATCGCCGCGTCCTCGACGCGATCGAGCGCGTCCACGGCTTCTAGGTGACTTCCAGATGACCATCGAGTTCAAGCTCCCTGACGTCGGCGAAGGCGTCGCTGAAGGTGAGATCGTCCAGTGGCTCGTCGCCGCTGGCGACTCAGTGGAGGAGCACCAGTCGGTCGTCGAGGTGATGACTGACAAGGCGACAGTAGAGATCCCGGCTCCCGCCGCGGGCGTCGTCACGAAGCTCCTCGCAGAGGCAGGCGATGTCGTCCCTGTCGGAGAGGTGATCTTCCACTTGGACTCGGCCGGCGGCGCGCCGGCGAGCGCCCCCGAGGCCGCCGCGCCGGCTGACAGCGGCGCGGTCTTAGAGTTCCGCCTCCCAGACATCGGCGAGGGTGTCGCTGAGGGCGAGATCGTCCGCTGGATCGTCGAGGAGGGCACTCAAGTAGCTGAGCACCAGGCGGTCGTTGAGGTTATGACCGACAAGGCCACCGTCGAGATCCCTGCGCCAGCCGCGGGGGTCGTCGCGAAGCACGTCGTCGCCGCCGGGGAGACCGTCCCGGTCGGGACAGTGATCTTTCACCTCGCAGGGGCCGGCGCCTCAGCTGGGGCGCCCGCTGCCGAAGCCCCGGCGACGACGCCCGCGCCCGCCGCTCCGCCTGCTGCCCCTGTGAGGGCGCCGGGCGCGAGGGTCCTCGCTGTACCGAGCGCTCGCAGGGTCGCGAGAGAGCTCGGAGTCGACCTCTCCCTCGTCGCTGGCAGCGGTAAGAGCGGCGTCATTCGTCGCGCGGACGTAGAGGCCTACGCTGCGGGAGGGACCGCGGCGGCTCCGACGCCTGCTCCTGCTCCGGCAGTGAGCGCTGGCTCCGAGATTCGCGTCCCGTTCCGCGGCGTGCGCAGGAAGATCGCGGAGGCGATGGTCCGCTCCAAGTTCACGGCTCCGCACTTCACGGTCGTCGAGGAGGTGGACGTCACGGACCTCGTGCGCATCCGCACCCAGGCCAAGGCCATCGGCGAGGCCGACGGGATCAAGGTCACCTACATGCCGTTCATCATGAAGGCGGTCGCGCTGTGCTTGGAGCGCTTCCCGATGCTGAACGGGCGGCTCGATGAGGCGAAAGAGGAGATCATCCAGTGCACCTACGCCAACCTCGGGATCGCGACGGACACCTCCAATGGTCTGATCGTCCCGGTCGTAAAGGACGTGCAGACAAAGAGCGTCATGCAGCTAGCGGTCGAGCTCGGCGCGCTCGCTGAGCGGACGCGTGAAGGCAAGGTTTCGCGTGAAGAGCTCAGCGGCAGCACCTTCACGATCACGAACGCCGGGAACATCGGCGGGACCCTCGCGACCCCGATCATCAACCACCCTGACATCGCCATCCTCGGCGTGCACCGGATCCGCAAGGCGCCGGGTGTGGTCGAGGCCCCTGATGGAGACCGCATCGAGGTCCGTCAGTACATGAACTTCTCACTCAGCGTCGACCACCGCCTCGCTGACGGTGCCGACGGCGCGCGGATGCTCGCCTATCTGCGCACGCTCCTAGAGAACCCAGGGCTCCTCGCCCTGTGAGCGCGCAGTCATGGCCAAGACCACCGAAGAGCTCCTGACGGTCCTCGGACCGAAGGGCGGCGTCTTGGGCGAGCTGCCTGACATCGACGACGCCCGGCTCCGAGAGCTCTTCCTCCACATGATGCGCGTGCGCTGCGTCGATGAGCGGATGCTCAAGCTCCAGCGCGCTGGTCGGGTGGGCTTCGTGGGCACCGCCAAGGGCCTAGAGGGCGCGATGATCGGCTCAGCCGCGGTCCTGCGTTCGACCGACTGGCTCTGGTCCGGGTTGCGCGAGGGCGGCGCCGCGGTCATGCGTGGGCTGCCGCTCTCTGAGTACGTCGCCCAGATGTACTGCAACTCGAACGACACCGCGAAGGGTCGGCAGATGTGCAACCACTTCCAGCACCAGCCGACGAACTATCCCTCGTGGTCCAGCGTCATCGGGACACAGATCGCGCACGGTGTCGGCGCCGCTTACGCGAGCAAGCAGCGCGGAGAGGACGTGGTCCACGCGGTCTACTTCGGGGACGGCGCGACGAGCGCTAACGGTTTTCACAGCGGCCTCAACTTCGCGGGCGTCTGGAAGGCTCCGGTCGTCTTCGTGTGCGTGGACAACGGCTGGGCGATCAGCGTCCCCTCCAGCGCGCAGACCGCTGCGAGCTCATACGCGGCCAAGGCGAAGGCTTATGGGATCCCCGGGGTCGCGGTCGATGGTAACGACGTGCTCGCTTGCTTCTCTGCGGCCGAGGAAGCGGTCGAGGCCGTGCGGAGCGGCGGCGGTCCGAGGCTCATCGTGCTCCACACCTACCGAATGCTCGGCCACTCGAGCTCCGATGATCCGACGAAGTACCGAGACGACGCTGAGGTCGAGGCTTGGGAGAAGCTCGATCCGATCGATCGCTTCGAGGCCTTCCTCGTCGGGAGGGGCGTGCTGGAAGAGGGCGAGCGTGGCGAGATCGAGGCTGAGATCTTCGCCGAGATCGACGCCGTGATCCACGAGCAAGAGGCCGCGGAGGCGATGCCGCTCGCGACCCTTGTGGAAGACGTCTATGAGGAGGTGCCAAGGCACCTGAAAGAGCAGTACAACGCGTTCCTTCAAGTGGCGAAGCGCCACGGAGACGCGGAGCGCGGTGAGG
>PVBE011050082.1_pt1 | contig 12185 bp, 5 predicted proteins | sample 1631181 | NCBI WGS metagenome assembly PVBE01 (sample SAMN08397723, study PRJNA350692) | Marine metagenome, whole genome shotgun sequencing project. | isolation source: water | place: Pacific Ocean | collected 2012-04 | reverse complement strand
TCTTCTTCTTGGAAGGAATGGGGTGTACTTGGTTCTCAAACAATCAGAACAGATACACAAACTATTGGTGAGTACAAGTTAGGTGTTAACACTGTTGCTCGTGCTGCACATGCTGACTATGAAACTGGATTTGTAGCTACTGCAACTGATCCTCTTGCTAACTTAGATGTTGTTGGTACTGCATGGATCAGTGGTAAGACTATTGAAAATTTTGCTGCTCATACAACACTAGCAGCAAGAACTCTAACTGCTCAAGACCATGCATTCATGGTTGGTGGTGATAGTGCAACTCCTGCTAACGCAGCAACATTGAGAGTTTCTACTACAAATAGTGGTAGGGTTGGTGTTAATACAACTCTAGCAGAAATGCAGAGTGCATTTACAACCAAGGGAACATCTGAGTTCACTGATAATGCTGTATTCCAGAAGGATGTCGCAATTAATGGTGGTGGTGCTGGTAGTTCTAATGCTGCTGATGTAACAACTACTATTACTGATGGTACAGTTAATCTGTTCATGACCCCAGGATTTGTTGGTCTAACAACAGGTACATTCCCTGCTAATGGACTTAAGATTGGTGGTTCTGCAAGAAACATTGAGATTGGTAACGTAGCAACTTCTTCACAGAATATCAAGATTGGTAATACCAGTGCTGATAGTATCATCACAATTGGTGATAGTGTTGATGGTTCTAATGCCAATAAGTCTAAGATGACTCTTGGTGGTGCATTTGCAAGCACTGAGTCTGACTCCTTTGTACAGATTGATACTAAGGCCTTTAAGGTTTCTGGTGATACAATCATTGGTACTAGAAGAGGATTAACTGATACTACTAAGTTTGAATCTCCTTCAGGAACTGTTGAGTTCTTGTCTGGTAATAGTGCAACTAGCATAGTTGATTTTGCTACTAATGCTTCTACACTAAGAATTGCTGGTCAGGGTGGTACTACAACAATTAGAAATAACCTCATTGTTGATGCTACAGCAACGTTTAATGCTGATATAAGCTTGTGTGGTGGTAATGCTTCTTATTCCTTCGTTGGAACTAGAGCACAAGCAGGAACCAATCTTCAGTCTCATACCAGTGGCGTTCTTGGTAACAATCTCTTTAATAATAATGTAGATCTTATCGCTGTTCTAGTTTCTACTGCTGGTACGGGTGAACTTAACAAGATTGATACTGCTGGTACTGGTGATTGGGGTGGAACTGCATTCCAAGCAACACCAGCTGGGCAAAATGCTGCTACATTCCCTGTATTAACAGGTAATAAGTACTACTTGCCAATCAAGAGAACTCCTTACGATGCTAATGGTTCTCAGTACTATAATGAGAATGATATTCTACTTATTGATACTGTTGAGCAAGGAACTGAGTATGCTGAATTTGTTAAGATTACACGTCTACCACAGATTAACAGCACACCATACTATATTGAAGTTGAGAGAATGCCATTTGGAACTCTATCAACAGTAAGTACAGAGCATCCTGATGAAACAAACATTTATAAGTGTAATGTTCAGTATGATGCTACGTGGACTACTAGTGGTATTGATGCTACTGGAACAGAAGATAATGTTTATCTGTCTCAGTTCGGTGGCGTTCTAATTGGAGCAGATAGTCGTAGTACAGGACAACCTGGTGATTATGTAATTCTCTCTCGTACTACTAGTGGTGACGATGGTGAGATATTTGAACTTAAGACTACATTATCACAGGTTGCTAAGACACTATCTGTTAAGAATGGTTGTGGTACTTCTAGTGTGATAACACTATTTGAAGTTAACTCTGTAACTGGTGATGTAACCATTAATGGTGACCAGACATATACTGGAGCACTTACCTTAAATGGTACTTGTTCAACACCATATGTTAATGCAACTACTAATAAGAAGTTAACCATAACAAATGGTAGTGGTACTAAGACGTTTGAAGTTGATACCTGTACAGGTGATACTGATATTGGTAACACACACGGTACTTTCTTTGCCGTTGCTGAGTCTTATGGATCTTCTCCTGCTGCATATACAACTACAGATGATGTTATTGTTTATAAGCATGATCCACAATCATCTAATCAAACTCTTGCATCAAGACCATTCAGTTTACTGGTATCTAATATTGTAGCAGCAACAAGTAATATTCAGATTCAAGCTAATTATGATGCATTCTCAATTGGCGATCTTTGTGCAATCTATAATAATAGCAGTATTGAGATTATTCAGATTACCGCTGCTCCATATTTAACTGGTAGCGATCACTTTATACCAACTTCTTCTAATGCCAGCTATCCAAGTGGTGGTAGAGGAATGGAAGGAACTACAGCAACATCATTTACTGCTGGTGATAGTATCGTTAAGTTGAACAAACTTGGCACTACTAATTTGATGAAAGATCTTCCAGGAACTCGTGCATTGAGAGCACCTGCATCTGGTACAACCTTTAAGGCAAGAACTCCTAACACTAGTGATACAAGACTTGAGTTGACAGTAGGTAATGCTGATCTAATTCAACCAAAACTTGATTACATTCAATTTGTTAGAATTGGATCTGAGTTCTTCATTGTTGATAGTGTTGATGGAAGTCTTGATGTTAAGTATCAGATTAAGATGCCTAAGAGTGTTAGGAATCCAAATACTACTGGTACAGCATCCATTAAACTTTATGGTGGTGGTAAGACAACAGTTCAAGATGACTTTACCATCAAGAACGGTGTCTTCAGGATGTATGGTTCTGATGGTACAACACTAGTTGCTGCTATTGCTAATGATGGTGGCCACATGGGTGATGGTTCCCTTGATGATGAAGTAACAAACACGAATGGTTTAACCGTTAAGGGCCCTGGTAATTTCTACGGTGATCTTAAGATATTCTGGGAATCATGTCAGGGAACAGGAGTTTGCAATAGCACAGCATCAATCACAATGACTGCTGCTGAAGGTAATCTCTCAATAGGTGATCAGTATTATCAACTAGGTAAGGTTCTTGAAGTAGAATCTGCTACCGAGAAGATGCTTCATATTGATAACCTTGGATCTGCTGGTGTTGGTGGTACTGTTGGTCCTAAGGACTTTACAATCTATCATAACAACGCTATTGATTCATTCGGTATTGAGAAATACTGGACAGCAAATGGTGGTAGAAGACATACATATGTTGCATTTGATACTACAACTGGTATAGGTCAACAGGAAGCTAATCCATTGCAAGTAAATAACAATTATCTTGTTAATTCCACTTCTGGAAGTAATATGGTTCTATATTTACCTGATAATCCTCAGACAGGTGATATGATTAGGTTCGTTGAACTTAGTGGTAATTTGACATACAACACAAGTCTGATTATCAGAGCGAAGAAGATTAATAATATTGCCGTTTCAATTCAGGGTGATGCTACTGGTTCTAAACTAGACGCAGGTTCTGGTCAAACTAGAACTACTACATGGGATTCTGGAGAAATGGTTGTTCAGACACGTAACTCTTCCTTCGGATTAGTTTATGCTGGCGTGTATGACATAGAAGGATCTACAGCACAACAAACAATACCACCTTCATTAAGAGGTTGGTGGCTCATGGAGTTATAAATGGCGGTACACTACGATTCACTAAAATCAATGAGAACTGCCAAGATTGGCACAATCATGCCTTGGGGTGGTGATGGAGGCAATGGATTTCTTGCCTCTAATATTCCTAAAGGATGGATTGTATGCAAGGGTGATACTTTAACTGCATCTGATTATCCACTATTAGCATCAATGATTGGTGACACTTATGGTGGTGATATGACTGACGCTAGTAATAACCATTATGTGTTCCCTTATATTGGTACACCAGCAACATTTAGATTACCACAATTATCTAATAGTGTGTTGATGGATTTGGAGAATTCTAATCTGCAAGAATCTAAGTATCAAAATGGTCAATCAGATGCTCAAACTATAGTTGGATCATTAGTCACTAATTATGGTGAGACAACAGCAGTTCCAACAACATATGAAGCAACATCAGATATTGATTTCTCATTAAATCTTGCTGGTAATTTATATTTTAAATTTACTTCAATGAATTTAAGTGCTCCAGATTTCTTGGAGACAGTCTATACATTAAATCGTAAATTGGGTATTAATCATACTCCATCTCATAGTCATCCAGATTCCATTGCATCTACTAATCCAAATGCTACTGGTCCTATGGTATTTGAGACAGACCAAGGTATTGAAATGAGTGGTAGTTCAACAACAAGTATTTGTGATGCAACTCATGGACCTAATACGTGTGCTAATGCTGCTGAGCAACCAATATCATGGCAAAATGGTGCTACCAATATAACATTTCATGGTGATGAACAGCATGAGTGGACATTACCACGTTGCGAAAGATTTTTTGAATTTGTTAATGAGACTGGTAAGAATTATTGGAGTCATGTACCAGCTGGTGCTTCTAATTGGAGAGGTACTGATAGAGGATCTGGTCAAGGTACTGTAACTTACACTAGAAATATATTTGGTAAAGGAAATACTTCTGCTATCAATAACTCAGAACCAGAAGATTCACACAAAACACCAGCACACATTGGTATGTTCCCAAGGCCTATGGAGAGGAGGTCACGACCAAACTTCTTTGGATATGATGGTGATCCAAGATCTGCTGATGCTATGTCAGATGACCCTGAACATAACAATGCTTCTTATCAAGTAACTGGTGTAACTATTCCTACTACTACACGAGAGATTGAGTTGCCAGCAGGAACTAATATTGGAACTTCTTATGGTACTGGTACTGATACATGGATTCAGCATGATAAAATTACTCCATTGATGTTTGTTACTATTAAAGATCCTGCTAAGAAGTATACTTATTGGACAACAACTGGTGGATCACAAGTACAGAAGGTTGAATATGATCAACCATCTGATAAATATACTATTACTGTAACAGACCAATTAGGAACTGTAGGTGGAACAGAGGATTTAATATTCAGACATGGTGCTTGGCCAATGTCAATGAATTTGGGTAAAGAGAATAAGAACCCATTGAATCAGTCCTATAGAGCACATAATCATGGTAGTTTTGAAATTGCACAGGGCATAGGTTCAATGTCAGGTCCACCATCTCACACTGCTTCTAATGCAGATGGTTCTTCATTGCAAGCAAATAGTCTTGAAGATGCACTAAATATTTCATGTGATACTTCTCAACCTAGTTGTACTATTACGTTCATTATTAAAGCATACTAATGGCAGTATTATATTCAAAAGAAAGATCAAAGTATGGTAATTTAACAGGCCAGATAATATCGTGGCCTGTTGATTATGTTGGTACTCCAGATGAAGCAGTTAATAAAAAGAATTTACCAGCAGGGTATTTGAAGTGTGATGGTACAAAGTATTATGCTGCTGATTATCCTCAATTGGCTGCTATATGTGGTATAGGTGATCAATGTAAGTTTATTAGAAAGAATGTAGATGGGACTAATTTTGATACGGTATTAGATAGTCAATTTATGGTTCCTGATCTTGGATCTAAGTATCCAGAACCAACGTCAGGTGCTAACGCAGGATTATATAATAATATAAGATTAAAGAATGCATTAGGAACAGAAGTTAGTAGATCTGGTATTGGTATTGAGGCAACTTCTGCTATTGGAACTCCAGTCAGAATAGATTATACTGGTCAAATAAATGTTCCTAGTCAAGAGATACAGGTTCGTGGTAAACCCTCATGGACATACTCTGGCACTACTCACTATACTGATATTGAAGGTGTTGAGGAGAATGCTCTACATCCACACTCACACTTCCACTCTGCTGTTAGGGAAAGAATATTGTCTACTCAAGAAGATAGTACTAATGAGCCAAAGACACAGGGTATAACTGGTAGAAGGAATGCATCAACAATCCCAATTCAAGAATGGTTGGATGAAACAAAAAATGGTACTGGAGAACCTGGTAGTGGACAAGAACAGTGTCGTGCTCAACAATGGTGTCCTGCAAATCCTTGTGGAACAACTATTAGTACTCAAGCATTGGGATTACAACAAACAATCTATTGGGGCCATTGTATTATAGGTGGTTGGGAAACGGGTGGAAATCAGTATACATATCAATGTCTCAATAATGAGGAATGGTCTGCTGATGGTGGTGATTCAGATGGTTCTGCTGATGGACAGAATACAGCAAAGTATGCTAATAAAGCTAAAGATCCAATCTTTGGTAATTGCATTTACAATGGCAGTGGAGCTTCTGCAGGGCATAACTATACAGTCCCTATAACATATGCTAATGGATATCCAGGAGTCCCATTGGATTGGAATAGTGGATCTCTGCATGATGTTGTTCCTCTACAGACAAACTTTGAGGTTCAATCAAACCGTGTAATATCAGATGTCATGAATGAGGAGACTGACACTGTAGATTTAACCCAACCAACTGATCCAACTTTTCATAGTCATCGTGTTGACTTAGTAAAAGCAGATCATACATATAAGGTAAAAACAAATGCTATTGTTGTTAATCCAGAGAATCTAGAAACAACAATGACTATAGGAGCAGATGCATCAGTTTCCATTGATTCTGCTTGCGCTCCATTTATTGTAATGGAATATCTAATTAAAGTATAATCACATGACCCAAGGATATAGAAATGCTAGACAGGGGTATCTGACAGATCTTCTTACAGATACTACTCCTATTGGTTCTATTGTTACCAACTTAAAGGCTGGTGCAAATTCATATGACCATAGTTTTGTTAGATCAAGTTCTGGTGCATATCCAGCATTAGATGAGTCTAATGGTAATGCTTATATTACTGGAGATGATCCTGCGTATACACATGAAGGGTATTTGTATTGTGATGGAACAGAATACAATATAAGTGATTATCCTGGATTGTATGAGATTGTTGGCACGAAGTATGGTGGAAGAGCAAGTAGTGGTATTGACGTATCATTTGAAGGTCAGGCTAATACGATCACTCATAATGGTGCTGCTAATGCCAATAGAACTGCTGGAACATATGCAAATGTTCAAGGTAAAACAACTAATAATGGTATTGGTGCTGTATTTCAAGTTGTAGTTGCAGCAAATGGAACTCCAACAATTACTGTAACATCAAAGGGTTATGGATATTCTGTTAATGATACAATAGTTATTCCTCATGATCTCACTGGTGGTGGTCAAGTTGATATAACTGTAACAGTAGCTAGTATTGCAGGTGGTGGTGGATCTGGATATACAACAGCTTCTGCTGTTACTGTTACTGCCGCACCTGCAGGTGGAACTACTATACTTGCAAATGTAGGATCTGTTGATTCAAATGGTAAAATTCTTACGATAAATGTAACTAACGGTGGAGCAGGATATACTGCTGTACCTACTGTAACTGTTGCTGGTCCTGGAACTGGTGCTACTTTTGTAGTTAGAATGACAGATATCACTGTAACTGGTGGTGCAACATTACAAGGAATTAGTACTGCTAATGTAATGGGTTTTTGGGGTGATTTATATCTAGGAACATTTAAAGTTCCTGATATGGTTGCTAGAAAGGTTGTTGGTAATGGACCTGTATTTGGTTCTAATTCACCTACTATTGGTAATGCTAGTATATCTACTGGTACTACTGGTGGTGGGTGGTATTTGGATAAGACGTTACAAGATGACTATTTTTCATTAGGTAGGATTGTTACTACTGGATATGATCAGGTAATTGAGAGTACTGGATGTACACTTATTGGTAAACAGGATGTTACTGTTTCAATGAGAGAGAAGAAGATAGCTGGTGTACCTCAACATAGTCATATTGTTTATCACTCTATTCCTGGTGATAACCAGTGGGTTGGAACAGCAAGTGGTGACAGATATTTGCAAGATTATAAACCTTCAACAGGAAGAATTACTAGATGGTATCCAACTGGTGATGGTATTGTGATGACTCATAAGCATGGACTTTTAAGGAGACCACTTAGTGATAATACTGTGGCAACTTATGACGCACTTGATTATGCAGGTGGAATGGGAGGAGTTGGTGGAACACAAGATCCCCCATTATCATGGGCAACTGGTGCTACTGGACCTGATAGTTATTATTTGGCATCAGGTGCTGCTGGTGCTGGTAATTATGAGTTTCAAACTACTATTCCAGCTCCAATATCTGAAATATTTACTGTAAATTCAATAATTGGTGGAAGGCAAATAACAACTGGTGGTACTCCAATATATGATTATAGTAATGAATGGATAAGAACTAGTACTGGTAGTCAAACTATTGATTTAAGTAATATTAGTGGTACTCCTGATAAACTCGTTTATGACTTATATGGTGGTGGTGGTTCTGGTGCTGCTGGTACTCAAGCAGGAAATAATGGTGGAGAGAGTTATATAAAAGTTGGTGATGGATCTAAGGTATTTTTAAAAGCTGGAGGTGGTAATAGAGGTAATGCATCTTCAGGACTTGCTGGTGGTTCTGGTGGTACTGGTGGAACTTTTACAAATACTGGTAGTGAAAATGCTCCAGGTGGAATGACAGGAATGCCAGGACTTGCTGGCGGTAATGGTCAATCAGGAAATGGATGGCCAAAAGTAACATATCCAAATAATCCTAATGGTGGAGGTGCTGGCGGTCTTCAAACTGGTTCATATAGTGATGGTAGTTCAGGAATTAACGTGGAAGTTGGTGGGCAAAGTGGTAACTATAGTCAGACAAGAACAAGTAATGGCAATTTTAATTTAGCTTCTATAAGTAATCCAACATCAATAACTTTTACGATTCATGGTGGTCGTGGTAGTAATTGCTATTATGGTCCTCATCAAGGTGGTGGTGGAGGTAAACTAAATGTATCTGTATTAAGTAGTCAGTTGTCTGGATTTACTGGAGCAGCATGGAGTGTTCAGATTGGATATGGAACTAGTAATAGAACTGGAGGATCAACATCATCTGCTGGTGATGGTGGAAACGGTGGTACTGGTTACAACAGTTCTCATGGTGGTGGTGGTGGTGCTTCTACAGCATTACTTAGAAATGGAACGTGTATGGCTGGCGCAGGTGGCGGCGGCGGTGCTGGTTCTAATGGATATGATGGTGGTACTGGTCAGGGTGGACAAGGAAATCCATATGGAGGTGTTCAAGCAACTACCCAAGGTTTAGGATTAGGTGGTGGAGGAACTGGTGGCGGCTACGGTTGTATTGGCGGCGGTGGAGGCGGCGGCGGTGGCGGCTGTGGAACTTCTGGCCAAGCATATGGTGGAACAGGAAATGGTGGTGGATCAGGTGGTATCGGTGGTGGACCTGGTGGAGATGGTCGTCACGGTGGTGGTGCTGGTGGTAAGCAAGGTATATCATCTTATCGTAGTGATTGGTTTAGTGGAAGTCTTTCTACATCAGGTCAAACCAACGGTAGAGTTGTAATGAATGCTGCATATAATAATGACTACTGGACTCCTGGTGGTGGAGGTGGAGGCGCAGGTGGTAAATGGTTTGGAAATATTGATTTCGCATCTCTTGGTAATCCATCATCCATTGAAATTAATGTCGGTTCTGGTGGTTCAGGTGTATCAATGGGTGGACAGACAACAGGAACAACATCTAGTGGTGGAAATGGGTACGCGAAGGTTGGTCTTGGAACGATTACTGGTTATAATGGAGGAACTACAGTAACAACTACAGGTGATATTATTGATTCAGCATCTTATAACGCAACAATTTGGGACGTTGATATTAAGACTAATGGTGCTGGAACTGGTATTGCTGGTGGATTCAAACTTCCAACAACAACACCAATTGTTTATATTCGTGGGGGTGGTGGAACTGGAGCAACAGCAACGTGTACTATGGCTGGTGGATTAGTTTCATCTATTAATGTGACTGCTTCAGGTTCTGGATATACTGAGGCTCCATACGTTCACATATTACATGGACAAAGTGGAGGAACAGTTTGTTCTGCAACATTAGGAACTGGAGCAGCTGCTGATCAAGTAGCTTCTATTTCTATAATACCAGGATCATCTAAAGCTTATACAAATTATTTGTTGTTTGGTGGAGCACATAACAATACTACATCTGGTGCTAAGACACGTTGGGTAAAACTTAAAGCAATGGATACTACAAATGCTACTCATTTTTCCATTAAAGCAGCGAGAGGAAATGGCGTAAATGGTGGTGACTATTCTGAAGAGTCGTTGTTGTTATATTATTCAACAGCATCAAACCCAACTAATTTCGTATTAATTGATACGATGATCCAAGCATATAATACATCAAGAACTGATGATTGGATTGGTAATGTTCCTGCTGCTAATGCAAATAACACATGGGATGGTGATGCTGGTGATACCAAGTGGTATACATATACAGTTATATTACCACAAAATGCAAAGGCTTCTGGCACTACATTTAAAATAGAGCAAGTACGTGCAGATGCAGCTGCTACAAATGATAATGATCAAAATACTGATCATTTTGCTATTTGTGAGTTTATTGCTTGGAATGGAAAAACAACAACGTTGGTATTTGTTCCAACTGCCAATAAAATGCTTAAGTCAGCGGTTGATTCGTTAACTTATGAGGTTCAAGGTGAAGTGGGTCCATCTATTACATACAGTTCTGGTCTTGGATGTAGTGATGCTACACTTACATTGAAGTCAACAACTAAGATTGAACCACAAGCTACCATTGACCCAGATGAACATATACCATTGTTGCATCCTTATAGGACTTGCAAATACTTGATTAAATCTTTCTAAATAATACGGAGACTATAGGTTAGAGATGTCAATACCTGTTTTACAAGTACAATTAGATGTACTAACACAAGAATTATCATATATGGGTACAGCGAAACCCATACCAGAGAGCTATTGGAAGGATACCCTGACACCTTTATTATATCCCGATTGGGATACTGATAAAGATAAACTGATAATGTTTAGTTATTATAGCAATAATAATAAGTATATTGCTCAACGCAGAAAGTATGTAAGGAATTTTAAGCTTAACAAGGATGAGTGGAAAGATTATGAAATGGAGGCAGTTGATAATGATAAAGCAACTACTCTTAAAGATAAGTTGATTGAAGGATGGTATTTAATTGATTCTATTGAGAATACTGAATATCAAATAGAATTGGCACAAATGTATGCCAAGCAAGCAAATGTCACACCATTGAGTGTAAGACTTGCAAGGAATTTCTTATTGGATGAATGTGATTGGGTAATGTGTACTGATTGCCCACTGAGTGCTGATGATAAGGCATTATATAATACTTACAGGATTAAGTTGAGAGATCTTACTGAGAGTACAGAGTTTAATAGTAATACTGATGGAACTAAGTTTCCAATTTCTCCTCAATTCTATAATAAGATCTATAAACCAGAGAATCCATCAAATGCATATCTTGCAACAGATGATCAGTTCTTACCATTAGCAAATCATTATCTTAAACAGTTTAAAGATAAGATAGCACACTTCTTATTGTTGAAATCATTAACAGAGTCTAACCATTTCGCTCAAATACTCAATGAGTATAATAATAGTAAGCCAGCAGTGGTAGGAAATGAGGGCAAGGAATTATATGATGTGTATGATAAGACAGAGTTCTTGAATTTATTAATCCAAAAAGCAGATGAGGAGTTGAATAAGAAATCATGATTATAGAAGGAAACGAACTATCTTTGTTTGATTTGGTATCCTATTATGCTAATAGGAATCAATGTGCTTGTCTGTACTTCAATCTAGATAAGTATAATAGTCTTAGTGTCAGCAAGAAGGCAACTGTTACAACATATTATGAATCCACCGTTAAAGTGGATGATTATGTTATGGATATAATCAAGCAAGGTGGGATATTCAATACTATTAGGTTTGATGATTCAACTGCTGCTGGTGTCAACGCTGGTGCTTGGTTTCCAACAGAAGCACAGTGTCCTGATGCAGACCACTATATCAACGCTTATGTGGTTGATACATGGGGTGATATATCATGGCAGAATTTCCCTAAATCCTCTAGTTGAACCGACCACATTACAAAGTGTCACAAGCCCCCTATACAGGGGGTTTTTTAATGCTATAGTACATATGTTGAGAGGAATTCACTAGTCTGACAGTTAACTCACCCCCTTTTTTCATAAGTTTAGGGGGGTTTGAGGCAAAGAAGCAGACACATGACGTGAGTTTAAAAGGACTGACTCCTCCAACT
>PVBE012963020.1_pt1 | contig 12187 bp, 13 predicted proteins | sample 1631181 | NCBI WGS metagenome assembly PVBE01 (sample SAMN08397723, study PRJNA350692) | Marine metagenome, whole genome shotgun sequencing project. | isolation source: water | place: Pacific Ocean | collected 2012-04 | reverse complement strand
CAGTGTTATCTGTAGTCTCAGTGTTATCTGTAGTCTCAGTGTTATCTGTAGTCTCAGTGTTATCTGTAAGATCTAAACTAGTAACTTCCATATTTTCAATTTCATCAAGTAATGCAATTGCTATAATATCACCGTCTACAACTTTACCTGCAGTTAAAGTAATAGTATCACTTTCAACTGTTACAACCTTAGTATAATCTATTACTCCTTCAGTATTTTCTGGAACATTAACATAATCTGTGGTTGTTAATTGACCTAGCTGGTAAAGGATTTCATAATCGTGACCAGATTGAAGAATGAATAAGAATCTTCCAGTAATTTCATTTGGTCTATAAATTCCAAATTTAGAACCATCATTTTCTTCAAAAATAGAGATCACTAAATCCTTAACAACATTCCCGACAGTATCTTTTACAACACCTTTATAGACAGCAAGGTCCTTTTGCTCTTCTTCAGTTAAATTCATTACATAAATATCCTGATCACCCTTACCTCCTTCTCTAAAGGAAGAAAAATATGCTTTTGAACCAGATACTGACGGGAAAAAATAAAGATCATTTTCGACAGTATTTAAAGGATAACCTAAGTTTTCAGGAGCTGAAAAAGTACCATCAGTATTTAAAATAGATTTAAAAAAATCATGTCCACCCATTGTTTGATGGCCTTGTGAAGAAAAGTACAACGTTTTACCATCTGGATGTAAATAAGGACCCTCCTCATCATAAACAGTATTTACATTTTCACCTAAATTTTGTGCTTCTGCCCACTCACCATTAGGAAGCTTTTTCATCATCCATATATCTCTACCTCCATATCCTCCTTCACGGTCGCTTGTAAAGAAAATTATATTACCATATGTATCTAAACTAGCATCAGTTTCCCAATATTTTGAATTTACAGAAGACTCCAACAGCTCTAGTTCTCCCCAACTATTCCCATGTTTTTTAACTTGATAAATACCACCTCCACCAGCATCCTCAGTAGTAAATCTATAAATGTACATAAATTCACCATCAGGCGAAAGATACAAGCAGGCGTCATGCCCCTGAGTATTAATTTTATCTTGAATAAGAAATGGGTCACCCCAAACCCCATGGTGCTTTACAGACATGAATATATCTTCATAATACTTTCCTTCTTCATCCTTTTCAGTATTATATCCACCACTTCTTCTAGAAGTAAAAAACATTACATTTTCTTCAGCATTCAATTTTGGTCTATACTCTGGATATTCAGTATTAATATCGTTTAATGCTGTTATAGTAAGATCTTTTGGATTATTTTTTTGTTCCAATGCAAATTTAGACATGCGCAGTAATCTATTCAGATATCTAATATCCTCAAGGTTATTCTTACTTAAAAACTGTTTATAAAACTCATACCTTTCAATAGCCTTATCAAATTCATAATTATAATGATATGCTTGACCTAGTAATTGTATCACATCCAAAGGAGCCTTCTTTTCCCTAGGAGATCCAACAATGTAATCAATTGTCAAGTTCTCCTGAGCTTTTTCAAAATATGGAATAGCTTTAGGTTTTTCATATGATGAATTCATATAACAATTACCAATAGAAAAATTAGTATTGCCGTTATTAGGTTGCAATTCTAACATTTCTAATAATATTGGTAATGCACCTTCAAAATCATTCAATTCCAAAAAGCCAAAGGCCTCATTATATAATGATTTAAATGATTGACCATTAATAAAAATGGTGGTAGAAATAATTAGAGTAGTAAAAAATACTTTTATTTTCATTTTATAAATTCTTTCAGTTGTTCAATTAGTTCATCAGGGCTTTTTAATGGTTTACCCGTAATTTTATTTACAAAAACTAAAGATGTTGTAGCAAAATTAAGCTTTTCCTTCTTTTCATTATAAGTTTCGTAGTCAAATTTTATTCTTGTAGAAGGTAAAATGTTAATTGAAGTACTAATCGTAAGTAAATCATCATAGTATGCAGGCTTCAAATATCGAATATTAAATTCAATTACAGGTAGAAGTATTCCATCGTTTTCCATCTTTTTATAAGTAAACCCAAGATTCCTTAACGCTTCAACTCTAGCTACCTCAAAAAAATGAGCATAATTACCATAGTAACAATAACCCATTCTGTCAGTTTCTGAATATCTAACTCTTAAATTGATATCAAATTTGTACATATTGGTTATTTTTGAAATACATTGAGAAATTTCACATCACAACATATCATCTTTACTTTTTTAATATCGGCATTATTATTAACCCAATGCACGAGAAGTTACAAAATAATAGACTATTCTTCAAATAACTACAGCATTGATCAGAACTTGTCAACAAACGAATTTTCAGAATTTAACTTAAAAAAATACTCTCAACAATTAGATGTTGAGATGAATGAGATCCTAAATTATTCAGAAAAAAGTATGGATATAGGTTGTCCAGAAGGGTTATTAGGGAATTTCATTACAGACCTAACGCTTATTTCAACAATAAAAAACACTGATGACAACTCACTTTATTTTTGCGTTTTAAATAATGGCGGACTGAGAACCTCATTACCAAAGGGGGAAGTTACTAGAAGGAAAATTTATGAAATCATGCCGTTTGATAATGAAATTGTAATTATAGACCTAACAGAAGAGCAAATTCAAGATCTTTTTATTTACATAAAAAGTAGATCCTTAATGAAAGAATCTCGCAAAGCTGGAGTTCCTGTGAGTGGCTTAAGAATGGACATAAATGGAACTCAAATCTCAAGAGTATTTATTGGCATCAAAGAGTATAATAAAGAAAATAAATACAAGATGATCACCACAGACTACCTTGCTAACGGTGGTGACAATATGGATTTCTTAAAAGGATCTACAAACATAACCCATACAGGAATCTTGCTAAGGGATGCTATAATAAATTATATCGTTACTTTAAATGATCAAAATATAAAAATCAGTGCTGAATTAGATGGCAGAATCAATCATGCAGAATAGAAGGAAATTTATAAAAACTATTGCAGCAGGAACAGCTGGCTTATCAGTACTGAATAGTTTCAACCTAATCACTATTCCCAATGCAAAAAAGCACATCAAATTAACCATCCTTCACACCAATGACATGCATAGCCATATTGAACCTTTTGATGCTTATGACAGTAAATATCCAGGACAAGGAGGGATGATCAAAATAGCAGATTTAATTAAAAAAATAAGAGACCAAGAAGGAGAAGTTTTATTACTTGATTCTGGCGATATTTTTCAAGGCACACCTTATTTTAATATTTTCAAGGGAGAGGTTGAGTTTAAATTAATGAGTCAAATGAAATATGATGCATCAACTATGGGCAATCATGATTTTGATAACGGACTTACAGGCTTCAATAAAGCATTACCCTTTGCTAATTTTCCTTTTATCTGCAGCAACTATGATTTCAGCAAAACCATACTTTCTGACAAAACAATACCATATAAAATTATAGAAAAAAAAGGAATTAAAATTGGGGTCATAGGCATAGGCATAAAATTGGATGGGCTTGTTGATCAAAAACTCTATGGAAAAACATTATACAAAGACCCAATCACAACCGCCAATAAATATGCAGATTATTTAAAAACTGAAAAACAATGCCAATTAATAATTTGCTTAAGTCACCTAGGATTTAACTATAATTCTAATAAAATATCAGATATAAAACTTGCTAAAAACACCACAAATATAGATGTAATTCTCGGGGGCCATACTCATACTTTTTTTGAAAAAGCACTTATACATAAAAATAAAATAGGAGCTCCTGTAATTATTAATCAGGCTGGCTGGGCAGCTTTAAGCTTGGGGCGCATAGATTTAACCTTAAACAACAAAAAAAGTCAAAAAATTGATTTACAGGCAAGTGTGAATTCCCATAAAAATTATGCCAAAATTTAACTACTCAGGAAAGTAAAAACTTTTAAAAAAACAACACCAAAACCACTTTTTTTTTAACTTTTTTATTAAAATATTTGTAGTGCGATTGAAACGGAAATATTCTCTTTATATTTCGTTGTTTTAACCACCTTTTTTTTATATTAACTATCTAACACCACAAACACAGCATGACAAAAACCCTGGAAAAAGTGTGGATGAACTGTCTATCTATAATAAAAGACAATGTGCCACTTCAAGCATTCAAAACTTGGTTTCAACCAATAAAACCAGTTAAACTAAAAGGAAACATTTTAACTATCCAGGTTCCTTCTCAATTCTTTTATGAATGGTTGGAAGAACACTACATTGAGCTTTTAAAGAAAACTATTCGCAAAGAAATAGGTCCCGATGCAAAATTGGAATATAGTATTGTTATGGAAAACAATCCAGACAACAAAAACCCCTATACTATAAAAATCCCTACAACAGACAAACGAGCCATAAAAAACCCATCGGTTGCTATGCCTCTTGACATAAGCTCTAACCCTATAAAAAATCCTTTTATAATTCCTGGTTTAAGAAAAATTAATATTGACTCCAACCTTAATCCTAATTATTCTTTTGACAATTTTGTTGAAGGAGACTGCAATAGACTAGCTAGATCTGCTGGTTATGCAGTAGCAGAAAAACCAGGAGGTACAGCTTTTAACCCATTATTAATATATGGTGGAGTTGGATTGGGAAAAACACATCTAGCTCATTCTATCGGCATATCTATTAAAAATAGATTTCCTAATAAAACTGTCTTGTATGTGTCATCTGAAAAATTTACACATCAATTCATTGATTCTGTAAAAAACAATAGCACTAACGATTTCATTCATTTTTACCAAATGATTGATGTGCTAATCATTGATGACGTTCAATTCTTTTCTGGAAAGGAGAAAACTCAAGATGTATTTTTCCATATTTTCAATCACCTACACCAGACCGGAAAACAATTAGTTTTAACTTCAGACAAAGCGCCTGTAGAACTACAAGGAATGGAGCAACGCCTATTATCAAGATTCAAATGGGGCCTTTCTGCTGATCTTCAAATAGCTGATCTAGAAACTAGAATTGCGATACTTCAGAAAAAAATGTATGCAGACGGGATAGAGCTTCCAAAAGAAGTTGTTGAATATTTAGCTTACAGTATTTCTTCAAATATCCGTGAGTTAGAAGGCGCCTTGATATCTCTAATTGCACAATCATCATTAAACAAGAAGTCAATTACGTTGGATCTTGCTAAACAAATGATAGATAAATTTGTCAAAAACACTGCTCGTGAAGTTTCTATTGAATATATCCAAAAGGTTGTCTGCGATTACTTTGACCTGCCTATTGAATTAATGAAATCTAAAACTAGAAAAAGAGAAGTTGTTCAGGCACGTCAAATTGCTATGTATTTTTCAAAAAAAATGACCAAATCATCTTTAGCAAATATCGGAATGCATTGCGGAGGTAAAGATCACGCCACTGTTCTTCACGCCTGCAGAACAGTCAACAACCTTGCTGAAACTGACAAAAACTTTAGAGCATACCTAGTAGATCTTGAAAAAAAATTAAGTATTCATTAATAAATCAATACCTAATTAAACAAAGTTTTCTGTAATTCTATTTTAATTACATAATCAAATATGTGATTGCATTTACCATAAGTATATTTGTTGCTTTCTAAATTGAGCTATTGTGATCACAAATTAAAAGACTCATCAGATTAATAAGGTTATTCAAATTAATATCAAATAAAAATTAAACCTTTAAAAAATTTATAGGTCATACTATAAATAAGAAATCATGAACACAAGAAGATCGATTAAAATAAGCATCATACTATTACTTTCTACATGTATAACAAGTACAGCAATTGGACAAAAAGTAAAAATAAAAAAGAAGAAGATTCATCATCACACACATGTTAAGCATAAAAAACAAAATGGGCACCATCACCACAAACCTTATAGATATGCAAATCTTCCTAAATGTGGGTCTGTAATTAACGTAAGACCAGGAAATGGTCACATTATTGCATTTAGTGGAATCAATTATCATTTTCATAATGGCATTTGGTACAAACCTCATAAGAAAAAATTTATTGTATTTCGACCATTTGTAGGCATAAGAATTAAAACCTTACCTCCTAACTGTCATCATTTTACTTTAAGAAACAGAAAGTATCATTATTATTATGGAACTTATTATGTGCATATACCAACCACCGGTGAATATGAAGTTACCCAACCTCCTATGGGTGCGAAAATAGATGAGCTACCAAATGACTTTAATGAAACAACCATAAATAGCAAAACTTACTATCAATTAGATGACACCTACTACACATACTTAGAAAATGAAGATTTGTATCAAGTTGTTAATCCTAATAATTAAAATTATTTCAAAATAACTAACTATTGTTTTGTTTAATTTTATACCATGAAAATTTTAATGGTATGTTTAGGGAATATCTGTAGATCTCCTTTAGCTCATGGAATACTTGAAGATAAAATTCGAAAAAACAAATTAATCGCTGAAGTAGATTCTGCAGGAACTGGAGCATGGCATATAGGAGAACCTCCTGACCAAAGAAGTGTAGAAACAGCATTAAATCATGGAATTAACATTTCCAACCAAAGAGCTCGTAAATTCAATTTAAATGACTTTAATGAATTTGACATTATATTTGTAATGGATACTTCAAATCTCCAAGACATCACAAACATGTCAGAAGACCCTAAAAAACTATTAAAAGTAAAGCTAATACTCAATGAGGTCTACCCTAACCAGAACAAATCAGTACCTGACCCATATTATGGAGGCGAATCTGGTTTTGAAAAAGCATATCAAATGCTTGACGTTGCATGTGATTTTATAATTAAAAAAATAAGATCTCATGAAAAAGGGTAATATTTATATGATTCCTATTACAATTGGTGACATCAAAAGAGATTCACTTGAAGACACCCCTCCATCATCTTTAAAGGTTATTATATCAATTAGATTCTTTATTGTAGAAAATATCAAAACTGCCCGAAGATTCTTAAGACAAATAGATAAAACTTTTGATATTGACAACAGTATTTTTTTTCTATTAAACAAACACACTAAATCAAATGAAATCAATCAATTCCTCCAACCTTGCAGGCAAGGTGAAAATATTGGTATATTAAGTGAAGCTGGATGCCCAGGAATAGCAGATCCCGGAAGTAAGATTGCAGCTATTGCCCATCAAGAAAACATTCAAGTAATTCCACTAATTGGACCAAGCTCTATTTTTATGGCGCTTATGAGTAGCGGATTAAATGGACAACAATTTACATTCCATGGGTATCTACCAAAAAACAGGGAGGAAAGAATAAAAAAAATTAAGGAGTTAGCAAAAAAATCAATTATATATGGAGCTCAGATTTTCATGGAAACACCGTTTAGAAATAACAACATAATCGAAGACATACTAACACATTGTCCTGAAAATATTTTATTGTGTATTGCTTCAAGTATTAGCACGCCAGAAGAAAAAATCATCACAAAAAGCATAAAAAATTGGAAAGAAAAGCCACTAAACCTAAATAAAAAACCAACTATTTTTATCTTTGGGTCGAATTAATTATATTGTATAGTTTTTATTAAATTTAAAAACCTTCAAACTAATGGAAATACTTAATATTAAAGGCAATTGGAAATCACCTAGTGTTTTATTTAATTCTGATGGGAATTTTAAGATATGGGGAAGATCTCTTCCAGAAAATGCACTTGAAGTCTACAATCCTGTTTTTTATTGGTTAGATGAATACAAAATCAACCCAAGTAAAGAAACTTCAGTTGAAGTAAAACTAGAATATTTTAATACCACCTCTTCAAAATTGATTTATGAGTTATTTAAAAAATTTGAAGAAATTAAGTCAAATGGACATAAAATACATGTAAAATGGTATTATGAATCAGATGATCCAGACCTTGAAGAAGAAGGGAAACTATTATCTAAAATTATTAATATTGACATTGAATTAATCGCTATTGATGAATTTGATTTTGTCTATTAATCCTCTACTCTCCTATTCACTATAACATCAAATATCAATGGAGAGTATGGATACACCTTACCATCTGAACTTCCATTTGAACCAAAACCTAAATAAGAAGGAACCAAAGCGAGTACATGTTCTTTAACGCCAATTTGCTGAAGAATATACTTAAAGCCATCTAACATCTGCCCCTCTGCCTCCATGTCAAATTCATTAGCTTCATTAAGGAAAGTAGAATAAAGAACAGTTCCGTCATGCAAGCTCATTGAATAATCCACTTCTATCCTACCCTCATTTATAACAGAAATATCATTGACAGAATTTAGCGGAACAATATACACATCACCATATTCCAAAACAGTATCGAAATTATTTCTCCATTCTTTAACCACCCCATCAATAATAAATTCTTCTTTTAATTTTAATTTAAGCAATTGTTCTTTTTTAAATTCTATTTGACCGACAGAGTCTTTTATACTAATTAATCTAATTATAATTTTTATTTGCTTATGCTTCTTTAAAAAAACTGGAGCTTTAGAGCTTTTATAATATTTATAAAAATCATTTGGTTTAACATAAAAAGAAACACTATCTCCCTCCATAATAGAAAAAAAGCCTTCATGAATTCCACCTTTAATTTTAGACTGTTTTAGCCTAAATGATTCTATTCCAAATTGCTGATCATCTATAGATGAATAAAATACAGAATCATCTAAAGTCTTCCATTCCATATACATATTTAAATAATCACCTACTTGAGGCTCTCTTTCATTGGTGACAATATCATGATATTTATATTTCAAACCATTTTCAGTTGTATAGAATGAAGGAGTTTTTGGAACTTCACATCCAAATAAAACTAATAATAGAACACATAGAAAAACATCATATTTTCTGCACATCTAACAAACTTATATTGTACAATAAAGGAGATAAAGGTGGAACTTTATCCATATTCCCAATTAAACCATGAGCTAAAAAATGAGGAAGAATTACATAAGCTTTATCTCCAGGTTTCATATAGGTAATAGCCTCATGAATACCCGTTTCAATATTATCCATATCAACAAGAAACTGAATAGGGCCACTTTCAGAAGAGCTATAACACAATGTTGTGTCAGAGTCTAATAATCTCACCTCATAATCTATAGTTACTAAATCACCTGGCTCTACGTATTCACCTACACCAGAATGATATATATAATAACTAATCTCAGTATCAGTTTTAATTACAGGTAATTTATGCCTAATACAATACCTTTTTATATAAAACAATTCATTCTTAATCCAAAGCTGATTCATTATTATTGAATTTTCATATGAATTATCAGAATTATCTTTGTTAGGAATATGATACTCTTCAGAATCTACATTTACTTTATCATTACTACAAGAATAAATAAACAACAGAAGTATATAAATGAAATGTTTTTTCAAGCTAAAAATTCAACTATATGTTTTTTAAAGTCTTCTACAACATCAGAAAATGCCAAAGCACTTTTACCTCCAGCCGCATTTATATGCCCACCACCTTCAAAATATTTTGAAGCAAATTCATTAACCTTAGTTTTCCCTTTAGATCTAAACGACATCTTTACTAAGTGATGATCTTCTCTAATAAAAGCCGCTACCTGTACATCCTTAATTGACAAACAATAATTCACTAAGCCTTCAGTAGCCCCCTTTGAAAAATTAAATTTATTTAAATCTTTTTTAGACAATGCTATAAATGCAACTGGAGCATCTTCAATTACCTCAATCTTATTTAAAGCGTAACCCAAAAGATGTAATCTGGTTACATCATTTTGATCAAATATTTTTTCATGAATCAAAGTATGATCAAGACCAAGCTCAATAAGATGAGAAGTAATCAAATGTGTTTTTGATTCAACATTTGAATATTTAAAGGAACCACTATCTGTAATAATTCCAGTATATATACCTTCACCTATTATTTTATCTAATTGATCAAGATCATTATTTTCTTCAATAAACTCATATATAAGCTGAGCAGTTGAACAGCACTCAGTTCTTGAGATTATATGATTAGCAAAATCAGAGGGATGCTGATGGTGATCAATCATAATTTTATAGGAATCAGACTTTTCAATTATATCTTGTAAGTCTCCAACTCTATGTAGGTCGTTAAAGTCAAGACAAAAAATAAGATCTGATTTAGCAATAATTTCTTTTGCAATATCCAATGATTTATCGGCAATAATTATATCACCAGCTCCATTCATCCAATTATAAAAAGAAGGGAAATCATCAGGTAGGATCACCTTTGAGTCTAAACCTAATTTTAACAAGTAATGTTTTAAAGATAAAGAAGAGCCTACAGCATCACCATCTGGACTTTTATGAGATACTATTACAATATTTTTTTTTCTTAAAATAAGATCCCTCATCCTTTTCCAACTTAAAAAACCCTAAAGAACAGGGCTAGAATTAAAATAAGAACTTTTATCTCTCAAAACCAGTTTTAACACCTTTTTGATGTTCGATAAGCAATCCTACACATGAGTACGAATCACCTCCAAGATCTTCTTCCTCAGACGGCACTTCAGGAATGTAAACTTTAACAACTAATTTCCTTGTTTTATTTGACTGAAAAGTGAAATCTTGTGCATTTTCAGATTCTGTATTATCAAACCTTACCACTTCCTGCTTCTCATATACTCGCTTTTTAGTAGTATGTGGAATCTTTTTTTCACCAATTTCATATCCATATTCATCATATTCTATTTCATTGGTGTAAGTTGTCTTTTCTATCCATTTACCTTTTGTAATCAACTCAACTATTTTAAATTGAAAATTACCATTCAATTCAGGGTTTGAAGGAGAACAAAAAGAAATTTTGTATTCCATACCTTTATATACAATAATAGAAACTTCTGCAGTATCTCCCTGAATAAAAGCACCACTTGAACTCTGCATGTTAAAAACATATCCTTCTCTATGACTGTGAGGACAATATTTAACAACGCGATTACAATCCTGTGCGTATGTAACTACGGTAGAAATAGGCACAAAAAATATTAGTAAGGTTTTAATTAACTTTATCATAATTATATTTAAAAATCAGATTCAACAATTTTTGTTCTTAATTCATTTACAGCACTTTTCAAAGCTTCATACTGATCTTCGCTAATTGAAAAATCAGAACCACCATCCATTAAGCTAACATCTTCTTCAACAGTATTAGAAAAGTCATCCCCAATAGATTCATCAAGGTTTAAAAACACTTCGTCAATTGGCTGCAATGTTGCCATCATCTCAAGGACATCAACATCCAAGCTTTCATATTCCTGCATGAATTCATATAGATTTTCTAAAGTATATTTATGGTCAACTATTCTTGACATTAAAATACTACCTTCTTCATATTCACCTAATTGAGTCATAATATATAAGCTTTCTACCCATCCTCCTAACACAATTAATGCCAAAGAAGGACCTCGTTCATTTTCTTTTAAATAAGTATAAGCATCATAATATGTATCATTAGAAAGTTTAAATAGATCGTCATTATTATTTCCCTGAATACTTTTATCAATTTCATCAAAAACAGTTTGATCTAAAGCATTGTTTATTTTTAATCGATCACCCATATCTTTTATGACAGTAAAGTATTTTGCTGACTCAGTAGGATTGCCAAAACTAGCAGCAAAAGCAAGGTCAGCAGTATATACTCCAAAATTCAATGATTGAACTTTTTTGTTAGTATAATTATCAATGTTGTTCGGGTCATTCAAAACCTGATTATCATAAGAAATCTCAAGTTCTTTTATGATGTCAAATAGCTCATTTGGAGTAGGAACCATACTTACTCTATTATCGTCATTTTCTAACTGAGGATTTTGATCTACATGAGTATCATCTTTTTTCGGATCAACATCATCTTTAGAGGGTTCTCCTTCACACGCTACAAAAGCGACTAGAAGAGATAATAGAAATAATTTAAATAATTCTTTTTTCATGATTTGTTTTTATTCTTGAATGCAACAAAAATATAATTTTTTTAGTTAGGTCCCTTGATTAATTTTTCAAGACCATTAATATGTTCTTCAAAAGCCTTTCTTCCTATTTTTGTTACACGGTATGTTGTTAACGGTTTTTTAGCAATAAATTGCTTTTTTATTTCAATATAATGTAATTTTTCTAAAGAATTGACATGACTTGCTAAATTTCCATCAGTAAGCTCCAATAAAGACTTAAGATCCTTGTAGCTAACCCATGAGCT
>PVBE010382389.1_pt1 | contig 12187 bp, 7 predicted proteins | sample 1631181 | NCBI WGS metagenome assembly PVBE01 (sample SAMN08397723, study PRJNA350692) | Marine metagenome, whole genome shotgun sequencing project. | isolation source: water | place: Pacific Ocean | collected 2012-04 | reverse complement strand
TGCCCCACTTGAGCTTGACGGCCACCTTCTTCCCGGTGAGCGACGCGAGGAAGGGTTTCGGGTTGATGGGCGCCCCGCTCATCGTCGATGACGGAGTGGGGTGGACGAACCCGCGGTGGATTGTGGGGACACCCCGCGGGGCGGCATGCCCTAGGCGGCGGTTCGCGCGAGAGACGGGCGGTCGAGGATGCGCGCGAAGAGACGCGTTGAGGGCGTGAGCGAGCGTGGAATACGTGGTGGTGATAAAATGTTGACTACCTATCGATGACGAGAGACGATCACGGTTTCACGCGAGCGCCGAATCCGAAAAAATTGCACCGCACGCCCGAACACGCCGTCTGGCACATGGTGCGAAGGTGAGAGGCGCGAGATTTGCGTTCGTCTAAACCGAGAAAGTTTCGGATGAGACGATTCACCTTGGGCAAACCGCACGATGTGAGTTGGTCCAGGTATCTCTGTAAGCTCACCGCACGCACCGCGACGACGTGAGGATCGACGCTGAGCGCGGCGTCCGTGCCGAGAATGCCCTCCGAGACGCGCGCGATGTTGTGACAACCGCTCGCTCGAAGCGTCTCGTGCAGCTTCTTGAAATTGCTGAATCGTTTCTTGACGATGATTGGTTTGTTTTCGCTCGTCTGCACGAGTAAAAGGTACTCGGTGTGCGCGAGCGGAACGAACCCGCCGAACGACCGCGGACTGTCGTCCATTGTTTTCGCCTGCGTGGCGATGATGGAGACGTCAAACGTGTCCTTCATCGTCCCGCCCATGAACAGCGGCACGGTAAAGTTGGCGAGAATCAACGCCGATCTCGCATCCATGCGCATTTCGCCGTACCAATTCGGCGACGAGATGAATCGCATCAGGATGTTCGATTCCAGAGGCGCGCTGCTCAGTCGCTGCGTGGGAAGGACGCCGTTGGCGACGAAGAGCGCCATCTTGACAGATTTTTCCGTCGGTTCTTCCTCGTTCGTCTCCCCGATGATGAAATTCTTTACACGTTCTTCCACTGTCTTCCCGCTCACGGCGAGCATTTTGAGTTTGCTCGACGTGCTCGATTTGATGCGAAGAACTTTCATGAGCTCGTCAAAGCGCAATCCTTCTTTTCTCCCCTTCGTTTGGTGTCGCGTCCCCAAATCGTGCGCCATGATCATCTCACGCATTTGATAACTCTTATCGATAGCGGTATCGACGTTTCCAAAGGTATCCAACGCGTACGCCTCGCGCACGACAGTCTCAACTTCCTGGCGCGAGATGGTTTCCATGCGACCGATGCCCTCGGGTCCGGCGCTCTCTGAGAGAGAGTTGACAGCGGCTTGAAAACTATTCAAGTTATTCAACACGTCCGCGGTGACTTCCCGTTCACCCAATCGTATGCTCAAAGAATCGAATTTACTGCTTAGGTCCCTCGCCGACACGACGGCGTCCATGATGATGTCGCCGATGTCAAACATGTTGGCCGCCGCTGCGTCGAACGAATCGCACACCGTCGTCGGATCGGTGTTCATGAGCTCATCCTTCACGCTCTTCAGGACTAAAATGCTGAATGGGGCGAGAATCTCACCACCCTCGAGGATGAGCGCGTCCCATAAGCGGAGGACGCTCTCGGTCGGGAGCGTGCCGAGACCGAATCTCGTCAGGAATCCCCCCACGACGACGCTCGGACGACACTCACCCTTGTTCAGGAATGCCGTGAGCTCGGGTTCGTTTAGACTGATTTCTAGATCGACGTACTTGGCCTCGGAGTAAAGATTGATCGCCGAACGCGAGATGAAGCTAGACAACACGTCCTCCGTCAAACCCGCCAGCATCCAGAACGACGCCTCTTCGTCGTCGGTGAGCAAGAGCATGACGGCGGCGGGTACTACGAAACCGCGACAATATCCGTGTGGACTGCGCTCCGCCGCCGCGATCAAAATGTTCGTCAAAATTTCCGGAACATCCTTGATCGTGCTTCCTTGTGGGTCGAACTGAAAATTTTTGGCTAGGTGGGCAAAGGTGTGCGACGCGGATGACGTCGACATTTCGTCGTCGCTCGCCTCCCCTCGCATCCCGGGCGTGTAGAACGATGGATGCGTCGGACACACGGCTCGGACGTCGCCGTCGATGAGTTCGCGCTCCTCTTCCGTCAAAGAAACGTTGCCCAATTCCAAGTATTGATAGTACGATTGCGTGCTCGAATTTTGCTTGAGGTGCGCCTTGAGCTTTTCCGCCCAAATTTCGGCGCGATGCTTCGGATGCACGCCGTTCACCGCCAGAGCCAAACACGCATCGCCACCGACGCATCGCTGCTTCGCCGGCACGTTTCTATACACGTCCAAACACTCCATCTGTCGATTACGTAAATCCGCGCGCTCCGCGCCTCGCGCCTCGTACCTCGCGTGCAAACTCGTCGGCACTTCGAAACCGAGCTCGTCCCGCAGTTGCTCAAGCGCTGGTTCCTCGTCCTCACCCGTCGCCCCCGACGACGTCTCCGCCTCCATCAGCTTGGTCTCATCATACGACGGCGGAAAATCACTCGCGCGACCGAACGGCGAGCGCGACTGCGCGCCGTCAAAGTGAAACGCGTCCTCCGCGTCCTCCGCCGTCGGCTCGAATCGCGCGCGCGTCGACAATCCCGTGGACGCCCGCGTCGGACTCGCGTCCACGTCTCTTCCCTCCAACCCGATCGAGGCTTTCACCACGATTTCCTCGCGCCCTTTGGTCTCCCTCGACGGCGCCGAATCCACGACGCGCACCGTCGGCGACACCATGGCGCGCGCGCGCGCGCCGATTGGTGTTGGTTCTCAATCACACCGCGCGCGTTCGCGTCCTCCCCCTCGCGATCGCCGCCGCCGCCCCCGTCGCGCGCGCGCCCGATCGACGATGGACACCTCGAGACGTTTCCTCGCCTCTTCTCGCCTCGCCTCGTCGCGCGCGTGTGCGGCGCGCGTTTCCTCTCCCTCCGCGCTCTCGTCTCTCTCGGTCGCCCTCGGCCCGGTCGGTCGCCGCGTTCGAAAAACTAACAACGCATGCGGAGCGGAGATGTCAATGTCCGCGACGCGGTCGGTCGCGGGGCGGTTCGAGCGAGCGTTTTCTGTCGCGCGAGAGCGCGGCGAGACGACCGCCGAGAGCGCGTCGGCGACGGCGATGACGACGGCGGTACGAATGGGTGGAGATTCCGTCGTGGATGCGCGAAGGCGTCGGCGCGCGAACGCGAGATGGACGGCGCGGACGCGGAGGCGGAGGCGCGAGACGCGCGAAACCGAAACGCTCGAGTGCGCGCGGTTCGAACGCGCGGTGGACGACGTGGAGCGACGGTTTCGAGCGATGCGAGAGAGGATGGGGTGGTGGAACGCTGGACGAGACGCGGAGATCGCGACGCACGCGAGGGAGGGGATTCGAGCGGTGAAGGAGCGAGCGCTCGACGCGGCGCGCGCGGCGACGAGACGGGCGACGGGACGGCTCGAGGCGAGTGATGCAAACGCTCCCAAAGAGAAGAAACGGCGGAAGTTATCGAGTAAAGCGGGTCAGAGAATGCTTCGACAGTGGATACTGGAACACTTCGACGCGCCGTTTCCGGATCGCGCGCAAAAAGAACGGTTGGCTGAGCAACTCGATTGGCCCGTGGCGTGCGTCTCGAATTTCTTCATCAACGCGAGGCAACGATTCTTCAAACCTCTCGTGTTGGATTTGGCGCGCGAGCTCGAGGAAGAGGCACGGAAACGGACGCATACCGCGGCTTCGTCCGTCACAGCGTCGACGGAGACATACTCGAGGAAGCGCCCGCGCGATTGAAACGTACGTTTTGATATACCGAATTTTCATCATCACAAAGCACCACACTACGAGTTCAACACTTAGTTTTTCGCGAAATCTATCTCACGCGGCGAATGAACAAAACTTTTTGAGTAAAACGATGACCACGGACATGTTGTCGCAACCCAAGCCGGTCCCTCGTGTATCCGGTGCGAGACACTTGTCGCAGAGCTCTTCACAAATTTGACTCAATTTAAACGTCTCGCTTTCGCCCTTTTGTAAACCTTCTCGCAAACGTTCGCGCACGAAAGCCACGCACTGCTCCGAGGTTAATACGTCCCAAATACCGTCGCAGGCGAGAATCATAAACTCATCGCCGCCCTGCAACTGAAACTCGCGAATCTCCGGGAACGCCGTCACCGCCTGTTCCTTCTCACAGAGCTCCTTGTTACCCTTATAATCAAAGTCACCCAAAGCTCGAGAGAGCGCAAGAGAACCATTCACGCGCCCTTCGCTGACGAAACCACCAGCTTTGATGATGCGCTGGCGTTCGTCCGTGTTCATCGGCTTGTGATCCTCGCTCATATCGACGACTTGTCCATCCTTGCGCGAAAACACCGCTCGAGAATCGCCAGCGTTCGCGCAATACACCTTATCACCGCGAATGCACACAACCACCGACGTCGCGCCCGCCTGCGGGCCCGACCAGTGCAAATTATCACCGTCGGTGACTCTGCTCGAGGCCGTCGCAATATCTGCCTCGTCCAACTCAAAGTCAAATGTCAGATCCTTCTCATCAATGTCAGGATTCGCCCCCTTCACCTGCTCAATCAACGCCGCGCGAAATGTTGCATTCATCTCTTCGCGCTGTCGCCTCTGTTCCTCGGCGCTACTAATAGAATCGGGCGCGTTCTCGCCGCCTTCTCCGCCCGCCCTAAACGCTCGCAACTCTGTCGCCGCCTCCTTCGTCAACATTTTCCGATCCAACGCGAGAAAACTCTCCTCTAAACCTCGCGCGAGATCACCCTTCCCGTACGCCTCCGTTTCCTTCAACGCCAAGTGTAAATGTTTCGCCGCGTACATGGCCACCTCCTTCCCTCCGTGTCCGTCGAAGACGGCGAAAAACGCCGTCGAATCCCCTATGTCCAACTCGGTCGAGTGCGCGTCCTGCGTCGTCGATCGCGCGTCACATCACCCGTCAGTCCACGCTCCCGATCACACCGCGCGCATCACCCCACCCCCCACTCGACACGCGCGCGTCGTCCGAATCTCTAATCTCGAATCTCAAACCTCAAATCTCGAATGAAACAAATGAATGAATCATTCGCGATCTCTCCCGCCGCCGCCCTCGGTTCGCGCGAACCTCGCGCGCCGCCAACGACGCGACCCGCCTCGCGCTCTCGTTCCCATCGCGCGCGCGACCGCGCGCGTACCTCCATGTTCGTTCGCCATCCCTGCATCGCCGTCGTTCCGTACGCGAACGATTCGCTCGCCCCGTCGCTCGAGCGCTTCTCCGTGACGGGGGCGCTGAGATACGCCCCCATCGTCGCCGAGACTCGCGGTGCGGGGCGAAGAAAAAACCCTTCCCCCGATGCGCGGGCGAGCGACGCCGCCGTCGCCTCGCGTCGCGGTCTGAAGGCGGCGCGCGCGCGCGAATGAATGAATCCTAGTCACCCGCGATGACGGGGCGATGCGACGCGATGGGCGGAGACGCGCGCGATGCGAGGGGTGTCTCGAGACGACGCGCGAGGCATGCGGTGGGAAGTGTTTTGTTTCGCGCGACCGATTCGTTCGCTCGTCTCCGCGCGACGCGTCGCGCGTCGAACGTCGTCGACGGCGCCCGTTCCGGAGGCGAGGCGGCCACGTGGATTTTGGCGGCGACCGACCGGGCCGGAGACTCGGCGACGCGACTGGCGACGGGGAGACGCGACCGGGTCGATCGAGGACGCGAGCGGTGCGAGGGGGGAGGGGACGCGCGAGAGGAACGATGATGACGTCGATGTGATGTGTTGATTCGAACCGATGCGATGGTGTGTCGATGCGAGTCACGGCGCGCGGCGGCGACGGGGCGACGCGCGCGCCGAGGAGGCGGCGGTCGCGTCGTCGGCGGGGGGGATGGTGGTGTGAACGCCGGCGTCCTCGTCGTCTTGGGCGTTGTTGCTGTAGTACGGGATGTACGGGAGATCGTTTTTCGCGTCGTCGTCTTCGACGGTGGCGGTGCGAGAGGTGGGTTCGGGGAGGCCGGCGTCTCGCGCGTCGGCGTCGGCGTCTCGCGCGTCGGCGGGGGGTTCGAACGTCCGCGAGACGGTTCTCGCGCGCGGACGGGCGAGTCCGCGCGCGTAGAGACCGAGAGTGAGACTCGCGCGCTCTTGAATGACGTCTTTTCGGGTGAGTAAACCCACGACGCGCGGTCGAGAGGGCATGACGTACATGTGTCGTAAACCCATGGTGCGGAATTGGCGATAGGCGCGACTGAGCCTCGCGTCTCCGTGGACGACGGACGGATGTCTCTGCATGAAACTGCGCAGGTCGATGGACATGGTTCGAATGTCGTCCTCGGACATGAGATGGGCCACCTCTCGCGCGGAAGGTACCTTGAACGGAATCTGTTTGAGTTGTTCCAAGAGTTCGTCGCGTTCGCGCGGGTTTGAAAATAAATTCATCCCCGTCACGCTCGAACCGTTTTCGCCGACGAAGGATATTCTGTGGAGGAGCATCTTCAGCACCAAATTGCGCGTGATCGATCCGTGAAGCTCGAACTCCTCGCCCGCGTACGCCGGTGGGTGTTCCGTCACCGGATACGCTCCGTGGTGCGTCTCGGTGAGAATTTGCAACAACTCCTTGATGCGCATCACCGGACGAAGCGTCACCAAGTCATCGCACATGACTTCGTTCACGCGGAGTTTATCCCCGGTCGGACCCGCGAGTTCGGGCTCTTCCAAGAACGGTGCGCCTCGTATCTTGATGTGCGTGTCGTAGATGCCGTGCGTGTACTTGTCGCCGACCGCCTTGGCGGCGAAAATCGTGAGCATGAGCGGAATGATGAGTTGCATCGAACCCGTCGTCTCCATGACGAGGACGGTGATTGATATCGTCATTCGCGTCGCTCCGCCGAGATTGGCGGCGGCGCCTATGATGGCGTATGCGTGAAGATTGATGGCGACGTCGTTCCCGCGCCTTCGAGCGATAGAGGCGACGATTCTTCCGACGAGCTGTCCGAACGACGCGCCGACGGCGAGCGACGGGACGAAGAGACCGGTGGGCGCGCCGACGCCGTACGTCACCGTCATGAGCGAAAACGTGAGGATAAAGTACCAGAACAGCGCGCTGATCGGAAACGGGTGCGCGGCATCCACGCCAAACTCACCGACTTCGCCCAAGTGAAGAAGGAATTTGAACGACGTCGCCAGCGGGTTGTAAAACAATTGTCCGTACACAGAGTATTGACCATCCGGGCAGTACAACTGCTTGAAAAAGTCGTCCCTGATCTCATCTCGCGTCTCCACACCGTACTCGAACGTCGAGTTGGACAAATCGTTGAGGTTATCCGACGTGTCCACCTGCAGCGGCTCGGGAATCTCCTTGCACGGAGACACGGACATGAAGAAGAAGAAGAGCGTCGAAGTGATGCCGGCGATGGCGATGACTTCGAGCAGACGCTTTCTCTTATCATTCACAGGGATGTGCTTCGCGCGCCACTGCGTGATCTTGACGTTCAAGTTGACGAACGCCGCACCGAGGAGGCCGCCGCAGACGCCCATGGCGATGAAGATGGGAACCTCCCAAAAGTACCACCAATAATTCTTCGAGTAATCCGCCTCGCTATCCGTGTACAAACCAAAGTCGCGGTGCGTGCCGAACCGCGCGCGCGCGAAATCACCTGCGTCGAAATCTAACTGCTCCAACCAGTGCATGGTCAACACGCCCGTGCACGTGGCGAGAAAACCGCGCCAGAGCATGTCAGAGTTGTAAAAACTAGCCCCCTCCTCGACGGTGAACAACATGCCTCCGATGGGCGCGGCGAACGCCACCGCGACGCCCGTGGCCGTACCGATGGCGACGAAATCTCGTTTGTGACGGTCGTTTCGAAACCACTTCATATTCTTCAACTTGAAACCCAGCGTGTTCGATCCGAACGCGCTCAATCCTCCACCGACTAAACCTCCTCCGTGCACGAACGGGCCCTCTTTACCCGCGATTAAACCGGCGCCAATGCTAAATGAAATACCACCCAATTTCGCCACCACCGTCTTGAGGCGCAGCAATCCCTTCAGGTGGACACCGTTTAAATATGTCTTCAACTCCGGTATCCCCGATCCCGCGGCCAAAGGTTCGACGTACGACACCAATCCCCCCGCGACGGCGGCGAACGCGCAACTCACCGATACGTGCGCCAACCACGCGACGAACCTCGACATGCCGTCCACGCCAACCTTATCCCCGATCACCCCGTACCGAAACAAATTGAGTTTATCCACCAATCCATCGATCACGAACGCGATCACTCCCATCACCGCACCGATCATCGCGCTCGTCCCCCACTTCCACCGTTGCTCTCGGCGGTAATCTTCCCTCGTGCGTCCCCTCAGCGCGTCCTCCTCGAGATCGTTATCCGTCGGATCGTAATCGTGCGAATCGAACGCCGCCATTCGTTTCAATCGCATGTGCACGACGTCCGTCTCGTTTCCACCGACGACGCCACCGACGAGTTCGGTGCGCGTGGGAACGTAATTCGCGGGAGACGTTGGACCGGCACCGTCCGACCCAGCGTCCAGCGACGACGAGGGTTCACCGCGCGCGAGACGCGAGGTCATCTCGTACTCCTCGAACGTCTCCATCGCGCGCGCTCGACGGACGACGGACGCGCGGGGGGGGCGTTCGACGCGCGCGGGTGTGCGGATGTCACGATGAGACGACGCGCGGGGACGTTTCGGGGACGCGCGGATGGTTTGATGATTGATCCATTCGTATCGTGAGAGCGCTGAGAGGAGGTACGGTACAGATGAAGCAGATGAAGAGAGAGCGCGCGTTCGGTCACGCGGCGGGCGACGCGCGCGAACGCGCGTGGTGGACGCGTTTCGAGGATGATTTTTTCCCGCGCGACGGCGACGAAATCTCGGCTTGCGCGCCGGCGAGTCGCGCGACTAAGATTCTGCTCGGCGAACACGACGAGTAGTCGATGTCTAAGTCGTTGATGATGGAGATTGATTTCGGATCACCGCCGTGTTCGCCGCACACGCCGAACTCGATCTCGGGTCGAACGGCTCGCGCGCGTTCGATGGCGACGCGTAAGAGCTCGCCGACGGCGACGGCGTCGAGCGTCTGGAAGGGATCCTCGTCGGGACGTATGATGCCACGGTCCATGTAGAGACGTAAGAAGGCATCGGAATCGTCGCGAGAGAGACCGTACGTCATCTGCGTCAGATCGTTGGTGCCGAAGGAGAAGAAGGAGGCGCCCGCGCGCGTGAGTTCGCCGGCGATGAGCGCGCTTCGGCACGTTTCAATCATGGCGCCGACTGGCACGCGAAGAGGCGCCGCCTTTTGTTCTCGGCCGCAATCGCGAACGACTTCCCAGATCAAATCGCGCTGATGATGAAACTCTTCCACCATGCTCACGAGCGGTACCATGATTTCCGGTGCGACGGAAACGCCCTCGGATGCGAGATCGATGGCCGCTTTGACGAACGCACGCGTTTGCATCTTGGTCATCTCCGGCCGAACGCATCCTAAACGACATCCGCGAAATCCGAGCATGGGGTTCTTTTCGCGCATGCCCTCGGCGATCTTTTCGATCTCGCGCGCAGATTTGCCAATGTATTTTGACATTTCGTGCGCGCCGCCCTCGCGGAGTTGCTTGTCGCTCGGCAAGAATTCGTGCAACGGTGGGTCGATCAAACGCATCGTCACCGGCAACCCGCAAGCGGCTTTCAGTATCCCGCGAAAGTCGTCGTACTGAAACTTTTCGAGCTTTTCCAACGCCCTCGCCTGTGACTGAGCGTCCTTGGCGATGATGAACTCGCGAATAGCGTGCACGCGTTCGGTACTACTGAAAAACATGTGTTCCGTGCGAACCAAACCGATGCCTGTCGCCCCGTTGCGAATGCCTGTCGCCGCGTCCTCGGGAGTGTCGGCGTTCGCGCGTATTGAAATTGTCCTTCTCTCGTCAGCCCATCGCATCAACGTCTTGAGGGGTAAAAATGTGTCTATGGTTGAAGGTTGGACGTCGAGCGCTGCGGCGATCACTTCGCCGGTGGTACCGTTGATTGAAATCGTGTCCCCGGCGCGAAATGTCTTTTCGCTCGAGCCGAAACTAATCTCTCGATGACTTTTAAACTTGATGTCGGTGCATCCCGCGACGCATGGTTTACCCCACCCGCGCGCGACGACGGCGGCGTGCGACGTCATGCCTCCGCGACCCGTCAAAATGCCCTCCGCGACGTACATCCCTCCGATGTCGTCCGCGCTCGTCTCTTCGCGCACTAATATGCACGGCTTGTCTTTCGAGCGCTTCGCCTCCTCCGCGGTGAACACGATGACGCCGACGGCGGCGCCGGGAGACGCCGGGAGTCCCTTCGCCACGACGTTCTCCGCGTAGGTTCGATCGGCGTGATCGAGCGCGAAAATTGGGTGAAGCACCTGCTCTAAAATTTTTGGGTTCACCTTTGTCAGCGCCTCGTCGCGAGTGATGGTTCCTTCGGCACACATCTCCGTCGCGATGCGAACCGCCGCCGCGCCCGTTCGTTTACCGACGCGACACTGGAGTATGAAGAGCTCGCCTTGCTCCACGGTGAACTCGATGTCGAGCATGTCTTTGTAATCGGACTCGAGCGTGGAGCACACGCTGCGTAAACCAGCGATCGCTCCGGGAAACGCCCCGGCCATCTCGTCTATGCCCAACGGCGTTCGCACGCCGGAGACGACGTCTTCGCCCTGCGCTGTTATCAAAAACTCACCGTAAATGCGTTCGCTGCCGTCGGCGGGATTTCTAGTGAAGCACACGCCCGACCCAGAATTTTCGTCGAGGTTTCCGTAAACCATTTGTTGCACATTCACCGCCGTACCGAGTAAGTTTGAGATGCGGTGAATGTCGCGGTACTCAATCGCGCGAGGATTGTTCCAACTCTCGAACACCGCGACGACGGCGTTCTCGAGTTGTCTCATCGAATCTTGTTCAAACGTGGCGCCGTGCGCGTCGTAAATGCCTTTAAACTCGTCGCACAGCGATTTGAGCGTCGAAGCGTCGAGTTCGGAATCGTACTTGACGCCGCTGCGTTCCTTCGCCTTGGCGATCTCTGCTTCGAACTCGCTCTTGGGAAGTTTGGCCACGACGTCGCCGTACATTTGCAACAATCGACGATACGAGTCGTACACCCACCTCTTTTTGAACCCCGCGGCGACGAGCGCGTCGACGGCGACGTCTGACAAGCCCAGATTCAACACGCTGTCCATCATTCCCGGCATGGACGCGGCGGCGCCGCTTCGCACGCTCAGCAACAGCGGCGGCCCCGTCAACGAATTCCCCTCTCGAAACAGCGTCTTCCTCGACTCGCGCTCGATGAACGACACCCCCTCCGATACCTCGGGCCATAACGTCTTTCGTACGAAATCTAGCCCGCCCGCCTCGTACTCGGCGCACGCCGCCGTCGTCACGGTGAACCCGCACGGGACGGCGAGCCCGAGATTCGCCATCTCGTGCAAACCCGACCCTTTCGATCCGAGCGCGTCGAGCATCGCCTTCGACCCATCGCCTCGACCTCGCGCGAATCGATACACGCGTCGCTCGCTCCCCGAGCTCCCCGCGCGCGTCGTCGTCGGCTCGCGTCGCGGCTCGACGACTTCGTTTCCGAAACACGCGCATCGTCCACCGCGCGCGCGTCGTCGCCCGAACGCGCGCGTCATCCCGCGCGCGACCGCCGCTCGCGACCCGACGCGCGCGACACCGCGCGGGTAAATTTTATTCTTCCCACTCCTCCTCTCGAGCGTCCGTTCCGTCGGTCGCGCGCGCATGCGCGCCCGCGAATGTCGTCGAATTCGAGAAACGTCGCTTCGCGTCTCGGCGTCGAGAGCGATGTCATCCATTTCAAACGATTGATGATTTCCGTCAGCGCGCGACGCGATGACGCGCGGTGACGACGAGGCGCCGATCGAGTCGAGCGCACCGAGCGCGTCGGCGTACGTGCCCTCGTTCGACGACTTCGATCACGCCGTCACGAGCGCGCTCGATGCGCTCGATTCGCTGAGCGTCTTCGGAGGCGCGAGCGACGATCGGGGCGGGGACGACGAGTGCGCGCGCGCGGCGCGCGCGTGGCGAGAGGCGCGATGGATGGAGGCGAGGGATGCGATCGCGCGCGCGAAAGAGCGGCGCGCGGAGGCGCGGGAGAGTGAACACGAGGCGAAGAGACGGTTGAAGGAACGATTGGTGGCGGAGGCGAGCGACGCCAAGGCGGTGACG
>PVBE012847912.1_pt1 | contig 12188 bp, 12 predicted proteins | sample 1631181 | NCBI WGS metagenome assembly PVBE01 (sample SAMN08397723, study PRJNA350692) | Marine metagenome, whole genome shotgun sequencing project. | isolation source: water | place: Pacific Ocean | collected 2012-04 | reverse complement strand
TCGTCGAGCTGCTGATCTCAGAGTGGTTGATGTATATGTTGCACGTTTAAGAGGGAAACTAGAACCTGATCCTCGTAATCCTGAATTAATACTTACTGTAAGAGGTATTGGCTATTCTTCTCAGAGATTGGGGGAGTTCCCTCCTGTTAGCTCTTAAATATAAAAAATTATTTTTTTTATTCCCTTGACTAACTAGTCTCAATGTAAATATCTACTTTTCATTTTCCTTTGTCTGACTTAAGAGAAACTCGTATAGCTAAGGCTGCTGCATTGCGAAAAGTTGGCAGGGAACCTTATGCCATTGGCTTTAAACCTACTTCTACAGCTGCTGAGTTGCAGATAGAGCATAAGGATTTGGCTAATGGCCAAGAGAGGGATGTTGAAGTATGCCTTGCAGGACGTGTTCTTGCCCGTCGCGTTATGGGTAAGCTGGCTTTTTTTACTTTGTCTGATGAAAGTGGCTCGATTCAACTATTTCTGGAAAAAGCCACCCTTCAAGAATTTAGTCCGGAGTTACAAGAGCCTGGTGCATTTAAACAAATTACAGATTTTGTTGATACAGGAGATTGGTTAGGAGTTCAAGGAGTGTTGAGGCGAACAGATCGTGGGGAATTGTCCATAAAGGTTCAATCTTGGACGATGTTATCTAAATCTCTCCAACCATTACCTGATAAATGGCATGGTCTTTCAGATATAGAAAAGAGATATAGACAGCGCTACCTTGATTTAATTGTAAACCCAGAGTCACGTAAGACGTTTAAGAAAAGAGCCTTTGCTGTTAGTGCCATACGTAGATGGTTGGATGATCGTGGTTTTTTGGAGATTGAAACTCCTGTTTTGCAAGCAGAAGCTGGTGGTGCTGAGGCAAGACCATTTGTTACTCATCACAACACGTTTGATGTGCCTTTGTATCTCAGAATAGCGACAGAACTTCATTTAAAGAGGTTAGTAGTAGGAGGCTTTGAACGTGTTTATGAGCTTGGTCGAATCTTTAGGAATGAAGGCATTAGCACAAGACATAACCCTGAGTTCACATCAGTGGAGATTTATCAAGCTTTTGCTGATTACAACCAGATGATGGATTTAACAGAACAGCTGCTTTCATCAATTTCTTTTCAGGTTTGTGGATCTACAAAAATTTCTTATCAAGGAAAAGAACTGGACTTTACGCCCCCTTGGCGTCGAGAAACTATGCAGGATCTTGTTTTAGAAGCAACAGGATTAGATTTTGATGCTTTTGGTAATGATAGGGAAAAGGCTGCTTCTGCAATGATTAATGCTGGTTTAGAAGTCTCTAACGACGCCAATTCTGTTGGCAGACTCATGAATGAGGTTTTTGAGCAAGCAGTAGAACCAAAATTAATTCAGCCTACTTTTGTCATTGATTATCCAATTGAAATTTCACCATTAGCTAGAAAACACCGTAACAAAGACGGGATGGTTGAGAGATTTGAATTGTTTATTGCTGGACGAGAGACTGCTAATGCTTTTAGTGAATTAATTGATCCTATTGATCAACGAGAGCGCCTTCAGGAGCAACAGAATCGTAAAAATGATGGTGATCTAGAGGCTCATTCAATAGATGAAGATTTTCTTAATGCTTTAGAGGTTGGGATGCCTCCTACTGGTGGTCTTGGTATTGGGATTGATCGTTTAGTAATGCTTTTAACAGATAGTCCATCTATAAGAGATGTTATTGCTTTTCCATTGCTTCGCCCTGAGGCCGGTTCTCAGTAATCAAAAGGGACCCATCAAAGTGGATAATAGATCCAGTATGAAGACGTCTAGGGATGAGCGGAGAGCGCGTTGGTTTCAGGTTTAAGCACACTGATGCTGTGGTTAAGCGCAATCCTCAAGGTCGTTCTAGACGAGGTTGGGTGATGGAACCTGTAGAGCAGACAACTAGTCGTGGGACTAAAATGCCTGCCTATCGCATTAGATGGAGGGATAGTGAGCGCCCTGAAATTGTTTTGCAACATATGTTGATTGCAGATCCTGACCCAACCCCTCCTCCTGAAAATGTGAGCCTTGAACCCCCTTCATCAGCAAAATAATTTCTTTATCTCAACTATCAAAAAATTTCTTTTTTATAGAAAACCTGATCTTATTTTTGCCGTTTAACGGTGCTTGATCGAAAAAAAACGTTTTTATTTGCAAGGATTCGCTGACATTTGCGACTTTTTTCCGTGTCAGGCAAAATTATATTTTTTTCTTCTAATGAGATTTATTCTTTTTGAGGTGATTTAGTGATGATTGGTTTTTCTATTTCTTGTTGTAATGAACTAATAGCTGCTTCTCTAGATAAAAGAAATATTTGTGAAAGTTTTGCTAATGAGCCTTCTTCAATATCTAACGTACTAAGTTCATTAAATGCATTTTTGTATACCTTATCTAGCGCGCTGATTAATTTTTCTCGTTGCAACTTTAATGCAATTCTTTTTTGTTCTCTTTCCATTCTTAAATAGCATCATTTTTTATTACCATAGACTAATAACGGGAAAGAGCTTCTTTTGTCTCTTTAGCAGTTTGTTTTCTCTTTTCAGACTCTCTTTTATCATGAAGTTTTTTCCCTTTACCAAGACCGATTGTTATTTTTATCCAGGAACCTTTCAGATAAAGTTTTATTGGGATTAATGTCAGACCTTTTTTGTTGAGATTTGATTCTAATTTGTTTATTTCTTTTTGATGAGCTAACAATTGACGTACTCGTAATGGCTCATGATTGAAAAAATTACCTGCGTTATTAAATTTTGAGATATGAACATTATGCAACTGAAGATTTCCATCACGGATCAGACAAAACCCATCTCGCAAATTAATATTTCCTGCTCGTATTGATTTAACTTCTGTTCCCAAAAGTTCAATGCCTGCTTCCAATGTTTCCAATATTTCATATTGATATCTAGCAAAACGGTTTTCAGCCAAGTTTTTGTTGAGCTTGGCTTTTGCCTGTTTGGACTTTGTTTTATGACTCGCTTTGGACATTTTCCGACATTACTCTTTTGTGAGTACACAACTGTCCCTATCCTTCGAATATGGCAATTGTGTCTTCCGGCTCAAAGAAATCTTCTTCATATAACCTTAATGGAAAGACAAGGTTGTTGGATCCAAAGAGGCTTGAAGAGGACACAAAGAAACGTAAAGACGACTCATTAAGGCCTCAATCTTGGAATGAATTTGTAGGTCAGTCTGAATTAAAAGAAGTACTGTCTATTTCTGTCAAAGCAGCCTTATCCAGAAAAGAAGCCTTGGATCATGTGTTGTTGTATGGACCTCCAGGTTTGGGAAAAACTACTATGGCTTTGGTTCTCGCCAGAGAGCTAGGAGTTAAATGTCGTATTACAAGTGCCCCAGCTTTAGAAAGGCCAAGAGACATAATTGGCTTATTGCTGAACTTAAAATCTCATGAATTATTGTTTGTTGATGAAATTCATAGACTTACAAAGGTTGCGCAAGAGCTTTTATACCCTGCATTAGAAGATTTCCGACTGGACTTAACTGTTGGGAAAGGTACAACAGCACGAACACGGGAAATAGATCTTCCTCGCTTTACTTTAATTGGTGCAACTACTAGCCCCGCTTCAATTAGTTCACCTTTAAGAGATCGTTTTGGTATTACGCATCGATTGAATTTTTATCAGTTGGGTGATCTACAGAAAATCATCCAAAGAGCAGCAGATCTTTTGGGATTGGAGTTATCTACTGAAGGAAGTATGGAAATTGCTCGTCGTTGTAGAGGTACCCCACGAATTGCTAATAGATTGCTTCGTAGAGTTAGAGATTTTGCCACTGTCCAAGAGAACATTCAAATAGTTGATAAAGATGTTGTGAATGAATCTTTAAAATTGCATCAAGTAGATGAGTGTGGTTTAGATCAGACAGATAGACGTTTTTTGTCATTTATTGTTGAAGCTCATGATAATGGTCCAGTGGGATTAGAGACTCTTGCTGCTGCATTAGGAGAAGAAAGTTCTACATTGGAAACTGTGGTGGAGCCATTTCTTTTACAGATTGGTTTTTTAAAAAGAACACCTCGTGGAAGAATTGTCACTTCAGCAGCAATAGATCATCTTAATTTTGATAAAAGTACAAAGATGCCTAGTTAAATGAGACAGAAGATTTTCTTTCCTTTGTTTATATGTTGTTTAGTTTGGGTCGGTTTTCCAGTGTTTGCTGTTGAAGCAGGGAATGAAGTCAATGCATCCTTGTTTGCAAAGGCATTGTATGAAAGCAAAGAAGGTAATTTTGTAGATGCATTAGAAAGTTGGGATCGTTTTTTGGTGGCTGCTCCAACAGATGCTGCTGCTTTAAGTAATCGTGGAAATGTACGTTTAGCGTTGGGTGATTCTGAAGGTGCGATTCTTGATCAAACCAGTGCAATCAAGATTCTCCCTTCAGAAACTGATCCTTATTTAAATCGAGGTATTGCTGAGGAAACCTTAGGTCAATGGGATGAAGCTATTAATGATTATCAATGGGTTCTTACCAGAGAGCCAGAAAATGCTTCTGCTTTATATAATTTAGGAAACGTTGTGGGGTCTGTTCGAGGTGATTGGTTACAAGCAAAAGAGTTATTTAATAAAGCATCCATAGCTAATCCAGGAGATGTTATGGCTCGATCTAGCAACGCTTTGGCTTCTTATCAATTAAATGACTTTGCTCAGGCAGAAAAAGAGCTGAGGAAACTTATTCGTAAATATCCAATGTTTGCAGATGCAAGGGCAGCACTGACTGCTCTTTTGTGGAGAGAAGGATCACTAGGAGAAGCTGAAAGTCATTGGACTGCAGCAATCGGACTCGACAGTAGATACAGAGAAGAAAAATGGCTTGTAAATGTAAGACGGTGGCCTTCGGATCCAATCCATGATCTGATGGCATTTTTGGATTTGGAACCAGTATGAATGTTTTGAAGAAGTCACCTGTGAGCTTAGAGTCTTTTTTGCCTGAATTAATTGACCTTAGGAGGCATTTTCATGCTCATCCTGAATTGAGTGGTGAAGAGCATCAAACAGCTGCACTTGTGGCGGGCGAATTAAGAAAGTACGGATGGACTGTCACAGAATCAATAGGTAGAACAGGGTTAATTGCTGAGTTAGAAAATATATCTACTCCTTTAGTTGGTTTAAGAGTAGATATGGATGCTTTGCCTGTAGAAGAAAAAACAGGGCTTCCTTATTCTTCTTTAAGGCAAGGTGTTATGCATGCATGTGGACATGATATTCATACCTGCATAGGCCTAGGTGTTGCAAGATTACTTGCCGAAAATCAGGACCAAGTAACTGGCATAAGACTCTTATTTCAACCTGCTGAGGAGATTGCTTCTGGTGCAAGATGGATGAAGAAAGATGGAGCGACTAAAGGTTTAGACGCTCTCTTTGGCGTTCATGTTTATCCAGAACTTCCTATTGGTAGCATTGGTGTTCGAAGTGGAACATTAACTGCGGCAGCTGGTAAGTTGGAAATCCAAATTATTGGTAATGGAGGACATGGTGCTAGGCCTCATCAAACTATTGATTCAATTTGGATAGCATCAAAGGTTATTAGTGGAATTCAAGAAGCGATTGCAAGGCAACTAGATGCATTAATGCCAGTTGTTGTAAGTTTTGGGAAAATTGAAGGTGGTCAAGCTTTTAATGTAATTGCAGATCGAGTAAAGCTTTTGGGTACAGTTCGTTGTTTAGATGCAAGTTTAAATGAAACTCTTCCGAAATGGATCGAAGATACAGTCAAAGGAATTGCTCATAGCTTAGGGGCAGAGGCTTTGGTTACATATACATCTATTGCCCCCCCTGTTTGGAATGACCCTGGGCTAACATCCTTCGTTGAAGAAGCAGGTAAAGTTGTGCTTGGAGCAGTTAATGTGAAGCACTTAGAATTACCTTCTTTGGGTGCAGAGGATTTTGCAGAATTTTTAGAAGATGTTCCTGGGACAATGTTTCGTCTTGGAGTAGCACCTCCTAACGGATGTGCTCCACTACATAACGGTTATTTTTCTCCTGATGAAAAAAGTATTGAAGTTGGAATTCGTGTAATTTTTCAAACCTTAATGACTTGGATGGATAAACAAAAATTTGAGGTCAGAGAGCCTTCAAAATGAAAAATTCTAAGAATTTGTTTGTATCTCTTGCTGCACCATGCTTAGTTTTTATTTCACTATTGGTTTTTTTTCATCGTAAAGACAATGATCGGGTTCAAGCAGTACCAGCTTTACTTGTTGGAATAGGTCTTATTTTTTCTAATGCTTTTGGTAGAACTAAAAGGCGGAAAAAATTGTTAAATGAAATGCTGAATAGAAGAAATACTTTGAATTAATAATTTGATTTTACAGAAAAGGACCTATTGCTAAAAAAATAGCTAGCTTGAACATACTCACTAGGGGTGCCATACGAGCTTTTGCTTTTGGCTGAGATCACACCCTCTGAACCTGATACGGTTAAGCCCGGCGAAGGAAAGTGAAAGAGAGTGATCAAGGCATGGTTCTAATTCCCCTGTGTATTTTTTATAGCTTTTGTGGTTATGCGCACTTCTTGGGTTGCTTCCCGTAGAGGACAGGAAAATGTTTCTCAAATGTATTTTGCTCGCCGGGAACTTATCACAGAGGAAATGGCTTTTGTGGCAAAGAGAGAGAATCTTCCTGCATCTTTAGTTATGGAGGAAGTAGCAAGAGGAAGAATGATAATACCCGCAAACATTAATCATCTAAATTTGGAGCCTATGGCTATAGGTATTGCTTCTAGGTGCAAAGTGAATGCAAATATAGGAGCATCTCCTAACGCAAGTGATGTCAAAGAAGAATTGAAAAAGCTTAATCTTGCTGTTAAGTATGGCGCTGATACTGTTATGGATCTTTCTACCGGAGGTGTCAATCTTGATGATGTAAGGATGGCAATAATTGATGCTTCACCAGTCCCAATCGGAACTGTTCCTGTGTATCAAGCTTTGGAGAGTGTTCATGGTTCCATTGAGAAATTATCTGAAGACGATTTTCTGCACATAATCGAAAAACACTGTAAGCAAGGTGTGGATTATCAGACTATTCACGCTGGTTTGCTCATTGAGCATTTACCAAAGGTCAAAGGAAGAATTACTGGCATAGTGAGTCGGGGAGGTGGAATCTTGGCTCAGTGGATGCTTTATCACCATAAGCAGAACCCTCTCTTCACTCGTTTTGATGATATTTGCGAAATTTTTAAACGTTATGATTGTAGTTTTTCTTTAGGCGATTCTTTACGACCAGGGTGTCTTCATGATGCATCAGATGAAGCTCAATTAGCAGAGTTAAAGACTTTAGGTGAGCTGACTAAACGTGCTTGGAACCATGATGTTCAAGTAATGGTTGAAGGACCGGGTCATGTCCCAATGGATCAGATTGAGTTCAATGTTAGAAAGGAAATGGAGGAATGTTCTGAAGCCCCTTTTTATGTTTTGGGACCTTTGGTTACAGATATAGCTCCAGGATATGATCACATTACTAGTGCCATTGGTGCTGCAATGGCAGGTTGGCATGGTACAGCTATGCTTTGCTATGTCACACCCAAAGAACATCTAGGTTTACCTAATCCGGATGATGTTCGAGAAGGATTAATTGCTTATAAAATTGCAGCCCATGCAGCTGACATAGCAAGACATCGCTCCGGTGCTAGAGATCGGGATGATGAGTTAAGTAAAGCTAGATATGCTTTTGATTGGAATAAGCAGTTTGAATTATCGCTCGATCCAGATCGGGCTCGTCAATACCATGATGAAACATTACCCGCTGATATTTATAAACAAGCAGAATTTTGTTCTATGTGTGGACCTAAGCATTGCCCGATGCAGACGAAAATTACAGATAAGGATTTAGAGGATTTAGAAACTGTACTTTCATCTAAAGATGAAATGAAAGTACAATCTAATTCATGATTATTTAAAAGGGCTTAATAATTATATTGAACCCTTTTAAATAATTCTAATTAAGTAATTTTTTTGCTTTATTTAGTACATTTTCAACTGTAAAGCCAAATTTCTCCATACATGTTCCTCCTGGAGCAGAAGCACCAAAACTACTCATAGTGACACTATCGCCATCAAGACCAATATATTTATGCCAACCGAAGGTTTCAGCCGCTTCTACAACAAGACGCTTTCTCACATCGGAGGGTAATACCTCCTCTTTATAAGAGTCACTTTGCTCTTCGAAAAGCTCTACACATGGCATTGAAACGACTCTAACTTTTTTACCTTGATTGGTTAACTCCTTAGCAGCGTCGACACATAAATGTAATTCGCTACCTGTACCAATAAAGATCAATTCGGGTGTTCCAGCGCAATCTTCAAGAATATAACCACCTAAAGCTACTTTTTCGATTGAAGAGTTGACTTGATTTGGCATCCCTTGTCTACTTAAGCAAAGTGAACTTGGACGCTTGCGATTATTAATTGCCAGTTTATAAGCACCACTTGTTTCATTGCCATCACCTGGACGAAAAACGAGCATATTTGGAATAGCCCTTAAAGAAGGAATCGTTTCAATTGGCTGATGAGTTGGGCCATCTTCTCCAACTCCAATGGAATCATGGGTAAGTACATAGATTACGCCAAGTTCACTTAGAGCAGAAAGTCTCATAGACCCTCTCATGTAATCAGCAAATACTAAGAAGGTTCCTCCATACGGAATTAAACCACTGTCATGGTAAGCAATTCCATTAAGGATAGCTGCCATCGCATGCTCTCTTACTCCAAAGTGGAGGTAGCGCTTTTCAGGTGACTCTGCTTGGAAAGAACCACTTTCACCTTTTATATCGGTGTAGTTGGAATGTGTTAAGTCTGCTGAGCCACCAATGAGTTCTGGAAGGTTTGGCCCAAGTGATCCTAAGCAAATTTGCGAATGTTTCCTAGTTGCTAAACCGCTATCTTCAGAACTGTAGGAAGGCAAATCTTTATCCCAGTTTTCGGGCAGTTCTCCCCTTAACATTCTCTCAAACTCTTTCGCTTCACTTGGATAGTTACTTCTATAATTGGTTAGTAGGTCATTCCAATCAGCTTCCATTTTGTTCCCACGTTCTATTGCTTTGTTATATTCCTGATAAACCTCTTTTGGGATCTCAAATGCATCATAAGACCATCCCAGTTCCTTCTTTGTAAGTTCGGTTTCTTCTTCTCCTAAAGGCGCACCATGAACACCTGCGGTGTCACTTTTATTTGGTGAACCATACCCAATAGTTGTTGATACTTTAATAATTGAAGGCTTATCACTAACTTCTTTGGCTAATTTGATTGCTTTTGCTATTGCATTGACATCAGTATCTCCTTCTGCAACATGTTGAACATGCCATCCATAGGCTTCATACCTCTTAAGTACATCTTCAGTGAAAGAAACATCTGTACGACCATCAATCGTGATTTTGTTGTCATCATATAAGGCAATTAATTTTCCTAGTTTTAAATGCCCTGCAAGTGAGCAAGCTTCTGAAGAGATACCTTCTTGGTTGCATCCATCACCCATGATCACATATGTGAAGTGATCAACAATATTTGCATTTGGCTTGTTGAATTTGGCTGCTAAATGAGCTTCTGCTATGGCAAGACCGACTGCATTGGAAATACCTGCTCCTAATGGTCCTGTTGTTACTTCAACCCCTGCTGTCTCAAATGTTTCGGGATGTCCTGGGGTTCTTGCTCCCCATTGGCGAAATTGTTTGATGTCTTCAATTGTGACCGAGTCATATCCAGTCAAATGCAATAGTGCATATAAGAGCATGCATCCATGACCAGCCGAGAGCACGAAACGATCTCTATTGAACCATTTAGGATTTTTCGGATTATGACGAAGAAATTTGTCCCACAATGTGTACCCCATAGGTGCACATCCCATAGGTAGACCAGGATGTCCACTTTTGGACTTATTTATTGCATCAACAGCAAGCATCCTGATGCTATTGATGCAGAGTGTTTCAAGTGAAGTGGGCACAGCTACCATTGTCTTAGTTGGTGATTTAAAAATTCTGACTGATTTAGTTGTTGTTGTTTAGTTCATCTTTCGGAAGGCCAGGCAAACGTTGTGCCCTCCGAAACCAAATGAGTTAGACAAAACAACACTTAATTTGCTTTCTCTAGCAGTGTTAGGAACATAGTCCAGATCACAGTCAGGATCTGGCTTGGAGTAATTGATGGTTGGTGGAACTACTCCATGGCTAATAGAAAGTACACATGCTACGGCTTCAATGCCCCCAGATCCTCCAAGAAGATGACCTGTCATAGATTTTGTTGAGCTAATTGGGATTTGTTTAGCTCTATCTCCTAGTGCAGTTTTTATTGCTGAAGTCTCATTTTTATCATTAGCCGATGTGCTTGTTCCATGGGCATTAATGTAATCAACTTCTTGAGGATCTATTTTTCCATCTTGAAGAGCCTCTTTAATAGCTTTTGATCCACCTATGCCTCCTGGAGAAGGGGCTGTAATGTGATGAGCATCACATGTAGAGCCATATCCCAGAACTTCAGCATAAATTTGAGCATTACGACCCCTTGCATGCTCAAGTGTCTCAAGCACTAGTACGCCTGAGCCTTCTCCTATGACGAAACCATCTCTGTCAGCATCAAAAGGTCTGCTTGCGGAAGAAGGGTCATCATTCCGGAAGGATAGTGCTTTGGCACTAGAAAATCCTGCTACTCCAAGAGGAGTAATGCTGGCCTCGGCGCCTCCGCATATCATTGCGTCTGCTTTCCCCAGTTGAAGAAGCCTAAATGAATCTCCAATAGCGTTAGAACCTGCAGCACAGGCTGTTGAGACAGCTGAGCTTGGACCTTTTGCACCAAGAGCAATTGCAGCAAGACCGGTTGCCATGTTGGGGATCATCATTGGAACCGTAAAGGGGCTAACTCTTCCTGGACCTTTGTTATTCAGAACTTGGGCTTGCGTTTCCATAGTGAGCAACCCCCCCACTCCAGATCCAATAATGACACCAATACGAGATGCATTGCTTTCATTGATTGTTAGTCCGGAATCTGCAATTGCTTCTTTTGCAGCAACAACACCAAACTTAGAGAATCGATCCCATCTTTTGGACTCTTTTGGCTCGAGAATTCCAGTTGGATCAAAATTGGAAACTTCTGCAGCAAACCTGCAAGCATGCTGAGAAGCATCAAACAGGCTTATAGGTCCGACCCCATTGCGGCCAGACTGTAATCCAAGGAGATAATCTTTGACGGTATTGCCAATAGGGGTAATAGCGCCAAGACCAGTTATTACAACTCGATGGAGGTTCTCCATCATTAGGCCCTCAGGATTGCTTGTCTTCTATGTATTTGACGGCATCACCCACTGTGGCTATGCCTTCTGCAGATTCATCTGGAATCTCGATATCAAATGCTTCTTCGAGAGCCATTACCAATTCAACGGTGTCAAGAGAGTCTGCTCCCAGGTCATTCTGGAAATTGGAATCTGGCTTGATTTCGGCTGCATCAACGCTAAGTTGCTCTGCAACGATGGAACGAACTTTTTCGAGAATTGCTTCCTGAGACATAATTCTGAGTATTTGTTTCTATCCTACGAGAACATGGTCGCGAGTTAACAAGAGTGAAGCCAGATGCATGAATCTCTTTATGTTGAACCAAATTGAGTAAAGTTTTTTACAAGCAACGTTATCTATAGGGCTTTATGTCCCACGCAGTAAAGATCTACGACACATGCATTGGATGTACCCAATGTGTAAGGGCTTGCCCTCTCGACGTCCTTGAAATGGTTCCATGGGATGGCTGTAAAGCCGGTCAGATTGCGTCTTCTCCGCGAACAGAAGATTGTGTCGGCTGTAAGCGTTGTGAGACAGCATGCCCTACAGATTTCCTAAGTATTAGGGTTTATTTAGGGGATGAAACGACTAGAAGTATGGGATTGGCCTACTAGTTCCTTTTGTAAAATTAGTCTTTGGAGTATGTTCTTTACAGTCCGTAAGGCTATGGATTTAAGTTCATACTTTTATATATGTGTGGAATAGTCGCACTAGTTGGGTCTCGTGAGGCATCTCCGATTCTATTAGAGGGCCTTAAGAAGCTGGAATATAGAGGATATGATTCTGCTGGATTGGCTACTGTAAGTACTAAAGAAGGTAGTGAAAAAGCTTTTATTACTTGTAGGAAGGCTAAAGGTAAATTAGTTAACCTTTTAAATTTGCTAGCAAAGGATGGTGCCCCAGGGAATATTGGAATCG
>PVBE012575409.1_pt1 | contig 12188 bp, 8 predicted proteins | sample 1631181 | NCBI WGS metagenome assembly PVBE01 (sample SAMN08397723, study PRJNA350692) | Marine metagenome, whole genome shotgun sequencing project. | isolation source: water | place: Pacific Ocean | collected 2012-04 | reverse complement strand
TGAAATTGAAGCTGTTTTGCCATCAATTCAGAGTCATTGGGATAATTTGAATATACTGGTGCATTCAATAGGTTTCGCACCTAGAGACCAGCTATCAGGAACTTATGTTGAGAGCGTAACCAGGGAGGGCTTTCAAATTGCACATGATATCTCAAGCTACAGTTTAGCTGCACTTGCCAAGGCAACATTACCAATTATGCAAGATCAAGATAGTGCAATTTTAACACTCTCGTATCTTGGTGCCGTCAGAGCAATTCCAAATTATAATGTCATGGGATTAGCCAAAGCCAGTCTTGAAGCAAACGTTCGATTCTTAGCCGCTGACCTAGGACAAAAGGGAATCCGTGTGAATGGAATCTCGGCTGGAGCAATAAAAACACTGGCAGCTGCTGGTATTTCTGATTTCAGGAAGATGCTCAGTCATATGGAAAAGACCTCCCCACTTAGAAGAAACGTAACACCTGATGATGTTGGTAATGCAGCGGCTTTTCTGTGCTCAGATTTAGCTGCCGGTATAACTGGTGAGATTCTTTATGTTGATGGAGGGTTTAATACTATCGGAATGCATTTAGAGGAAAACAACTAGCACAATTATGCTGCTAAATTAGTCTCTTCCCCCTCAAGTCTGGCTACAATTGCAGCGCAACATGCATCACCAAAGATATTGACACTTGTTCTAGCCATGTCGAGCACTCTATCGAAAATCAATAAAACTCCAATAGCCTCCATTGGCAATCCTACAGCACCAAGAATAACGGCAATGGCTACTAATGAAGCTGATGGTACCCCTGCTACTCCTATTGAAGTCAATAGTGCTATAAATACGATAGAAAATTGCACACTAAAGGTTAAATCTAACCCATACGCTTGAGCCAAGAACATTGCGGCCGCGCATTCATATAAGGCAGTGCCATTCATATTAACAGTCGCTCCAAGTGGTAATACGAAACTAGAAATCTTATTTGATACGCCAACATTCTCTTTGACACAATCCATTGTTATAGGGAGTGTTGCTGATGAAGATGCCGTGGAAAAAGCGGTTAACATAGCTGGTGCCATAGCTATAAAAAAATTATAAGGAGAGAGGCGTCCAATAAATTTCAATAAAAACGGCAGCACAATCAATACATGAAACAAAAGTGCCATTACAACGGTAGCCGCAAACACCGCTAGGGGACCAACAGCATTGAATCCAGCTTCAGCAACAACAGTTGCAACTAGACCATATACACCAATTGGTGCAAATTTCATGATCCACTCTGTCATCTTCATAATAACTTTAAACACGCTGTCCCAGAAAGACAGTAATGATTCTGATTTTTCATACGGTAACTTAGTCATAAAATAGCCAAACAGAAATGCAAAGAAAATAACGCCTAATATTTGACCGTCAGCTGCTGCTTTAAATATATTTGGCGGCACCATAGAAAGAAAAACTTTTGCTATGTCGCCAGGTCCTCTTCCTTCTGCAACATTGGCAATTTTCTCGCCAGATTGATCTAAGGCCAACATTTCTCCAACAGGCTCACCGTTAAGGTATCCTGGATTAACAATATTGATCAATACCAAACCCACCAATATAGCAGTGAGTGTCGTGGTTATGTAAAACAAGAGAGTCTTGCCGCCTAATCTTCCAATATTTCCACCTGACCCAATACCGGCAACACCCACAGTTATTGATGAAAAGATCAACGGCACTATAATCATCTTCAACGCATTTAGAAATAGCGCCCCAATATATTTAAAAAACCCTAAAATACTGATACCAAAAAAAGATGGATTTGTATCGCCTGAGGCTATCATCTGGTTTACTGCCCAGCCACTAATGCCAGCCAAAAGGATAGCTATTAAGATTTGCCAATGTAATTCAAGTTTTTTCATTATTTTCAATACTTTTTATTCTTCGCATACCAAGAGATTTAAAAATGATTAATCATAAATACTTGATGAGGTTATTAATTCTTGATTTTTCGAAATATCAGCAAGTCTGTTTAACTCTGCAACAAAAGCAGAATAATCAGACATTCCTGCTTGTTGATTTAGTCGATTCCTGGCTTCATCTCGTTCCTCTTGGGGTATCATTTCAGGAATACCGTAAGCATTACTGTTAATACTATATACCGCATAATTTGAATTTTGCATTATTACGGTTCCGATTCGCGCTTGACCGTCTTCTGGTTTCTTCGTCCCAAAAACACTGGCTTGTATCATAAAATCAATGTCCTCTGTAACTCGATTTATAGTGACATTTCTCATTGATACAGATGAAAGCTCAGCAACAATATCTTCGATGCTTTGTTTGTTTCTCATTGAAGTTTCTAATCTAGTTGCAATATTACTAGCCAAAACCTCTGCTGAAGCTAACTTCATATCATTAGTAATTTCATCATAGACCTCATCAAGTGATTTAACTTTAGATTTATTGAAGTTATAAATCTGAAACACTATTGATCGATCAGTATCAACCTCTATAATATCTGATATTTCTCGATCATTGGTTCTTTGTGCATCAAAGACTGCATCGATAACAATCTGATTGGTACCAAATGGCTCACCGCCTAATTCGGTATACTGTTCAACACGGTTAATAGAGAAGCCCAAGTCATCTGCTAAAGCATTAATATCTTCTGCATCAAATAAAGCATCGGACAAGGCTCTCTCTACTAAGATAAAATTATCACTGACTTTCTGTGCTCTTAATTCTGACTCTATTTCATTTTTAACTAAGTTAAATGGAACCATTCCATCTGATTCCATATCAACCAGATTAATAATATGAAACCCAAATCCAGTTCTAACAAGATCGCTTATCTCTCCCAATTGCATTGAAAAAATAGCCTCACCTAACGCACCGGGTAATTGAGACTTAGCTAACATTCCAAGATCCCCGCCTTGCTGTTTTGTTCCCTCATCATCTGAATACTCTAGTACTAAATCAATGTAATCTTCTCCTTGTTGAAGACGCTTAACAACTTCTCTGGCTTTTGTTTCCGATGCCGCTTCATCATCACCAAATAATACTAATATATGCCTAGCTTGCCTTCTTTCATCCTGCGCAAAACGTTGGCCTGAGTCCTGATAATATAATCTTAATTCATCTTCACTGATCTCCATCCTTTCATTAGAGTTATCTCTGCTTATTTCTATAAAATCAAAGTCTATAGACTCTGGCTCCATGAATTCTTCCGAACGTAATGCATAGTATTCTTTAATATCCTCATCTTTTAACTCAATTGGCTCTGCCAATACAGCCAAATCAATTTCAGCTATGGTTACCTGCCTTTGTTCACCTATGAGATTCAGATAACGTCGATACTCTGAAGGAGTAACAAAAGAAGTAGCTCTTATAGCTCTCTCCAGTTGACTCTTTCTTATATTAAGCCTCTGATTCTCTTCGAACATAGACGGCTCAATGACACGCTCATTCAACCATGCATAATACAGCTCTTTCGAAAATTTTCCGTCAACAATAAACTCAGGTGCACTTTGAATAATTCGAGCAACAAATTCATCACTTACATGGACTCCCTCTTCTATTATAAAAAGCTCTATCAGAATATCATTTATAATTGTATTGAGAACATTCTCCCTAACAAACGTACGTGCTTCTTCAGGCATTTCAATACCTTCAGCATCATATCTTAGCAGCTGATTACGATAAGCATTCTCAAAGAACGGTTGAGATATTGGGTTACCATTAACTGAAGCAACTTCTTCAGTTGCGATAAAATCACTTGGAACACCAAAGAACAAAAAAGGCAAGCAAATTAATGCCAGTATTACTAATGCAAATCTACCAGTAAATCGTTCTCTTAGATTTTGTAACATAACTTGTGACCTTTTAAATAAAGGGTCCCCTTAGGGACCCTTTGTTCTATTGGCGGAGTGGACGGGACTCGAACCCGCGACCCCCGGCGTGACAGGCCGGTATTCTAACCAGCTGAACTACCACTCCTACATTTTGGTGGGTGCTGACGGGATCGAACCGCCGACCCTCGCCTTGTAAGGGCGATGCTCTACCAGCTGAGCTAAGCACCCAGTCGGATCAAGCTAAAAAACTACTTTGAGCAGTATTTCAACCAAATCGCCTACTTAATAAAGTTTAAAACTTAGATTAAGCGGCGCTAGTTTACGGCATCCTTTAAGCCTTTACCAGCTTTGAATTTAGCAACATTACACGCAGGTATATGTAAGCTCGCACCAGTTTGAGGGTTTCTTCCCATGCGCGCAGCTCGAGCGCTGACAGAAAACGTTCCGAATCCAACCAATGAAACAGAACCGCCACCTGCTAGACTTGAAGTAATACTACCTACAACAGCATCTACTGCTCTTCCAGCATCAGCTTTTGACATATTTGCCGCAGAAGCGACTGAGTCAATCAGATCTCCCTTATTCATATTGCTTACCTTTATATTTAATGATTAAAATTACAGAATTTCTCTGCTTGTTTTTTATCCTAACTAAACGAAATCTTTTGAGAATTATTTCTTATCTTAGTCCCAAATTAATAAGTTAATATTTGAAAACATCTAGTTGTATACAGTTATACCAAGCAGTCTTCAAATCGTCAACAAATCCTTTAAAATTAAGGTTCTCAGCAGTTAATGCGGCCTAATAGAATCATTGGTATTTTTTATATTTTTGATTGTAGGTTTTGCTTCATTTTCTTCTGTCTTTTCAGTCAGAGAAACAGGGTAATGAATTAAAGCTTTTCTTAAAACCTCATCAATCCATTTTACTGGAAGTATATCTAATTTATCTTTGATGTTATTCGGTATTTCTTTCAAATCTTTTTGGTTTTCAAGGGGAATTAAAACTGTTTTTATACCACCCCTGTGAGCCGCTAAAAGCTTTTCTTTCAACCCCCCTATAGCCAAAACTTCTCCTCGCAAAGTAATTTCTCCAGTCATTGCAATATCACTTCTAATCGGGGTATTAGTTAATGCTGAAATAATCGCAGTGCACATGCCAACCCCCGCACTTGGACCATCTTTGGGAGTTGCACCTTCTGGCACATGAACATGTAGATCAAATTTCTTATAAAAATCCTTATCCAATTGGAGAGATGAGGAACGACTCCTTGCAACAGTCATAGCTGCATGAATTGATTCGGTCATAACTGATCCTAATTGACCTGTATGAATCAATTTACCTTTTCCGGGAACTACGGCTGATTCTATAGTTAGTATCTCACCACCAACTTGGGTCCAGGCTAACCCGTTTACTTGACCTACCTGATTGTCGGTTTCTGCTGATCTATATTTATATTTATAAACCCCTAAGTATGTAGGCAAATTCTTCTTTGTTACCTTTATTCTTCTTTTGGGAGATTTTTGTAAAACTTTCCTAACAATCTTCCTGCATACTTTTGATATAGCCCTTTCCAAATGACGGACTCCGGCTTCTCTAGTATATCTTTGTATAATTTCCATCAGAGCGCATTGTGTTATCTCAAGCTCATCACTTTCTATACCGTTTTCTTTAAATTGTTTTGGAATTAAATATTTTATTGCAATATTTAATTTTTCATTTTCCGTGTATCCAGAAAGTCTAATCACTTCCATTCTGTCTAGAAGTGGGCTTGGTATATCTAGGGTATTTGCGGTACAAACAAACATGACATTTGAAAGATCATAATCTACTTCCAAGTAATGGTCTGCAAAAGTTGAATTTTGTTCTGGATCAAGCACTTCTAGTAAAGCTGATGAAGGGTCACCTCGAAAATCCATTGCCATCTTATCTATTTCATCCAATAAAAACAAAGGGTTATGAGTTTTAACTTTTGATAAATTTTGAATTATTTTACCAGGCATAGAACCAATATAAGTTCTTCGATGACCTCTTATTTCTGCTTCATCACGAACACCGCCTAATGACATTCTGGTAAATTTTCGGTTTGTTGCTCTCGCGATACTTTGACCTAAAGATGTTTTTCCTACTCCAGGAGGGCCAACCAAACATAGTATTGGTCCTTTCGGTTTTTTAACGCGCTTTTGAACTGCAAGATATTCAAGAATACGTTCTTTTACTTTTCTAAGCCCGTAATGATCTTCATTGAGAATATTCTCAGCTTTAGCTAAATCGCTTGATATCCTATTAATCTTTTTCCAAGGTACTTTAATTAACCAATCTAAATAATTCCTAGAAACAGTAGCTTCTGCAGACATGGGGGACATTAACTTTAGTTTTGATAACTCCGAAAGTGCTTTTTCAGAAGCTTCTTTACTCATTCCTGATTTCTTGACACTTTTCTCAATTTCGATTAATTCAGTTCCAGGATTATCAGCGCCTCCAAGTTCACTCTGTATCGCTTTCATTTGTTCATTGAGATAATATTCCCGCTGACTTTTTTCCATTTGTGATTTAACTTTACTTCTGACTTGTTTCTCCACTTCTAAGACATCAATCTCTCCTTGTAATACCTCCAACAGATAATCAAACCTTACTTTAAGAGTTGGTATTTCTAGAATCTTTTGTTTTTCAGAAAGTTTTAGTGGGATATGTGCGGCAATTGTATCACTGAGTTTGGCGTTATTTTCAATATTCGTAACCGTTGTCAATATTTCTGGGGGAATCTTTTTGTTAAGTTTCAAGTACTGCTCAAACTGGGACAAAAGCGCTCTAGCCAGAATGCTTATTTCACGATTATCTTCATCTTCTAAATTATTATTCTCAAAATCTACAAAAAAACACTCCCGGCACTCGACTTCTTTGATTTTAACTCTTTGAATCCCTTCTACCAATACCTTGACTGTTCCGTCTGGTAATTTTAATAATTGCAATATCCTAGATAGTGTTCCTACTGTATACAAATCATCTATACTTGGATCATCTTGATCAGCTTGTTTTTGGGTTATTAAGATAATTTCTTTACTAGACTTCATAGCATGGTTTAAAGCAACAATTGATTTATCTCTCCCTACAAAGAGAGGGATAACCATACTTGGATATACAACAACATCACGAAGAGGTAGAGCCGCAAATTCAATAACATCATTCGCTTCTTTTTTATTATTGTCTTCTTGTAAGTTTTTTATTTCTTTGTCGTCCAATGAACTTATCCCTTATTTGATTAATCTTTTAAACATTCACATCTAACCAAAAACAGATATAAGTCCAAAAGAAAATATATCAAGGTATTTCTATGTATATTATGACGAACCTGTTCTTCTTATTGATCCTTCATTATTTTTGCTATGTTCATTCTCATGAATGACATATGGTTTATTTTCACCCGCTATAACTGATGAGTCTAATACGACTTTCTTTGCAGTTTTATTGGAAGGTAAATCAAACATTGTATCTAACAAAATATCTTCCAAAATAGTACGCAACCCTCTTGCACCTGTTTTACGCTTAATCGCACGTCTAGCAATCTCTTTGATAGCGTCCTGACGAAAATCCAGATCAACACCTTCCATATCAAATAACTTCTTATATTGCTTAGTCAAGGCATTCTTTGGCTCAATAAGGATTCTAACCAAAGCATCTTCATCAAGTTCATTTAGAGTCGCAAAGACTGGTAAACGACCGACAAACTCAGGAATTAATCCGAAATTAATTAAATCTTCTGGTTCCGTATTGACTAGTGTACTGCCAATACTTTTTTGCTTATCTTTTGAGCTAACCTCAGCAACAAATCCTATCCCAGCGTTTGATGACCTATTTAAAATAATTTTCTCTAATCCTGCAAATGCTCCACCACATATAAATAAAATATTACTTGTGTCTACTTGTAGGAACTCTTGCTGAGGATGCTTCCTACCCCCTTGAGGAGGAACCGATGCTATTGTACCTTCAATTAATTTTAGCAGTGCTTGCTGAACACCTTCTCCTGATACATCTCTCGTAATAGAAGGGTTATCGGATTTACGTGAAACTTTATCAATTTCGTCTATATAGACAATTCCTGTTTGAGCTCTATCGACATCATAATCACATTTTGCAAGTAACTTTTGAATTATATTTTCGACATCTTCTCCAACATAACCAGCCTCGGTAAGAGTAGTGGCATCAGCAATCGTAAAGGGCACATTGAGTAATCTGGCAAGGGTTTCCGCTAAAAGAGTCTTCCCACAGCCCGTCGGACCCACCAAAAGTATATTACTTTTTGCCAGTTCGACTTGATTGTTATCTTTCGCTTCCTTTGCGTTATCACTTAAACGTTTATAGTGATTATAAACCGCAACAGCAAGAACTTTTTTGGCCTCATTTTGACCAATAACATAATCATCCAGAATTTCTTTTATCTCAATTGGTTTTGGTAAATGGATTTCATCAATTTCATTAACATCTTCCAACTCTTCTTGAATAATATCATTACATAGATCAACGCATTCATCACAAATAAATACCGAAGGACCGGCAATCAATTTTCTAACTTCATTTTGGCTTTTGCCACAAAAAGAACAATACAATAACTTATTATCATCTTTGTTATTTAATGTGTCATCACTCATAAAGCTGACCTCTAGTGTATTAATTTCATTAAGTTACGTTAATTATTTAAGATAATATATAGGAAATGGAAGCTCATTACTACGAAAAATCAAGCGATAAATTCTTAATGTACTTGTATCTCAGCCTAGATCTTTTCTTTTACTTAAAACGGTATCAACTAAACCGTATTTTACAGCGTCATCTGAACTCATAAAATTATCTCGTTCTAGGTCTTTTTCAATCTTTGCAATCTTCTGTCCAGTATGTGCAGACATAATTTTATTTAATCGATGCTTGAGCTCTAAAACTTCTCTAGCATGAATATCAATATCGGTTGCCTGACCTTGAAATCCTGCACTAGGTTGATGAACCATTATTCTTGAGTGCGGAAGCGCGAATCGTTTTCCCTTTTCTCCCCCGCCTAGCAATAGGGCACCCATGCTAGCGGCTTGACCTACACATATAGTAGACACATCACAATTGATGAATTGCATGGTGTCATATATTGACAGTCCCGCTGAAACCGATCCACCTGGTGAATTAATATACACATGAATATCTTTATCTGGATTCTCAGATTCCAAATAAAGAAGTTGAGCTACCACAATGTTTGCCATGTAATCTTCTACTGCACCTACCAAAAATACTACTCGCTCTTTTAAAAGACGAGAATATATATCATATGCTCGCTCACCTCTTGAGTTTTGTTCCACTACCATTGGTACAAGATTTAATGCTTTTGTTTTCATATTTCTTTCCTAAATAAGATTAATTTGTATATAACTTACAATTATCTTTAGCCATTCATGTAGTCATTAAAGCTGACTTTCTTTATTTTTTCTTTACCTTTCTCAGCAAGTAAATCAATCGCTTGCTCTTCAAGAGCCATTGTATCTATTTGTGTTAAAAACTGCTTATTACCTAAATACCGCTCTATCATTTCAGAAGGATTTTCATACCCTGCACACATTTCTTCAACACGATTTTGCACTCTCTTAGAATCAACCGTTAAAGAATTATCTTCAATAACTTGACTCAATAATAAGCCCAATCTTACTCTCTTTTCTGCCATCTCAGTAAAATCTTCAGCAGGTGGCATCTTATCGTCATCCTCAATGCCCATTTGGCGCATTGATTCTTTCTGCATATTCAAAATCTCATTTTCTTTCATTATATTAGGAATTAGAATTTTATTGGTCTTAATCAAGCTACTCATGACTTGCTCTTTGATATCTTGAGTTATTCTTTGGCTGACTTCTCGCTCCATATTTCTTTTCACATCGAGTTTTAATTTATCTATATCGCCATCTTTTATACCAAATTCTTTTACAAAATCTTCATTAAGCTCTGGCAGCACTTCTTCCTCAACATAGTTAACTGTAGATACAAAATCAACTTTCTTGCCAGCAAGCTCTTCTGAATGATATTTTTTCGGAAATTTTACCTTAAAAGATTTATCTTCCCCGGCTTTAAGCCCATAAAGAGCTTTCTCGAAATCTGGTAACATTTGACCTTCCCCTAAAACTACCGGCACATTTGAACCTTCACCACCTTTGATTAATTCTCCATTGAGTGTTCCCTTGAAATCAATATTCACTTGATATCCTTCACTGCTTTTCTTATCGGTTTGCCGCCAAGATCTTTTTTGTTTTCTTAGTTTTAGCAACATATCTTCCAAATCTTGATCGGTAATATTTACATCTGGTTTTTCTACAATTATTTTATTAAGCCCTTTTAGCTTAATATCTGGAAAAACTTCAAAAGATGCTGTGTATGAAAGATTATTACCTTTGTTATCTTTTGGGGTAATCGTTGGTGAACCAGCAGGTCGAAGTTTATTTTCATCTATTGCTTCTATATAACTCTTTTGAATAAGTTCCGAAACAGTCTCTTGGTGAGCCTCAGCACCATAATGCTGCTTGACAACATTACTAGGAACCTTGCCAGGTCTAAAGCCTTTTATTTTAGCTCTTCGTCCGATAGCAATTAATCTTTTTTCAACTCCTTCGCTGATCAGATCAGAAGGAATTTCGATTGTCATCTTTTTCTTTAGTCCTCCATCGGACTTAACATTGCTCATTATTTTAATCCATAGCTACAATATTTTGAATTACCAGTTTTTTTGTAATTAATAAATGGTGCGAAAGGAGAGAATCGAACTCTCACGGGTTACCCCACAGAAACCTAAATCCTGCGCGTCTACCAATTCCGCCACTTTCGCTCTCGTTGGTATAAAATTAATCAGATTATAACAGTGATTTAAATTTTCTTAAGATTTATTTTAATCAAAAACAAGTAAATTAGACATAGAAATAAAAATTCACACACAAACAATACAAGCCAGACATCATCTATTGGATTGACCCCAATAATGAATAGATAAAATGGCACGAACGATGTCAATGACGCTAATGTCAAACCAGTCAATGAATTTGATTTATGAGGGCTAAATCCAAGAAATAAAAAGTAATCATTTACATAATTATGCAAATGATTATTATCTGGGCTCATCAGTGATACTTTTCCAAAGAATCTAGTAATCAATGAACGTGAAATCTCAAAACATGGATAAATCAATATAGAGGCAAGCAAGAAGACTGAAACGTCATGTTCGGCGTATACCTTTATACTAGATAAGGCTGCTATCGCAGATAAGAAATAAGCACCAAAATCTCCCAAAAAGACTCTCCCAGTACCAACATTGTATATAAAGAAAACCAACAAACTAACAATCATAGATAAATAAAAAATAGATGGATCAAAAGAATATAAAAGAAGAAAGAATATTAAATATATTAATGATAACAGTCCATTAGCACCATCAGCGATATTTCCAGCATTTACAAAACCAGTTACCATAATTACTGTAAACAAATAAACTAGTGTTGTTTTAATAACGCCTTCAAAGTGAACGAATAAAATAAGATCATAAGGAAGTTGCTCATGCATTGTCACTATGCCTATGGCAACGATAACTAAAATTAATGACAACCTTACTAGTGAACTTAAATTTTGGGTAAGGTCCTCTATTAAACCAATTAACCCAATCAGTAAAGAGAATAACAAGATATTATCAATATATGTCGAGATACCTGCTAAAGATAAAGTGTTATTTAAATAATGATTAAGAATGAGCCCGGTAACCAACGAGAAAAGTATTGCTAAGCCACCTAACCTAGAAGTGCCTGAAGAAACACCATGTTTCATCTTAGAGTCTCTACCAAAATCTAATCTTGAAATGCCCATCAAAAATAGAATTGATACCAATCCGTGAATTCCTGTACAAATAATAGCAATGACTATTATCAATGCTACTTTATCAGCAACACTTTCGTTTGGTGTCTCTTGGTTCATTTGTAATCAGTCAAAAATCGTACTAAATGCCGCGATTGAAGCTATACTCTGGAAGACAACTTGTGAAACCGTACTATATAAATTTAACGGTGTTTGATAAGACGATCTTATAGGAACGACAATTGTATCGCCAGCTTGTATTTTGTTATTGTCCCCTTCAAATACTAATAAAGACCTCCTTTTACCATTCTTCTTAACTGAGCCATCAGCTCTAATTATATAGATTTCTTTTTTATCACCTCTGGCTGTCATACCAGCGGCTAACGTCAAATAATCATCTATTGTATAATTATCTTGAAGCACAAAACTGCCCGATCGCCTTACTTCGCCAACAACAGTTACGGCACTAGTAAATTTTGGTATTGATAGCACATCACCGTCTTGCAGAACGATAT
>PVBE012067527.1_pt1 | contig 12189 bp, 11 predicted proteins | sample 1631181 | NCBI WGS metagenome assembly PVBE01 (sample SAMN08397723, study PRJNA350692) | Marine metagenome, whole genome shotgun sequencing project. | isolation source: water | place: Pacific Ocean | collected 2012-04 | reverse complement strand
GAATTGTCATAATCTTGTGCAATATCACCATTGATATTTTTTTGAAATTAAGATTACCTAAATTAATATAAAGTTCATTTTTCCCAGCCCAGTTAGTAAAAAATAGATCTGTAAATCCATCATTGTTAAAATCAGCAGGTGAGCAACCATAAGTAAAACCTTTGTTTAGTGTTAAATTGTTTTTATTTATTAATTCGAAATTAAAATCGCCATTATTTTTATAGATATGATTCTCACCTTCTTCACTTATGATTAGGTCCTGTTTAAGGTCATTATTTAGATCTACCCAAACAGCATGTAATGAAGAAAAATTTTGATTTGTAATTTGGGGTACTGATATTTCTTCCAATACCCCATTATTGTTTTTATAGATTGTGTTTTTTTGATTTTTGTAATTAGTTATAAAAAGATCCAAGTGACCATCGTTATTTACATCACACCAAGAAGCACCATATGACCAATTTTGATCTATATTTTTTTGAATTAGCCTTTCCTTTTTGAACCTAGTTTTCTCATTAGTGTTGATATATATTAAGTTTAATGAGTCATCTCTATTGGCTATTACAAGATCAAGTGTGTTGTTGTTGTCAAAATCAGCCCAGCTACATCCATTAGATCTAAATTGATCAAGAGTGATGTTAATTAAAGTATCTTTTATAAAAACACCATTTTTATTCTGATAAAAGAAATTTGATTGATGGTTTCCAGTATTGGTGGCAAAAATTTCAGGATATCCATCGTTATTAAGATCTATTACTGATGCTGCTTGAGTGTATCCAGAATCTTTATTAATAATGCTAATAGAATCTTTATAGAGTAGTGGGGTATTTACAATTACATTTTTATGATCTGAAAAATGGGTGTTATTAGTACAATTAATTAAACTAAAAACAATCGTTATTGTCAATGCTATATTTATCTTGAAGAAATTCATTAATGAAATCAAGGTCTAAATATATTAATTTCAAAAAAAAAAGCCGCTTCATTTGAAACGGCTTTTTAATAGTTGAAATTTATTTTAAACTAATTCAGCAACTCCGAAATGAAAGTTGCATTCGATCTCTGCATTTTCATCACTATCAGATCCGTGAACGGCATTTCTGCCTTTAGATTCAGCATACTTTTTTCTAATAGTTCCTTCAAGAGCTTCAGTGGGATCAGTAGCACCAATTAGTGCTCTGAAATCTACAACAGCATTTTCTTTTTCTAAGATTGCTGCAACTATAGGACCTGAAGTCATGTATTCTACAAGCTCTCCATAAAAAGGACGCTCGCTATGAACAGAATAGAATTCTTGAGCCTGTTCTGTTGAAAGTTGAGTTAGTTTCATGGCTTTAATGCTAAATCCAGCATTAGTGATCATTTGTAATATGTTACCTATGTTACCTGCTTCGACAGCATCTGGCTTAATCATAGTAAAGGTTCTGTTTCCTGACATTTTTAGCTTTTTTATTTTCGGCAAATTTAGAAAAGTTTTTAAATCTAGCTTGAATGATCAGCGATAATTACCCATTGCCCATTTTTCTTTTGCCAAATCAAGGTGTAGTATCCATTTAGGTTATCTAGGTTTTCATTTCTAGTTAATTTCCAACTTCCAATTACATGAATTGTGTTGTTGTCTATTTTTTTTAGAGAAAGGTTATTGAAATGTAAGGTTCCCATCTTTTCTTTGTTGTCATAATTGCTTAAATAGCTATTTAAAGTGTTTTTCCAACCTTTATTTAATCCATTTTTCCCTACAAATGATAAGGAGTCAGAAGTCCAGTAATGTTTCATGAATCCAGGAATATCTGCATTGTTCCAGCTATTTTCTTGTTCATTCATTTTGTTGATCACTATTTCTATATCTGTCATTATATTATTTTGAGCAGACATTAGTCCATTAATTGATAAAAGTGCAATTGCTATATAGTTTTTCATAAAACCCTAATTATTAACTCTTTATTATTAGTTACTTAAATGTATAGTTGTGTATTTTTATTTTTTATCTTCTCGAAAAATAATTTTATTTTCAAAGGAATCTATTAGGATCTTATCTCCATTATTGATATTTCCAGCAAGTAGTTCTTTTGAAAGATTATTTAGTATTTCTTTTTGAATAACTCTTTTAATTGGTCTGGCTCCAAACTGAGGTTCATATCCTTTATTTGCTATATATTCAATAGCATAATCCGTAGTTCTGATGATAATTTCTCGATTTTTTAAGAGTGAAGCTAATAGATTAAGTTGAATCTGTACGATTTTATGGATGCTTTCTTTATTTAATGGAGTGAACATTATGGTTTCATCAATCCTATTCAGAAATTCAGGGCGTACTTGTTGTTTAAGAAGGTTAAAAACAAGCGATTTTGTTTTTAATAGTACTTCAGATCTATTTTTAGAATTTATTTCCTCTAGATTATCTTGAATAAGATGAGCTCCAATATTTGAGGTCATGATGATAATTGTATTTTTAAAATTAACCACCCTGCCTTTATTATCTGTTAGCCTACCATCATCTAAAACTTGTAAAAGAACATTAAAGACATCAGGGTGTGCTTTTTCAATTTCATCTAATAGTATAACTGAATAAGGTCTTCTTCTTACAGCTTCGGTTAATTGTCCTCCCTCATCGTATCCTACATATCCAGGAGGTGCGCCAACTAATCTAGACACTGCATGTTTTTCCTGATATTCACTCATATCTATACGAGTCATGGCATTTTCATCATCAAATAAAAATTCAGTAAGTGCTCTAGCTAGCTCTGTTTTACCCACACCAGTAGTTCCTAAAAAGATGAATGAGCCAATAGGCTTTTTAATATCCTGCAGACCAGATCTACTTCTTCTAACAGCATCAGCAATAGCAGTAATAGCTTCATCTTGTCCAATTACTCTTTTGTTTAATTCTTCTTCTAGACGAAGAAGTTTAGATCTCTCTCCTTCAAGCATTTTATTAATAGGTATTCCTGTCCATTTTGAGACAACATCGGCAATTTCTTCTGAATCAACATCTTCTTTGATCATTTTAGAATTTGTTTGTGCAACAGCTAATTCTTTCTTTTTAATGTCAATAATATTTGCTTGCTCTTTAAGCTTTCCATAACGTATCTCTGCTACTTTTTCAAAATCACCATTTCTTTCTGCTGCAACTGCCTCTAGTTTAAGGTTTTCTACCTCTAGCTTAGCTGCTTGTATTTTTTCAACGATTCCTTTTTCGTTCTCCCACTTTGCTTTAAGATCATCCCTAGCTTCACTAAGCTCAGAAATTTCTTTTTTAAGCCGATCAAGTTTTTTCTTGTCATTTTCTCGTTTAATAGCTTCTCTTTCTATTTCTAATTGCATGATTTTTCGTTCAATTTCATCTAATTCTTCAGGTTTGCTATTGATTTCCATTCGTAATTTAGAGGCAGCCTCATCCATTAGGTCTATTGCTTTATCTGGTAAAAAACGTTCAGTAATGTATCGTTGGCTAAGCTCTACAGCTGCAATTATTGCTTCATCTTTGATCTGTACTTTATGATGATTTTCATATTTTTCTTTGATACCTCTTAGTATACTAATTGCATCCTCATTATCTGGTTCATCAATAAGTACCTTCTGAAATCGTCTTTCTAGGGCTTTATCTTTCTCAAAGTATTTTTGATATTCATCTAGAGTAGTAGCACCAACTGCTCTTAATTCACCTCTAGCTAATGCTGGTTTTAGTATATTGGCTGCATCCATAGCACCTTGTCCGCCTCCAGCACCTACTAGTGTGTGTATCTCATCTATAAAAAGAACAATTTCTCCATTTTCATTTATAACTTCTTTAATAACAGCTTTTAATCGTTCTTCAAATTCCCCTTTATATTTAGCTCCAGCAATTAAAGCACCCATGTCTAATGAGTAGATGATTTTAGATTTCAGATTTTCAGGTACATCTCCACTAATGATTCTATGTGCAATTCCTTCTGCAATGGCCGTTTTACCAACACCAGGATCTCCTATTAAGATTGGATTATTTTTTGTTCTTCTTGTAAGTATTTGAAGCACTCTTCTTATCTCATCATCTCTTCCAATTACTGGATCAAGCTTTCCTTCTTTAGCCATTTCATTTAAGTTCTTAGCATATTTGGATAAAGAATTATATGTATCTTCTTGTCCAGAAGAAGTAACTCTTCCCCCTTTTCTAAGCTCTTCTATTACTTTTAATAGATCTTTGACGTTTAGTCCATTGTCTTTAAGTAATTGTGCAACAGAATCACCTGATTTTATAATGCCAATTAATAAATGTTCAAGTGACACATAATCATCTTTTAGTTTTTTTGCTTGTATAATAGCTTCATTAATGCCCTTTTGTGCAGTTCGACTTAATTGTATATCACCACCAGTAACTTTGGGATATGATAAAATAATGCTATCTAATGTTTGTGCTATCATTAACGGATTAGCACCAAATTTTTTTAAAATATGAGGAATTACATGCTGATCAGTATCAAGCATTGTTTTTAGAATATGACCGTTTTCGATCATTTGATGCCCATTACTTAAAGTTAACTGTTGGGCTGTTGAGATCACATGCTGTGATTTATTGGTAAATTGGTTAAAATCCATTGGGTACTATTTGAATATTAAACCATCAATTTTTAGTCCGAAAGAGAAAAAAAGCCAATTTTTCAGAAATTTGATATGTTCTTGAAGCTAATAGAAGACATAATGTCTTCTATTTTTGTTAGAATACTATAATTATTTATAGTTCATATGCTTCGCTGAATACTACAGATAGGTATTTGTAGCTAATTGATTGGCATAAAAAGATAAATGTTGTTTAAGATACAGCTGAAAACAAAAAATTATTTATTAGTTAAATGTTCTTTAAAGAACTAGACCAGCCATAATTATTAGATCAACAAAAATGGCTATTAAACCACTTGTAAGAATCCATTTGATTGGGCATACAGCCAATATTAAAACTAAGGTTGACATAGTTGTGGAAACTAGTAATATAAGAAGTGGAATACTATTTAATCCACCTAAACCAACAATTGCTCCACCAGCACAACAAACAATTAAAAGGCAAATTGTAATTATACCAAATCTGTTAAATTCTAATGTTTCTTCATGTTCTTTTAACCAAAACTTTGCTATTCCCATTTTTATTTTTATTACAAATTTATGTGACAAAATCTACCCAAAACATGATTCAAATCATGTTTTGAATTAAATCAAATTAATTTGTAAATCTTTTAATGCAATGCATTTTATGAGTAATGGTTTTGTTTTCAGGTACATAAATTCCTTCCTCTGTTAATTCGTCTATTTTTACTTTTCCAGAAGCATGAATAATTTGATTTTTATTTATGATCAAGCCTACATGAGTAACCTTCCCTTTGTCGTTTTGAAAAAAAGCAAGATCACCTGATTGAGTCTTACTTATGGAGTTGATAAGATCTCCTTGTTTAGCTTGAACATAAGAATCTCTTGGAATATGAATTCCGCAAAGCTTATATATGAGCTGAGTGAATCCAGAACAATCAATGCCAAATACTCCTTTACCACCCCATAAATAAGGTGAATTGAGTAGAGCTTTAGCATATTTTTCATGATCATTGAAATTACCAGAAGCTAACTGTCCAATGAATTCATATTTTTTATTTCTTATACTACAGTTGTTTTTGTGAAAGTAGGGGAGTATTGCGCCATAAGAAATTGGGATCACAGTCTGATTGTTTAATTCTTTTAAATAAGCTATTCCATCTGCACAAACGGGAAAATTATTGATGTCAAGGTTGTCGTAATCTTCATAGGTAATCTCCATGAATTGTTTTTTACAAATCCAACCTAAGTACTGATCTTTAACCACTTGAATCTGCACCCATTTTTTAGTTTCTTTTAAAATTTTAAAATGTTCTCCAAATAATAATTGAGAAACAATTTCTGACCGATCATTTCCTTTAGCTCTAACAGAGACAATACCTAAATTACAAATGCCGTATTCCATAATCTAAAGATAGAATTTAATTTAAATTCCCCATTAAATAACGATATAGATCAACCATGGCTTTTATGTCTTTTTTGTGCACTTTTTCATTAGGGGAGTGGACATTGTCTTCAGGTGCACCTATAAAGCACCAATCCATAGGGTAGGGTGATTTTTGCAATTGATTCCCATCACTTCCTCCAGATGATTCTACTTCAATCTGATAAGGAACCTTACTTTTCTTTGCTAATTCAATGATTTTATCTACATAGCTTCTTCTAGGGATTCCAGCATCTCTTCTAGATATCACAACACCTTTCCCATGTTTTATACCATCTGTTACCCATGTGATGTCTGATATGAGAGCTTTGTTGATATTCCATTTTTCGTATATGTATTTTGCTAAATACCCTACTGCGCCCCCTCCAACTTCTTCCCAACATGAAAAACAAATTACTCCATTTTTTAGTGTAGATGCAAGCTGTAATGCATTCCAAACACCTAAACGATTATCCATATAACAGCATTGAACAAAGTTTTTATTTTCTCTCCAATTAGGCTTAAATATTAATTCAGTACCTCTTTCAATATCTCTATCAAAAACATATTCAAGACTTTTTTGTCCATCTTCATTTTCAATGATCATTAGTTCAGCATCAATATTTCCTTTTGAGTCTTTGCCTTTTAGCTGATATCCTTCTTCAGTTTTTGGGCCTCCAATTTTTATTAATTCTTTATTATATCTTACAGAGAAACCAATGGAATCCATGTGGGCAAAAACAGCAACTTTTGGGTTGCCAAATTTCAGGATAATACAGTCTTGAATGAAATCTCCTGTAATTATTTCTGGTTGACTAGCCCAGCTTTTATTATTATCATTAATATAATTTAAAATAAATTTTTTCATTGAGTCCTCATTTCCTGAAGGAGCATGAATTTTGCAGAGTTCTTTTAATAATTCCATTTTGCAAAAATAGAGGAATAAAGAAATGTCAATTTTAAAAAATGAAGAATATTTTGAATAAATATTTATATTTGCCCACCTAACATGGTGGATGTAGCTCAGTTGGTTAGAGCATCGGTTTGTGGTACCGAGGGTCGCGGGTTCGAATCCCGTCTTCCACCCAATAAAAAAGGTTTTACTTAGTAAGACCTTTTTTTATGGTTCTATTTATATTTGATAATGAGTTTGTTTAATACTAATAAGTCTGCACTTAAATGGGAAGAATTGCTTTCAATAAATGATTTTGAACAAGCTTTGTCTATTTCTAATGATCAATCAATTTTAATTTTTAAAGACTCTACACGTTGTTCTATAAGCAAAATGATAAAAAATCGTCTAGAACGTAATTGGGTAGAAAACTTAAATATTAAAACATTTTATCTTGACCTACTATCTCATAGAGATATATCAGATAAAATAGCTGATAAGTTTGGGGTTGAGCATCAATCTCCGCAGATTTTAGTTATTAAAAACAGTATTTGTGTTTATTCTGCTTCTCACAACGAAATTGATTACCAAAATATTAAGTCTAGTATTTTGTAATAATAAAATTTACCTATCCTCAATAGAAAGGAAATCTCTCTCATTTTCACCAGTGTATATCTGTCGAGGTCGTCCAATTGGTTGTCCTTCTTCCATCATTTCTTTCCATTGAGCAATCCATCCTGGTAATCTACCAAGGGCAAACATTACTGTAAACATTTCTGTTGGAATACCTAAAGCTCTATAAATAATGCCAGAATAGAAGTCTACGTTAGGGTATAAGCCTCTAGATTTAAAGTATTCATCATTAAGTGCTACTTCTTCTAGCTCTTTAGCAATATCTAGAACAGGATCTACAACACCTAATTTATTCAAAACGTCATCTGCTGCTTTTTTAATTATTTTAGCTCTTGGATCGAAATTTTTATAAACTCTATGTCCAAATCCCATCATTCTGAAAGGATCATTTTTATCTTTTGCTTTTTTAATCCATTTATCAAGACCACCTCCATCTGCTTTAATTTTTTCTAGCATTTCAATAACAGCTTGATTAGCACCCCCATGTAAGGGTCCCCATAGAGCAGATACACCAGATGAAATAGACGCATATAGATTGGCTTGAGATGAGCCTACAACTCGTACTGTTGATGCTGAACAATTTTGTTCGTGATCTGCATGAAGTATCAATAATTTATTTAAAGCGTTAGCTACAATTGGATCTGGATAATATTTTTCAGATGGAGTAGCGAACATCATAAAAAGAAAGTTCTCACAATAATTAAATTTATTTAAAGGATATATAACAGGATGTCTCATTGCATTTTTATATGCCCATGCAGCAAGAGTAGGTATTTTAGCAATAAGTCGATGTATTGTTAAGTCAATAGCCTCGGCAGGTCTATTTGGATCTTGAGATTCAGGATAAAATGTAGAAAGTGTACATAGAGAAGCAGCTAATATACCCATTGGGTGAGCTTTAGCGGGATAAGCTTCTATAAATTCTCTCATGTCTTCATGCACAAGAGTATGATGAGTGATGCTTTCTTTGAATTTTCTGTAATCTTCTTTACTTGGTAAGTGGCCATATATCAATAAGTAAGTAACCTCAAGAAATTCAGCCTGTTCAGCTAGTTGCTCTATTGGATAACCTCTATACCTTAATATCCCCTTTTCTCCATCTAAGAATGTAATGGAGCTTTTTGTAGAGCCTGTATTTTTAAAACCAGTATCAATTGTAATATATCCAGACATTCCCCTAAGCTTAGATATGTCAATAGCTTTTTCATTTTCAGATCCTGTGATTACAGGTAGTTCATATGTGTTTTCTCCCAGGGTTAATTTAGCAATCTCACTCATAAATTCACATTTTTCATAGTATTAATAGGGTAGGTATGTAAAGATAAAAACTTTAAGGAAGGCTCAAAGGGATGTTCAGTAAATTTATCTCAAAATCTTTCTTACAAAGGCTACTGTAAAGTAAGACATCATAAAAACACCCGTAAAGCCTTCAATTGGAGAAATGATTTTAAGAAATCCTGTTGGAGTACATTCGCCATATCCAATTGTGAAGAAAGTAATTGAACTAAAATAAAATGAATCAAGTAATTGATCTGAAAAGCCAACAGAATCATTAATACAACTAATATAGCTGTTGTTATTAATTACAAAAAAAGAATACAATAAACCATAAAGTAAATTAGCAAAAACAATACTGATCAATACCCTGATTGGTGAAGTGGCATAAAGACCCATGTAATCAAAAATCACTTTTTGAAAACCAACAACGGGGTAACTCCATAATTTATTCCATTTATTTCTTGTGATTCTTTCTTGTGATAAATCTTTAAGCTCATATCTTTTAAATTGCACATAAGCTTTATCTTCATCATTGTAGTCACCTGAATTTCTGAAGTCTTCTTTTAAAATTCTAAACTGATCTGCTTTTTCTTTAAATGAAGTCTCAGTTTGGTTAGCAATAAGATTGTATACTTTGTTTTCTTTCCAAGAGATAAATATTTTCCCAACAATTCTAATGTTTTGAATATACAATCTATTGATATGTACAGGAGCAATTCCAGGTTTAAGATCTATAATATCTCTAATTATAGAATTAGATAGATCAATGAAATGGCACCTGTATACTCTTAAATCTAGATAATTAGATAAAATACATTTGGAAAATGAAAATGATCTTGCTCTAGCATTTAACAATGAAATTTTTCCTGATTTAAATTCAGCCTCATCAAACTGCACATCTACATCACCAAAAACTGCTTCTTCAAAACTAATAGATCTATCTCCAAATTTAACCCTTCTGAAAGATACTTTTTCTTTTCCTGAATGTTCAATTTCTGAAAAGTCAACTTCAGCATTTCCAAAATCAACTCTTCTAAAATCTAATTTCCCATTACCGAATTCAACCTTTGAAAAGTCTACATATAGTCCATTGAAAATAGATTTGTCAAAAGAAATATTGCCTTTACCGAAGGAAGCAAATGAAAACTGGACATCTCCATTTCCAAAATTTATATTTTTGAAATTAACATGACCATCTCCAAAAAAGGTGTTAATGAAAGATAGATTGCCATTTATAAATGAGGCGTTTTCAAATGTAATGTTCCCTTTACCAAATCGAGAATATTGAAAACTATTATTTCCCTCACTGTAACTAGTGTTGCTGAAATTTACGTCAAAATCATTACAAGTAGATTTATAGAATGTTAGATTTCCTTCACCAAAATGAGAGTAAGAAAAATCGATTTTTCCACCAGTGAAATTTGCATGAGAGAAATCAACAACTCTGTCTGCTTCAAATATTGAGTCAACAGCTGTAAAATCCTTTAGCTCTACTGGGGAATCGTTAGTGCATTTATACTCTTTTCTGTAAAAATCTAAAGAAAAGTTTTTTATATAGCAGCTAGAAAGATCAATTGATTTATTTTCATTGATTTTTTTGTAAATATGATCTAAGTCTGCAACACCATATTTTTTCTTTTCAATGATGTTTTTATTAATGTCTCTATAAGTTATTCTTACAGTTTGAACTAATTCCTCTCCATTGGCTAGTTTAAATGGCTCATCAGTAATCTTTACTGCATATGTATGAATAACTCTATTTACTTTCATTTAGGTGTTTATTTATTAAACAGGTTAATTACTTTTATTAATTGAAGCTTGCCATATTTTATTCAAATAATTATGATAATGTTTATATTGCTCTGTTGCAAAAAATAATAAAACCCCTAACAGGTTCTCAGTATCCTTATACCCTTTAAAGATCATTAACCTAGTTAGATCTTCATCTAAAATAACATAACTAGGATAAGAAAGCTGGCCATCAAGGATTGAATGTGCTAGCCAATGAGTTTTTCCTCTAGCATTTAAACTGTTCTTTATAAAAGAAGGGTCGCTATTTATAAATTGATGTCCATTGAAGTTAATTGTATCCCTAGTTTCTGCATCAAATTTTATATTATAATATTTTGAATTCATATAATTTACAATGGTTGGGTCTGAAAATGTAGAAGCATCCATTTTTTTACACCAGCCGCACCAACCAGTATAAAAATCAATAAACACTTTTTTCTTTATACTATCTGACTCTCTTAATAAGATCATTTCATCCCAAGAAATCCAATTTATTTTTTCCTGATTTAATCCAACTTTGTTTATTAATAACAATATAATAATTGAGAGAATACGTGTCATGAAATATTATTAGAGATTTTCTAAAAGATAATTGGTCATCATATCATATAAATGCCACCTAGTATAGCCACCATATATACCGTGATTTTTATCAGGATAGGCAAAGAAATCAAATTGCTTATTGGCATTAACCAATGCATTAACCATTTCAGTAGCATTTTGAAAATGTACATTGTCATCAGCAGTTCCATGTATAAGTAAGTAATTTCCTTTTAATTTATCTACATGATTAATAGGTGAATTGATATCATAGTTTTCTCCATTTTCTTGAGGTGTTCTCATAAACCTTTCAGTATATATATTGTCATAATACCTCCAGTTAGTAACAGGAGCAACAGCTATAGCAGTATTAAATACATCAGCTCCTTTTGTTATGCAAAGTGATGACATATAGCCACCATAGCTCCATCCAAATATTCCAATTCTATCTTGATCAATATATTTGTAGTCACCTAATTTTTTAGCAGCTTCTATCTGATCTTCAGTTTCATATTTACCAAGCTGAAGATATGTAGAATGTTTAAAATCTTTCCCCCTAAAGCCAGTGCCCCTAGCATCTACAGAAACTACTACATACCCTTTTTGAGCAAGCATCTGCCACCAAAAGTAATTCATCCATTCCCATTCGTCATTGACCGTATTTATACCGGGCCCTCCATATACATACATAAGTAGGGGGTATTTATTATTTTTTTTTTAAAGTTTGGAGGTTTTATCATCCAGGCATTTAGGTCATATCCATTAACATCTTTGATTTGAAAAAATTCCTTATTGGTTAAATTAAATTTTTTCATTCTTTCTTTCAGAGCATTATTATCTTTAAGTATTTTATATTCTGAATTACCTACTCGATGAAGAGATATTTTATGGGGAGTGTTAGCAGTAGTGTTATAATGAAGAAAATAATCAAATGATTTACTGAATTCCGCATGATTTGTTCCTGAATCTAAACTCAATTTATTAAGGTTTTCACCAGAAATATTTATGCTGTAGACCTCTCTTTTAGTTGGATGCTCTTTTGCTGCCTGAAAAAAGATATTTTCATTTTTTTCAT
>PVBE012684226.1_pt1 | contig 12190 bp, 8 predicted proteins | sample 1631181 | NCBI WGS metagenome assembly PVBE01 (sample SAMN08397723, study PRJNA350692) | Marine metagenome, whole genome shotgun sequencing project. | isolation source: water | place: Pacific Ocean | collected 2012-04 | reverse complement strand
GTGACAAATATGAGGTCTGGTTGTCACATCATGTTGTCATACCATGGTGTGAAACAAATGGTCCCACACCAATACAACATGAATGGTCACAACCATTGAGGTCACCTCAGTCAAAAACATATTACGTGGTGCGGGAGGACGGTGTAATCGCGACAAACTTCCATGTCATCGGCGAACATCGAGGCTTCCGCGTGAAATTTGCCGATGGCAAGACCTATCAACCGCAAACAATCCTCGCCGTGGACAGGGACAAGGATCTCGCCCTCGTGCAAATCGATCGCAAAGGGCTCACCCCGCTACCCTTGGGCGACTCCGACTCGCTTACGCCCGGTCAAGGCATCCTCGCTTTGGGAAACCCGCTGGGCTTCGACTTCAGCGCGAGTCGAGGGGTGGTGGCCGCCCTGCGCGAGCTAGGCGGCCAGACAATGGTGCAAGTGGCCATGCCCATCGAACCAGGAAGCAGCGGCAGTCCGGTGCTCGACATGAAAGGCAAGGTGATCGGAACGGTAGCCATCAAGTCGGGCGACGCGATTGGTTTCGCTGTTCCCGTGAACGATTTGAAAAGTCTCCTCGCCCACCCCAATCCAGTGCCCATGAAACATTGGTTGACCATCGGGGCCCTCGATCCCAAGGAGTGGGAATCCATAATGGGTGGCATCTGGAAGCAGCGAGCCGGCATCATCAAGGCCAGCGGCATGGGTTCCGGATTTGGCGGCCGCATGCTGTGCCTGCGCCGAGACAAACCGCCCGCCGTTCCCTTCGAAGTGGAAGTCGAAGTCAGACTGGAGGATGAAAGCGGCGCATCCGGTTTGGCCTTTCATTCGGATGGCAGCGACGTTCACTACGGGTTCTACCCCACCGCCGGCTCCCTTCGCCTGACTCGCTTCGAGGGGCCGACCGTGTTCAATTGGACCATCCTGCAGACCGTCCAAAGCGATGCCTATCGCCCGGGTGAATGGAATCGCATCCGAGTCAGCTTGGGCGAGAAAGGCCAGTTGACTTGTTCGGTCAACGACGTCGTGGTCATCGATCTCGCGGACAGCGGTCTGAAAAGTGGGCAGGTCGGTCTCGTGAAATTCCGGCAACCGGCAACCGAGTTTCGCCGATTTCGATTCGCCGAGTCCTTGCCCGTGACCACCATCGATGCAAAAACTCGCAAGAAAGCGTTGCGAATATCCAAGCCTCTTGCCGACAACAGCAGTTTGGCTCGCCCGGAAATCGATCAACTCGTCGCCCTTGGGAAACCTGCATCCGGCATTCTTCGCGAGCGGGCGAAAGCGCTTGAAACGGAAGCCCAACGCCTACGGAAACTCGCAAATGAAGTGCGCGAGCGCGTCGTCATCGAGGAAATCGCCCAGGCCCTCCGTCATGAAGACGAATCTTTGGTGAACCTACTGCGAACCTCTCTGCTGTTGGCTCGTCTCGACAACGAGGACTTTGATCTCGAGGTCTATCTCGACCGAGCCGAGCGCATTGCGGAAAACGTCGCTGACACGTTTCCCGAAAACGCCTCCGGCGAAGACAAGTTAAAAGCGCTCGTCACGCATCTCTTCGACCAACTTGGTTACCACGGCAGCACAGGCGACTACGTCAACCGATCCAATAGCTACCTCAATGAAGTGATGGACGACCGCGAGGGTTTGCCCATCACCTTGAGCGTCCTCTTCATCGAATTGGCCAATCGACTCGACCTACCCGTTTCAGGCATCGGCATTCCCCGCCATTTCATCGCCATGTACCGAGAAAAACCCGAAGCCGACAAACCCGAGAAAAAGCCCAAGGAAATCCTCATCGACGTTTTCGGCGGCGGCAAATTCGTGACCCGCGAGGATGCCGGGGAACTTTCTGGTTTCGTCTTGGACGAAAGCGACTTCGAGCCTGCCAGCAAACGTTCCATTATCCTGCGCATGCTCCGCAACTTGCTAAACGGGGCAGAAAGTGAACGAGACGGGCCCTCCCGCATGCGCTATCTCGATGCCATCCTGTCCATCGATCCAGACGACAACTACTCGCGAGCCATGCGAGCCATGGTTCACTATGGCGAGGGTCGTTTCGAAGAAGCTCTCACCGACATCGAAATTCTCATTGAGAAAAATCCCGACAGCCCGGAAACCGAGCCCCTACGGGAAATCCGCGATCGACTGCAGGCTCGCGAAAAGGAATAGATCACTCCACGTCGTCGTCCTCGTGCCCTTCCCCCGTCTCACCATCAGGGCCAACCGAGAACAAGCGATATCCCGGCAAGCCATCCTTGCGGGGATACTCGTAAACGTAAAGGTTCCCCCACGGATCGACGAATCCCAAATCCTGTTTTAGAATTTCCGTGAGATAGGGCTTGAAATCCATCTTGGAAGTCTTGGCTCGATTGGGCACCTTGGCTGGATCGTACCAATCCGTACCTAGATTCAACAAGGATTCATGCACCACCGATTTGTAGGGTGGAAGTTGCAAGTTGCCCTTCTCGTTATGAAACCCGATCAAGGAGAGAAACAGGGTTTCAGATGGAGTGCAGATGTTCCGGGGGCAGTGAGGATGTTTGCCGCGGATACGATGGTATTCGGCCAAGGAAAGTCGCAACGCCTGCAACTCGATTCGGACCTGCTTGCGTTCCTTGTTCGACATGATTGGCTCGAACAAAAGAAACAAAATGCCGATGAGGATGGAGATGACCGCCAACACTGCCAGCAATTCGATCAGGGTGAAACCTCCCGCGAAACCTTTCTTGCTTCCGTGCTTCCTTGTTCTAACGCAAATCATCGCGCAACGCCTCCAAGTCTTCGTCATCCAACGCCATGTTCTTGTAAATGGGATCTAGCGCGATTGCAGTTCGCACTCGCCCGAGAGCTTCTTCGCGCTCGCCCAACACGCAAGCGTAACAACCCAAGTTGTAGCTGATGCAGGGTTCCTCGGGATGAGCTTTGACGCCTTCCAGCAATATCTCCCGCGCTTCTTCGATGGAGCGACAACGACGCGTCGCATAGGCCTCGGCAATCCACCAATCCACCTCTTCGGGATGACGCTTCCTCAACGCGTCGGCCACCTCCCGCATCTCCCCCCATTTTCCGCAATCCTGAAACAAGGTCGCCTGCATCGCCAATGACCGGTCGCTCAAGCGGTCTTCTGGAGGAATCTTCGAAAGTTCGCTTTCGGCGTCCTCGAACATTTCGAGTATACGATAGCCGTTGGCGTAACGAAGATGAATCTCTGTTCTCATGGAAAAAACCGCCAATCACTCCCTTGGGAGCCATGCGTCTTCTCTGCTCGATTGTAACATCAGGCAACTATAGAGGCCTAACCCCGCAAGGCAAGTTCCGACCTTCCGGGATCGAGAACGCTTTGACGTCTCTCCCATCAAGCGCAACCTATGAAGTAGTGGTATTTCGCCTTCGCTTCATCTTCGTTACGGTCACCGCTGGATTGGGCGGTTGCGAAGAAACGCCGCTTCTGGCCCCCCCTGAAACCAAAGCCGATTCACTAACTGAAGCGGAACTTCTCCCCCAAGAGGAAAGCGCAGACACCAAGGCTCCGAGAACCTCCATCCCCAAGGAGGAAGGCCAAGCCAAGCTCGCTGCCCTTCTGGAGCGCCTCGAGGCAGCCTCCGAACAAGTGGCTCAAGCCGAGGACGACCTCCCCCTTGTCTTCGGAGCCATCGCCGACTCCAAGGGCAACCGCTACGTCGGGCAATTCAAAAACGGCAAGCGCCATGGCTACGGCTCCTACCAATTCGCCAACGGAGACCGCTACGAAGGGGAATACGAAGAAGGTCGACGCGAAGGCTTCGGTTCCTACCAGTTCAAGAAAGGGGATCGCTACGTGGGCTATTTCAGCAATGGGAAATACCACCAGCGAGGAGCCTACTTCTTCCCCAACGGCGACAAGTACTTCGGCCAATACGCGAATGGGAAACGCAACGGCAAAGGCACTCTCTCAAAAGCCAACGGCGAACGCTACGAGGGCGACTTTCAGGAAGGCAAACGCCATGGACTTGGACGTTGTACCTTCAGCAATGGCGACCACTACTCCGGTTCTTGGAAAAACGACGAACCCGATGGATGGGGCGCCTACCGTTACGACGACCAGAAAACGGATCAGCGGAAAACCGAAGGCTCTACTTCCAGCGCAATAACCAACAAGGAGCACTCAACCGCAAATTCCCCCGAGGAATTGTCACCCGAAACCCGCGACGCCCTCTTGGCGGGCGAACTGTTCCTCTCCGAGGCTCTTCAGTCTTCCCCGAATGCAGAGGACGCACTGCCGGCGGATTCCTCCCCTGTCGACCAACTGCCACCGGGTCTCCCATCCAACCCCGACAACCCTCTCGTCCCCACCCTTCGCGAACTTCCCGGGGGCGACCGTTACGTGGGCCAGTTTCGCGATGGCCAACCCCATGGGCAAGGCGCCTACCTCTTCTCCGGCGGCGAACGCTACGTGGGCGACTTTCTCCATGGACGCCACCATGGCCAAGGTCTCTTGGTCCTAGGTGACGGCCGGCGCTATCTTGGAGAATGGAAAGACGGCCTGCGCCACGGGTATGGCGTGCTCTACGATCCCGAAGGCCAAGTCGAACGAGAAGGGCACTGGGCTCTGGACGAACCGGTCGGCAATTGAAACTCCTAGTCGGACTTGGTCACCGGCATGACCTTCGGCTTGGTTCGCCATAAGCCCGCCACGAGACTGCCCAGGATGCAGTGCGTCACGGCGCTCAAGGCGCAGGGCACGGGAGCCATGGGCAGGCTCTTGAAATGATCCTTCGCCAAAGCGGCCCCCAAACCGGAGTTCTGCATCCCCACCTCGATTGAAGCGGTTCGGCGAACGGATTCCTCGAACCCGGTCAATTTCGCCAATGCATAACCCAAGCCAAATCCTCCTGTATGCAAAAGCACCACGGCAGCCGTCAACACTTTCCAATGGTCGAGAATCTCAGCCTTCTTGTCGGCCATGATGAATCCCACAATGAGGATAATGCAAAGCACGGAAACAAATGGGGAATAAATTGAGATTACCTGAGAGGCCTTTCTGAAAAACCGATTGGCCAAGAGACCAACGATTACCGGAAAAACAACGATTAACAGGATGCTCTTGAACAAACCCCACGCGTCCACCGGGACATATTGCCCGGCATAGAATTCAGTTAGTAGAGGCGTGAGAAACACAGCCATGAGAGTCGAAAAAATGGTCATGCTGACCGAGAGGGCAACATCCGCCCGGGCGAGGAATGCGACCACGTTGGAGGCCGTTCCGCCAGGGCAACAAGACACTAGGATCAAACCGACTGCCATGTCTGGGGGAAGATCGAACGACCGGGCAATCCCCCACCCGAGAAAAGGCATTACCGCAAACTGAAGGAGAATCCCGAACCCAATGGCGGCGGGGCGTTTCCAAACACGCTGAAAATCCTCCACCCTCAGCGTCAACCCCATGCCCAGCATAATGAGCCCCAACCCAATGGGGATAGTCTCCTCGGTGTACCAAAGAAAGGCCGGTGGCCACCACAAGGCCACCACCGCAACCAAAACCGACCACAAAGGAAAAAGGTTGGTGCCCACCCGAAAGAAATTCGCCAGCATGGATCAAGGGAGCATTCGCCCCACCAGTATGGCAAGCCAAAGTCCATTCGAACAGGGCGAAAGGACTTTACTTCGAGGCGGCGCGAGAGAAGATTCATCAACACACATCTTGTCTTACGAAACGAACATCCGGTCGACCCTCGCCACACTGCTCCTCGCCCCGTGCGCTTGTCTCGCAGACAGCAAGTCCATTGGGCAATGGCAATTCGACTCAGCCCATTTGCAAGGTGGTTCTCTCCGACCCGCCGCAGGACCGTGGAACGGCAAGGCGCTGGGAACCGCAACCATAACCAAGGAGAAACCCTTTGCTCTCGAGGCAAAGAAAGGATTTCGGGGCATCGTCCTGCACGAGGACGTATCGAAAGCGAACCTGCCCAAAGAAGCGCTCAGCGTGACCGCTTGGACGCGAGTGGACAAACCCATCGAGTGGGGCGGCATCCTCGGAGCCATACAAGACAACGGTTCCTTCGAGCGCGGCTGGCTCCTCGGTTACGGCAAGGATTCCTTCTTTTTCGCGGTGGCCTCGGAAGGCAATCAGCGCCTCACCTACTTGAAAAGCTCCGTAGCGTATGCTCCCGCCTATTGGTATCATTTGGCAGGCACTTACGATGGGAAAAGTCAGCGCATCTACCTCGACGGCAAGCTGGCAGGAGAAGCCAAAGCCCAAAAAGGTCCTATTCTCTATGCGCCGAAAGGACGTTTCGTCCTCGGCGCCTACCTCGACGAAAACGAACATTATTCGTTCGATGGAAGGCTCGAGCGGGTCAACCTGTGGGATCGGGCGCTGATGGCCGAGGAAGTCGCCGAACTCTTCGCAGAACGCAAAGACGCGTTCCCCTCGATCGAGCCCGTAAGCGTCACGCCCGCGACCGAGGACTGGCCCACCTTTCTGCATGACAACCGGCGCTCCGGCAAAGGCGCTGCCAGCATAAAGGGAAAGCTTTCGCTCCGCTGGACCCATCGTCTTCGCTTGTCCCCGGAACCCGCTTGGCCACCACCCGCCAAACAAGACTTCTGGCACAAAAAATACAATCTCAAGCCACGAGTGACCTATGACCGCGCCTTCCATCTCGTCGGGGCCGACAACCGAGTCTACCTCGCTTCCTCGGCGGATGACCAAGCCCGTTGCCTCTCCCTAGAGGATGGCCGCGAATTGTGGAAATATTTCGCAGGCGCACCCATTCGCCTCGCCCCCACCCTGACCGGCGAACATCTCCTGGTCGGGGCCGACGACGGCCAAGTGAGCTGCCTCCATGCCGCCACCGGAAAATTGCTCTGGAAAACCCTGCCCCCCCAACTGGGCTCGCGTCTCATCCCCGGCAACGGACGCATCATCCACGAGCGACCGATTCGCACAGGCATCCTGGTGGACGGCCAAACCGCCTACTTCGGAGCGGGCCTCTTTCCCGTCCAAGGAACCTTCCTCTTCTCCTTGGACGTTCGGGACGGCCGCATCTTGGATCACGAAAAGCTCTCCATCTCCCCGCAAGGCTATTTGTCCAGGCGGAACGGAAAACTCTTTGCCCCGACCGGGCGTGATCCCGCCGGCGCTTTCCTGGGCGGGCTTGGACGCCGGGGAAAAACAGTTCCCCTGCCCGCCAAGGCCATCCCCGAAAAATATCCGTATGCTTTCGTGGAGGCAGGTGACCTGAAGTTCGCCGGCGGCGACGGCGAAGTGGGCATCTTCCGGGCTGATGGCTCCCTCGACCAAACAATCAAAGTCACAGGCAAAGCCTACTCCATCATCGTGGTTCAAGGGAAACTGCTCGTCAGCACGGATGCGGGCGTCGTTCACTGCTTCTCCGACGGCGAAGGCAAGGCCAACCACCATACCCCCGCTGCCCCCACGGCCTTTCCTCTTCCGCAAAACGCCAACCTTGCACAAAAAGCCATCGCCGCCAACAAGGCCACCAAGGGCTACTGCCTGGTGATCGGGGCGAAGCATGCTCCCCTCGCCGCCAACCTCGCCCAAAACTCCGGCCTTCGCGTCATCTTGTCCGCCCGGAACACCGTCGAAATCGACAAGCTCCGGCGCCACCTCGCCGCCGCCAGCCTCTATGGTGACGAACTGGTCGTCCATCAAAATGAAAATCCGGACACCCTCCCCTACGCCGACCATATATTCAACTTGGTCGTGGCTCCCGCTGCGAAACCTGCGGAAGCAGAGATCCTTCGCATCCTCCGCCCCGGCGACGGCGTGGCCCTAGTTGGGTCGCAACTCGAGAACACACTCTCCAAGCCGGCCATCGAGGGAGGGGGCGAATGGTCGCACTTGTACGCTGAACCAGGCAATACAGCCTGCAGCCAAGACCAAGCCGTGGTGGCCGATCTCGCTCTCCAGTGGTTTGGTCGCCCTGGCCCCGAACGGCTGATCGACCGCCATCACCGCTCCGTTTCACCGCTCTGGAAAAACGGGTTTCTCTTTGTCCCGGGCAACGAGCGCATCTTTGGGGTGGACGCCTACAACGGCACGGTTCTTTGGGAAACCGAGGTCCCCGAGTCCCGTCGCATCGCCATTATGCGAGACTGCGGATCGATGGCTGCGGACGATCATTTCATCTACGTTGCCAGCGGACCCCAATGCCTTGGCATCGCAAATCGAACGGGCAAAGTAGATCGGCGTTTTTCGATTCCCGACAAAAATTTCGGGGACAGCCACGAATGGGGATACGTCGCCCGGTTGGACGACTTGCTCATCGGCTCCGCAGTGAAGAAAGGCGGTATCCGACGGGACTATGGCCATGATGGCATCAAGCAAACTTACTGGGACAACAACCCCCCCGTCTGCAGCGATCTTCTCTTCGCCACCGAATCAACCAACGGCAAACCCCGCTGGATCCACCGGCCTACCGGCGGCGGGGTGATCGTGAACTCGAGCATCGCGGTGAAGGACGGGCGAATTCACTTCGTCGAAAGCAAAGCCTCGTCGGAATCCGGACAAGTCCAATACGACCAAATCCTGCACCAGGAAGGCGCTTCCTTGGTGACCCTTGAACTCGCCACGGGCAAACCCATCCACCGGGTGTCGCTGGCAAAGCAAAAAAGCGTGCAAAATCTCTACGTCGCATCCACCCAAGGCATGGTCGTAATCGTGAATTCACGGAATGAAACCACCTTGCGTTATGACGTCCGAACCTTCGACGCCAAATCCGGCAAACTGCTTTGGGAGCGCAGCCAAAACAATGGCAACAAGCTAAACGGTTCCCATGGCGAACAGGACAGGCATCCCGTCATCCTGAACGACGAACTCTACGTCGAGCCGTTCATTTACAATTTGAAGTCCGGCCTGCCGGTGGCGGGACGCAAACTGGCCCGAGGCGGCGGTTGTGGTTCCCTCTCTGCCTCCGCCAACGCTCTCTACTTTCGTTCCAAAAACCCAACGGCCTACTTGCCCTCCACCGGCAAGTTCAAGAAAATCACCACCGTGAGCCGCCCCGGTTGCTGGATCAACGCCATCCCCGCAGGTGGGCTGCTCCTCATTCCCGAGGCCAGTTCCGGCTGCACCTGCGCCTTCTCCATCCAGTGCTCCCTCGCCTTCGTCCCGCGCCAGCAAACCAAGCCATGAAGACCAAACTCAAGATCAAACTCGCCATCGCGCTCTCGCTTTCCATCCTGCTCAACGTCTTCCTGTTGTGGGAAGTCCAACGCAAGACGGGCATGGTGGAAACACTCCGAAAGGAACTGTCCGCTCGCTCCACCCCGTGACCTCTCGATGCATCCAACTGCTTGAGGCAACCCTTCTCGTCGCGCTCGTCTGCCTCGCCCACACGGTCTCCGCAAAGGCCAACCTCCCGGGAACCAAACCGCTCACGGTCGAGGGAGACCTTGCCGAGCATATGCTGGACGGGGCCCATCGCTTCCTCGACCGCAAGTTGGTCAAGACTGGGAACAGTCGATCGGCTTATTGGAAAAACAGCGCTTCCTCGCCCGCCGACTTGAAAAAATCATTGAGTGGCAACCAAGCGGAGCTGGCCCGTGTCCTCGGTGTGGTGGAAGAACGGGTTGCCTTCGCAGCCCCGAACATGGTGACCACCACCACCCGACCGGCCAAGGTGGGATCGGGAAAGGGCTACGAAGTCTTGGCCATCCGCTGGCCGGTTCTCGACGGAATGTTCGGGGAAGGCTTGCTCTTGCGTCCCACGGGGCGTGACCCGGTGGCCGAGGTGGTGGCCATCCCCGATGCCGACCAATCCCCGGAAAGCTTGGTTGGGCTCGCGGCGGGAACGGCCCTGGAATCCCAATTCGCCCGCAGGTTGGCGGAAAGCGGGTGCCGCGTCGTCGTGCCTGCGCTGATCGACCGGACCATTCGCGCCCAAAGCGAAAGGCGCAAGAGAGTCAAGGTAAGCAACCGGGAGTTCCTCCACCGCTCGGCTTTCCTCATGGGACGCACCTTGCAAGGCTACGAAATGCAAAAAGTCCTGGCCCTCGTCGATTGGTTCGCAAAGGAGAACGATTTGCCCATCGGCCTGGTCGGTTGGGGCGAGGGCGGCATGCTGGCCTTGCAAACCGCAGCTCTCGATCCCCGGATCGACGCAACCTGCGTGTCCGGCTTCTTTGGCCCGCGCGAGAATATGTGGCGGGAACCGCTGGAGCGAAATCTGTTCGGCTTCCTCAATCGTTTCGGCGATGCCGAGCTCGCTCGCCTGACAAGCCCCCGAGCCTTGGTGGTGGAAGTCGCGAAAGGACCCGAAGTGGTGATCGATTCACCGGGCGCCGCGCCGGGCAGGCTGACCACGCCTTCACTCGAAGAGGTCCGTCGCGAATTTTCCCGGGCCAAGGCGCTAACTCCGAAAGTTGATCGGAAATCAAAGCTCGAACTCTTCGTCAGCGGGAAGGACGGGCAAGGCGCCCCCGGCGGCAGCAAGGCCCTCGGCGCATTCCTCGAAATCCTGACCCCCGGAAAAGTTTTGGCCAAGTCGGGCAAGGTCCCGAAGGCAGTCGCCCCCCTACCCGACTCGTCGGCTCGCCACTTACGAGCCTTCCGTGAAATCGATTCCCACGTCCAGCGCCTGCTGGATGAATCCCACCGCATACGATCCGCCAACTTTCAACCCGACCTTTCATCGCTCGACGCCTTCGCCAAAAGCGCGATTCCCCACCGCAAACGATTCGAGGAGGAAGTGATCGGCCGGTTCGAGGATGATTTCCTGCCGCTGAATCCGCGTTCACGGAACACCCACGACCAGCCGAAATGGACCGGTCACGAAGTCGTCCTAGACGTTTATCCCGACCTCTTCGCCTTTGGCGTCCTGCTCGTCCCGAAGAACATCAAGCCCGGCGAACGCCGACCCGTGGTGGTTTGCCAGCACGGTCTGGAGGGACGACCCCGCGACGTCATAGAGGGCAACCATCGGGCCTATCACGACTTCGCGGCCAAGCTTTGCGAAAAAGGCTATGTCGTGTTCGCCCCGCAGAATCCCTATCTCACGGGAGACAAGTTTCGCTCGCTTCAGCGCAAAGCCAACCCGCTTGGCAAGACCCTCTTCTCCCTCATCGTGGCTCAGCACCGCCAAATCGTTCGCTGGCTGGGCGAACTCCCCTTCACGGATCCCGAGCGCATCGCATTCTACGGATTGTCCTACGGCGGCAAAACAGCCATGCGGGTGCCCGCATTGGTGGAAGGCTACTGCCTATCCATCTGCTCGGCCGACTTCAACGAATGGATTCGCAAGACAGGTTCCACCCGCGACGACCGCTACGCGTACCCCTTCACCACGGAATACGAAATCTTCGAGTTCAACCTCGGCCATACCTTCAACTACGCCGAGATGGCGGGCCTCATCGCGCCGCGCCCATTCATGGTTGAGCGAGGCCACTTCGACGGCGTGGCTCCCGACGAGTGGGTAGCCGCGGAATACGCCAAGGTACGCCGCTTCTACGCCCGCTTGGGCATTCCGGAGAAAACCGAGATTGAATGGTTTCTCGGTCCCCACACCATAAACGGGCAAGGCACTTTCCGCTTCCTCGACAAGTGGCTCGATTGGCCCCCGAAAAAATGAAGCCGCTCGGTCGTCGGCCTTAGGTGGACTCCTCGAGATTCCGGGCGAAGAAATATTCGCTGTAGGGCATGGCTCCGTCGGACATCTCACGAATGCTTCCTCGTCGAAAGCCAAGGCTCTCGAAAAACGCGTGGGCTCCCTCGAATCGCAAATCGGACCAAAACTCGACCTTTCGATAGCCTTCCCGACGAGCCCAGTCGATCGCCCACTGCATGAGGACCCGCCCATGCCCCTTGCCTCGATGATCCTGGCGCAGATAGAGCCGGCGAAAAGTGACCGCTCCGCGATCCCGATCCAACGGAAGAACAGCATGGGCGCCAATCACTTCGCCTCCCTCTTCCAAGACAACGAAAGCTCCGCCCTTGCCCCCGTATTGCCCCTCCAGGTCCAGCAAGTCGCCATCGGCGCCCTCCAGGAAGATAACGTCCCCGTACTCCCGATAGACGCCGTCGACGAGTTCGATCAAACTCTTGGAATCGGCATTGGTTGCAGGTCGAATTTTCAAGGCGGGACAGGCTATCCGGATTGTGAATCGGGGTCAATGAACGGAATGCGGTCGCATCCGAGACCGTTATCTTTCCAAGGCCTGGAAATACTTTCTGGCTGCAGCCATTACCCTCGGAC
>PVBE011523651.1_pt1 | contig 12190 bp, 12 predicted proteins | sample 1631181 | NCBI WGS metagenome assembly PVBE01 (sample SAMN08397723, study PRJNA350692) | Marine metagenome, whole genome shotgun sequencing project. | isolation source: water | place: Pacific Ocean | collected 2012-04 | reverse complement strand
GCTGCCGTCCATAACATAGGCCACAGTTTTGGTCGCTTCGCCGATGGCGATCGGCAGGACTCCGGTGGCCAACGGATCGAGTGTGCCGCCATGGCCCACTTTGAGCCTGACACCGGTCTGTTTGATTAGATATTTGATACGGCCGACGATTTGCGCCGAGGAGCGGCCGAGCGGCTTGTCGATGATCAGCCAGCCATCCAGGCGCTGCCCGCTCTGATCCTGCGGCGCAGGGTCAGGCTTGTTCATCCTTGGCCGCGATTTGATCCAGCAAACTGTCGATATGATTGGCTTCGTCGAATGAGTGGTCGAGCTCGAATTCGAGTATCGGCGCATGACGCAGATTGACCCGGCGTGCGACTTCACCGCGCAAATAGGGCGCGGCGCGGCGCAGTGCGTCCAGAATCGGTGCACCGCCGTCATCGCCGCCGCCGAGGGGCATAACAAAGATGCGCGCCTGCTTCAGGTTGGGGCTCGGGCGCACTTCGGTAATGGTAATCGCCGCGTCGGCCAGCAGCGGGTCGCGGATCGGCGCGCGTTGAAAGGTATCGGTGAGGGCTTCGCGCAGCAATTCACCAACACGCAGTTGGCGCTGAGAGGGGCCCCGCGATTTGGCGGTGTCTGCGCGTGCCATGATGCGGCTTCCCACCTAATGGATACGTTTCAAGCCTTGCCGAGAAAGTCAGGAATCGAGCGCCCGCGCGACTTCCTCGATTTCATAAAACTCCATGATATCGCCCTCACGCAGATCCGAGTAATTCTCGAATGCCATGCCGCACTCATAACCCTCTTTGACCTCACGCACATCGTCCTTGAAGCGGCGCAGTGTCTTGAGGGCGCCGTCATGGATAACGATATCGTCGCGCAGCAGGCGCACTTTTGCGCCGCGCCGCACCAAGCCGTCCGTAACCCGGCAGCCGGCAACCTTGCCGACCTTGCCGACGCTGAATATCTCGAGGATCTGCGCATTGCCGAGCATGCGCTCGTGCAGCGCCGGCTTGAGCATGCCCTCGAGCATCGCTTTGATGTCATCGACAATATTATAAATGATCGAGTGGTAGCGGATGTCGATGCCGTCACGCTGCGCCAAGGCGCGCGCCTGCGGGTTAGCGCGCACGTTGAAGCCGATAATCTGGGCGTTCGATGCGCCGGCCAGGACCACATCCGCTTCGGTAATGCCGCCGACACCGGCATGAAGGACCTTTGCCGCGACTTCTTCGGTCGATAGATTTTCGAGCGCGTTGCGCACCGCCTAGACCGAGCCATGCACGTCGCCCTTGATCAATAAGGGTAGATTTTGCACGCCATCTTCGCCGGCCTGGGAGAACATTTGCTCGACATCCATCGGCGCTGCGCTGCGGGCGGAGGCGAGGTCGCGCGCGCGCTTCGAGCGGAACTCGCTGATCTCGCGGGCGCGCCGCTCATTCTCGACGACGACGAAATCCTCGCCGGCAACGGGCGGATTGTTGAGGCCCAATATTTCGACCGGGCATGACGGCGCTGCGTCCTTGCGGTTTTTGCCGCGCTCATCGGTCATCGCGCGCACCCGGCCCCACTCGTAACCGGCGACGACGATATCGCCTATGTGAAGTGTGCCGTGCTGCACCAGAACCGTTGCCACCACGCCGCGCCCCCTATCGACGCGGGATTCGATCACCACGCCGTTGGCTTCGCGCTCCGGATTAGCGGCAAGCTCGAGAATTTCGGACTGTAGAATGATGGCTTCTTCGAGCTTGTCCAAATTGGTTTTCTGCATCGCCGACACTTCGACGGAGAGCACGTCACCGCCCATTTCCTCGGTGACGATTTCGTGCTGCAGCAGCTCCTGACGCACCCGGTCCGCCTTGGCGTCGGGCCGGTCAATCTTGTTGATGGCGATGATGATCGGAACGTCCGCGGCGCGCGCATGGTTGATCGCTTCGACCGTTTGCGGCATCACGCCGTCATCGGCGGCAACCACCAAGATAACGATATCGGTAAGTTTGGCGCCGCGCATGCGCATTTGCGTAAAGGCGGCATGGCCCGGCGTGTCGATGAAGGTGATGCTGGCGCCGCTCTCGAGGTTCACCTGATAGGCGCCGATATGCTGGGTAATGCCGCCCGCCTCGCCCGAGGCGACGTCGGTTGCGCGCAAGGCATCGAGCAGTGAGGTCTTGCCATGATCGACATGGCCCATGACGGTGACGACCGGCGCGCGGGTAGCCAGGGTACCGTCTTCATCGGTATCGCCCTTCAGGCCGATTTCAACATCCGAGGCGCTGACGCGCTTCACCTTATGGCCGAATTCGTGGACCACCAGTTCCGCCGTATCGCCCTCAATAATTTGAGCCATCGACGCGGCAATGCCCATTTGCATGAGTTTTTCCACCACCTCAATGCCGCGCACAGCCATCCGGTTGGCGAGTTCCTGCACGGTGATCGTCTCCGGAATCACCACTTCACGGACTACGGGTCCGGCGTCCTTAGCGCCGCCGGCTCCGCTCGCCATGCGGCGTTCGCGTTCGCGCTGGCGTTTCAAGGACGCCAGGCTGCGGCTGCGCTCTTCATTGCCTTCCGTCTCCAGGGCGCGGGAGACGGTGAGTTTGCCGCCGCGGCGGCGGCTCGAATCGCGGTCGCGTTTGCCCGGTGTCGGCGTGCGGCGCACCTCCGGCCGGCGGCGCCCGCGGCGTGGTGCCTCCTCGCTGTCGGCGTCTGCCTTCTTGGCGGCGCTGGCGCGCTCCGGCGCCGAGGCCGGCGCTTCCTCCGGCGCGGTTTCTTCGGTTGCAGCGAGGCGCCGCGCCGCTTCCGCTTCTGCCAGCTGGCGTTTTTCCTCTTCTTCCTTGCGGCGCGATTCTTCCTCGGCTGCCCGGCGTTCGGCGATTTCGCGCTCAGCCGCGCGGCTTTCGTCTTCCTGTGCACGAAGCGCCGCTTCTCTTTCGGCTTCAAGCCGTTTGCGGCCCTCTTCCTTGACCGCGCTTTCCACGGCGCGGGCGCGGCTGGCTTTTTCCTCTTGCGTCAGGGTACGCAGGACGACACGGGATTTGGGTGCGCCGGGATCTGTATCCGGAGCCGTTGTTGTTGCCGCTGCTGCGCTTGTGGCCGCGGCGTCGCTTGGTGCACTTAAAGTCGTTGTCGGCTTCGCCGCGCCGGCGGCGTCCGAGTCAGCCGCTTTCAGCGTGCCGCCGCTTGTCTTGCCAGGTGTGATGCTGCGTTTTTTGCGCACCTCGACGGCGACCGAACGGCTGCGGCCGTGCGAAAAGCTCTGGCGCACCTGGCCGCCGTCGCTGGGCTGATTGGCCCCCGTGCCACCCTGCCGTTTTAACGACAGAGGTTTCTTTCCCTTACCGCTTTCAATCGTGCCGTCTTCGCTCATTCGATGCCTACTCGATCCACAGTTTCGTTGGCGGCCTGTAATCCGCTGGCGGGTGGAGCCGATGCGTCCTCATCCGCCGCCGGCAGGCGCGATTCTCCGATGTCGCGAAAGCCGGCGAGCCGGCCACATTCGCGTAAAAATAAGCTGCTCAGGCGTGAGCTACGCAGCACCGCATGGACGATATCGGCGCGCCCGAGGGCTTGCGCCAGTTCGCCGCGTAAAAAAATCTCAATAGATGGCAAGTCATGCGCCACGGCGCGAAGGCGGTTGCGCGCCGTCGCCGCGCCATCATTGGCTTGCACCAGAACAGCGGCCCGCCCGGTGCTGAGATCGGTGCGAACCTGATCATGTCCGACCGCGATTCCGCCTGAGCGCAGGGCGAGGCCGAGATAATTGAGGCTGCGCTGGGTGAGCAGATGGGCAACCTGATCGGCCAATCCGGCCTCGGCAATAATTTGGCTGCGCCCGGCTTTGGCAAATCGCTTCTCCGCAATCGCCTGTTCGATGGCGCCGCGCTCGGCGCGAAGCCATAATCCCCGCCCCGGCAGGCGCTCGGCCAAATCCGGGACGATGCGGTTGTCCGGTCCGGCGACGAAGCGGATCAGGGCGTCGCTGTTATATTCCTGGCGTGACAGGATACAGCGCCGCCACTTACCGCCCGCGTTTTCCTGCGGCGGCGTCCTTTTGGTCGAAGCGGTGTCAGGCGCGGCCATGCTCACGGCGTGGTGCTCTCCTCGCTGGCCGCTGCGTCTTCTCCGTCTTGCGGCGCGTCCGCATCCGCTTCTGCGCCGTCCTCTTCGCCCGGCTCATCGTCGAACCAATGCGCTCGGGCGGCCATGATGATGGCGTTCGCATCGTCGAGATTGGGAGCGAGATCGCCCAATATTTCGATCAATTCATCGCCGGCGAGATCGCCGAGATCGTCGAGCGTCTTGATCTCGGCTTCACCGAGAATCACCAGCGCCACCGGGCTCAGGCCCTCAATCGCGGCGAGCTCGTCCTCGACGCCCAGGGCGACGCGCTTATCGGACAATTCGTTATTTATCTTGTCGACATATTCTGTGGCGCGGCGGCGCAGTTCCTCGGCGATTTCCTCGTCGAAACTTTCGACCGAGGCGAGTTCCTCGGTCGGCACATAGGCGACTTCCTCGATGCTAGCGAAGCCTTCGGTTACGAGCAAATGGGCGATCACATCGTCAACGTCGAGCGCCGCAATGAAGAGCTCGGTGCGTGAGCGCACTTCCTCCTGGCGGCGATCCGATTCTTCCGCCTCGGTGAGGATATCTATGTCCCACCCCGATAGTTGAGAGGCCAAGCGAACATTCTGGCCGCGCCGGCCAATCGCCAGGCTAAGCTGTTCGTCCGGCACCACGATCTCGATGCGCTTGGCATCTTCGTCGAGCACCACCTTGGAGACTTCCGCCGGGGCCAGCGCGTTAACGATCAAAGCGGCCGGGTCGGACGACCATTGAATGATATCAATCTTCTCGCCTTGCAGTTCGCCCACCACCGCCTGCACGCGCGAGCCGCGCATGCCGACGCAGGCACCGACCGGGTCGATGCTGACGTCGTTCGAAAACACCGCGATCTTGGCGCGGCTGCCGGGGTCCCGGGCGACCGACTTGATCTCGATAATGCCATCGTAAATTTCCGGCACCTCCTGCGAGAAAAGCTTGGCCATGAAGTTGGGATGGGTGCGGGAGATAAATATTTGCGGCCCGCGCTGCTCGCGCCGGACATCATAGATATAGCCGCGCACCCGATCGCCGTTGCGGAACGATTCGCGCGGCAGCAGGTCCTCGCGCCGGATAACGCCTTCGCCGCGGCCGAGGTCGATGGTGACGCCACCGAAATCGGCGCGCTTGACCAGGCCGCTGGCGATTTCGCCGACGCGGTCTTTGTATTCCTCGTACTGGCGCGCGCGTTCCGCTTCGCGGACTTTTTGCACGATCACCTGTTTGGCGGTTTGCGCCGCGATGCGGCCAAAATCGATCGGCGGCAGGGCGTCGGCCAGATAATCGCCGATCTGTGCGGCCGGATTGCGTTCCTGCGCATTGGCGATGCTGATTTGCGTCGCATCATTTTCCACCGGGTCGGCCACTTCGAGATAGCGCATCAGACGAATTTCGCCGGTATCGCGGTCGATTTCGGTGCGGATATCGTGTTCCTGACCGTATTTGCGCTTGCCGGCGTGGGTAATCGCATCTTCCATCGCCTCCAACACAAGGTCGCGTTCTATGCTTTTTTCCCGCGCCACCGCATCCGCAACCTGCAGCAATTCAAAGCGCGCGAGACCAACTGTTTCCGTATCCATTTGCGTTACATCCGTTTTTGCGTCTGGGCGGCCGAAATGAGCTCATCCGTGAGCACCAGTTTGGCTTTCTTAATGGTTGAGAACGGCACGATGGCAGGGCCATCGTCCTGCGAAATCCGTACATTCCCGTTTTCGATCCCAAGGAGCTGCCCGCGCAGGCGTTTGCGCCCTTCGACCGGCTCCGTCATCTCCATTTTCGCCTCAAAGCCGGCAAAGCGCTCAAAGTCGTCGATCCGGGTCAACGGGCGGTCAAGGCCGGGTGAACTGACTTCCAAATTATAGGCGCCGCCGATTGGGTCCTCGACGTCGAGCAAGGCCGAGACGGTTTTGCTGGCGAGCGCGCATTCATCCACCGTCAGGTTGGCACGGTCATTCCGTTCGATCATGATTTGAAGGGTTGGGCGTCCGGGGCCACCATAGCGCACCCGAACCAGCTCTAGGCCAAGGGCCTCAAGGGACGGTGCTATCAACTCCTCGACACGGTGCGTCTGTTCCATGTTGGCACCACATCGTCAATCTGCCGACAGCAGAAATGAAAAAGCGGGCCAGCGGCCCACCTCAATCGTCATCACAGTCACTACCTCTTCGTAATTGCGCCTAAACTACTTCGTTTTGGCCCGTCGCTTCAAGCGCTTTATGTTTGTCGCTCAAATTTGCCTGGCGTGCGCGGCGTTCGAAGCGCAGAAACAGGGGCGCCCGATTGGCCTCGCGCGCCTTCTGTTCATAGCGCGTTTCAGGCCAGTCCGCCGGCCGTTCGCGCCAATCGCCGGGACGTTCGGCGAGCCAGCGGAGATGCGGCTCGGCGAGCAGTCTCTCAAGGGTCCAGCGGCCATATTCGGCGTGATCGCTGGCGAATCTGAATTCGCCGTCATCGGCCATGATATCGGCAAAGCAGGCAATATTTTCGCTTGAGATGATGCGCCGTTTGTTGTGGCGCTTTTTAGGCCATGGGTCGGGGAACAGCAGGCACAGCCGGTTGATTTCGCCGCCGCCGAGGCGCGCCATGAGCAGACGGGCGTCGTCGGGGAAAATGCGCACATTGCGGAGATTTTCCGTCGCGATCCGGTCGAGCAGGGCGGCGACACCGTTGAGGAAAGGCTCGCAGCCGATAAAGCCGACATCGGGGCGGCGCGCCGCCTGCCAGGCCAAATGTTCGCCGGCGCCGAAGCCGATCTCAAGCCACACTTCCTTGGTGCCCTCAGCAAACAGGGTGCGCGGCTCAATCGGGCCGTCATCCGGCGCCAGATCGATGCCGATTTGGGGCAGCAAGTCGCGCATCAGCGCTTGGCGCTTGGGCCTTAACTTATGGCCCTGACGGCGGCCGAAGACGACTTGGCGGGCGATAGGGCGGCGTTTTTCCGGGTTGCCCGTCATGCCGCCAGAGTCTCACATATTAAGAGGCGCGCCTAAACGAGGGCGCGCTTCAATTCCTCGGCCAGGTCGGTGCGCTCCCAGGAGAAGCCGCCATCGGCCTCGGGCTCGCGGCCTAAATGTCCGTAGGTCGCGGTGCGGGCGTAAATCGGTTTGTTAAGCTGGAGATGTTTGCGAATGCCATGCGGGGTGAGGTCCATGGCCTCGCTAAGAGCGCTGGCCAGCTTGGCCTCATCGACCTGCCCGGTATCGTGTGTGTCGACATAAAGCGACAGCGGCTTGGCCACGCCGATGGCATAGCTCAATTGAATCGTGCAGCGTTCGGCCAGTTCGGCGGCGACGACGTTCTTGGCCATATAGCGCGCCGCGTAGGCCGCCGAGCGGTCCACTTTCGACGGGTCCTTGCCGGAAAAGGCGCCGCCGCCATGCGGCGCGGAACCACCATAGGTATCGACGATGATCTTGCGTCCGGTCAGGCCGGCATCCCCGTCCGGGCCGCCGATGACGAAACGCCCGGTCGGATTGACGTAGAATTCCTCTTCCGGGCACATCCAGCCATCGGGCATGACATTGACCACATGCGGGCGCACGATTTCGCGCACTTCGTCCTGGCTGAGGGTGGCCAAATGCTGGCTCGAGACAACGATCGAGGTGGCGCCGACCGGCTTGCCGCCCTCGTAGCGCAATGTCACCTGGCTTTTCGAATCGGGCAGCAGGCCCGGCTCCGCACCGGAATGACGGGCATCGGCGAGTGAGCGCAGAATCGCGTGCGAATAATGAATCGCCGCCGGCATCAGCACGTCGGTCTCGCGGCAAGCATAGCCGAACATGATGCCCTGATCGCCGGCACCTTCGTCCTTGTTGCCGCTGCCATCGACGCCCATGGCAATATCGCCGGACTGGGAGTGGATGTGCACTTCCACATGGGCGCGCGCCCAATGAAATCCGTCCTGCTCGTAGCCAATCTGTTTGACCGCTTCGCGCGCCACATCTTCCATCATATCGTGCGTGACCGATTCTGGGCCGCGCACCTCGCCGGCCAAAACGATGCGGTTGGTGGTGACCATGGTTTCACACGCCACACGTGCCTCGGGCTCGCGCGCCAGAAAGGTATCGACGATCGCATCGGATATGCGGTCGCACACCTTATCGGGGTGGCCTTCTGAAACGGATTCGCTGGTAAATAAGAAATTGGATAGCGTCAAGAAACAAACTCCCCTTTACCCGGCGCGTCTCTTTTTAAGAGAAGGCCGATTTTTCACGCGGCTAGGCGTAATAGCCACGCCGGTTTGTGGCAATCTTTAGCGCGCCGGTCAAGCGCTTTGCGCGTCCGCCAATAGCGCCGACAGGATGGACAAAAGGGTGGTGAAGTGGATTAGCTGCTGGAGCTGCGTTTATCGCCGGAAGCAGGGCCGGCGACGGCCTTTACCAACTCAAATACCCGTTTGCGGACACTCGGCTCAGTGATCCGGTAGTAAGCCCGAACCAGCTCAAGCGTTTCCCGTTTAACCAGGGGATCACCCTCGAAGGAGGCAATCTTAATATCCGCCAGACCAGGTGTTTTCTGGCCCGATATTTCGGCCGGTAAATCGTCGAAAAAATAGGACACAGGAATGTCGAGAACTTGCGATAATTGATAGAGACGACTGGACCCGATCCGGTTCGTTCCACGCTCGTATTTCTGAACTTGTTGAAAGGTTAAATTAATCGCCTTCCCAAGTTTTTCCTGGCTCATTCCGAGTAGAGTGCGGCGCAGGCGAACGCGCTTTCCAACGTGAATGTCTATTGGATTTGGGTGAAGTGCCATGTTTTCTCTTTATCAGAAAAATTCAACTTTACGTTTCGTCTCGAATCGGCAGCGCACAATATAAAAGAGCTCCAATAAATCAAACCCTTCAATCATCTTTCTATTAACCTATTTCAATTTATTATGTCAACAACTGCTTCGTTTTCTTAATTATTGACGTAGGTTTTATTGTCCAATCATTTTCATTACGGTTGACTTTATTTATCACTTCTCACGCATAGCACGAATACTAACTAGGCCCAGCGAGATAATAAGGATTAAAAACAAAGTCCAGTCCCCCATCACCGCGTAAGGCGTTCGTCCTAATGCTGCGGGAAGGGCGGATTGCAGCACCCCTTCCTGCCCCAAGGGAAGACGCGCCAATATGTGGCCAAGCGGGTCGATGACGGCGGAAATTCCCGTGTTGGCGGCGCGCACCATGGGCAAGCCTTCCTCGACCGCCCGGAAACGAGCCGCCTGCAAATGCTGGTAGGGTCCGGCGGTATTTCCGAACCACCCGTCATTGGTGATATTGAGCAGCCAGGCCGGGCGCATATCGCCGGAAGCCACCTGGCCGGGGAAGATCGCCTCATAACAGATCAACGGGCTGAAGGGCGGCAGTCCCGGCAGGTGTAATGTCTCGGCGCCGGGGCCTGAGGAGAAATCTATGTTTCCGTGTGTCAGTTTGGCGGCGCTCATGATGCTCCGGAGCGGCATATATTCGCCGAACGGCACAAGGTGATGCTTATCGTAGGTTGCGGCTAAACTTCCGTTCGAATCGATGGCGTGAAGGCTGTTCCACAATTGACGCGGCGCGGCGCCATCGCCGCTGTCTTGTCGCAGGGCGCCGGTGAAAAGGAGGCCACCCTCGGGTACGGCGGCTGACAACCAGGCGGCGAGACCCGGGTTATTGCTGATGTCGTCGGGCACGGCGGTTTCCGGCCAAATAGCATGGCTGGTGCCGTTCGCCAGAGCGGCGAGCGTCATGCTCCTATGTTTTTCAAGCGCCGCTCGCCGCGATCCAGCGCGCCATTTCAATTCCTGCGGAATATTGGCCTGAACGATCAAGAGCTTGATACCGGGCAGCTCGGACGTGTGCACCACAGCAAGACGAATGGTCCCACCGGCCCATATCAGAGCGAGAAGGAGGATCGCCATTGCCGGCGCGCGCCAGTTTGCCGCGACCGCCTGATCGCCGCGCCGCTCCGCCAGCAGCGCCGGCGCCGCCGCGGCGAGAATGGTGGCGAAGCTAAGCCCGTAAATGCCGGTTAACGCGGTCACTTGAATCATGCCTTCCGACAAGCTCCACGTCGTGCCGATCAGATTCATCGGAAAGCCGCTCAGCACATGGCCGCGCAGCCATTCCGCGGCGCTCCATGCAACGGCGAAGACGAGCAGGCGCGCCAGGCCGGTGCGGCGGCTGGCGAAGACCGCGAGGGCCGCGAGGGCCGGGAATAGGGCCAACCCGGCGCTGAATGCAATAATCGCCGGCACCGCGACCCATACAAACTTGTCCGCATCGGACAGCATCGCGGTGCCGACCCAATAGCAAGCGGCAAGGAAATGGCCGAAGCCGAACCACCAGCCCACCAGAGTGGCGCGCCAAGCTGTTGTCGAAGCCGCGATCAACCAGAGCAGGCCGGCAAAGGCCGGTATCAGAAGCGGCAATATGTTGGCTGGCGGCAAGGCGCCGGCGGCTGTGAGTCCAAGGATAAAGGCGAGAAGCGAGCGCCGCCAGCCGCTAAGCGCCGCGACATGGCGCGACAGCGCCGCCATAAATCCGTTTTCGTCCCGCAACAATGCGCTGACAGCGCGTGGCGAAATCACGTTTGTCCGGGCTCGTCCGGCGCCGTTGCCGCGCTCACGCGCACCCGCTTGACCCGCCTCGGATCGGCGTCGACAATTTCGAAGGTTAGCCCGGCTGGATGGCTCAGGCGGTCATGCCGGCGCGGCACCCGCCCAGCGAGGCGCGACACCAGGCCACCCACGGTTTCGATATTTTCGTCGAGTTCGCCGTTGCGTAGGGTCAGGCCGAAATGGGTTTCCAGCGCCTCAATCTCGGTGCGCGCGTCGGCATCGACGATACCCTCGGGCGATATGCTGAGGGTTGGCACCGGCGCGTCGTCGTGTTCATCCTCAATCTCGCCGACAATTTCCTCGACCAAATCCTCAATCGTGACAAGGCCGTCGGTGCCGCCATATTCATCGACAATGACAGCCATGTGCAGACGGCTGGTGCGCATCTTGGCGAGGAGATCGACAACCGGCATGGATTGCGGCACGAACAAAAGCGGCCGCATGACGATTTCGAGGTCGAATTTCTTGTTGTTGCCCCAAAACGCCATAACATCGCGGATATGCACCATGCCGACCACCTCATCCAGCGTATCGCGGAAAACCGGCATGCGGGAATGGCCGTTTTTCTTAATCGCCGCAACGACTTCGTCCAGTGCCGCGCGCTCTTCGATGGCGATGATGTCGGGCCGGGGCACCATCGCGTCTTCCGCGTTGAGGTGGCCAAAGCGCAGCAGATTCATCAGCAAATCCCGCTCCTCGGGCGTGATCTGCTCGGAGATTTCCTCTTCTTCCTCGATCAACTCCTCAAGGGATTCCTGCCAGGTGGCATCGCCGTTGCGGGCAAAGGCGCGCAGCAACCAGCCACTGACGGAGCGTACGATGGAAGGTTCGGCGCAGTCCTCTTCCGTTGAAGCGGCCGCATCGTTTCCAGATGGAGGTTTGTCGCTTTCGTTCATTTCTTTGTCACGGCGCCGGCCAGCACATAGGGGTTGGAGATTCCAATACTTGCCAGCGCCTGGATCTCAAGCTCTTCCATTTTCTCGGCATCTGCGTCATTGCTATGATCATAGCCTAAAAGATGCAACACGCCATGTATCACGAGATGGCTTAAATGTTGCTGCAAACTCCGCCCTGCAGTTTCTGCCTCACAGCGCGCCGTTTCCAGCGCCACCACCACGTCGCCCAAAGCCTCATCGCTCGCCAGCGCCGGCGATGGTTCGCAATCGGCATAGCGAAAAGCCAGCACGTTGGTGGCCTTGTCGACGTCGCGGTAATCCTTGTTCAAGGCGCGCACCAGGGTGTCATCGGCGAGCACGATGGCAAGCTCACGCGCCTCGGGTTTGCTGGTCAACGCCAAGGCCGCCAACGCTGCTTTCCGAGTCACGCGGCGCGCTTCAGGAAGCGCGGTCCGCCAGGCCGTGTGGCGTATCGTTATTCCGATCTCCATCAATATCTTTGCTGTTTCGCGGGCGGGTTTCTGTGTCGCCCGGCGGCACATTACTGGCCGGGTACTCGATGCGGCTGTGATAGACGCCGAGGACGAGCACCCGGGTAAAGGCATCCTCGATGCGCG
>PVBE011732706.1_pt1 | contig 12191 bp, 8 predicted proteins | sample 1631181 | NCBI WGS metagenome assembly PVBE01 (sample SAMN08397723, study PRJNA350692) | Marine metagenome, whole genome shotgun sequencing project. | isolation source: water | place: Pacific Ocean | collected 2012-04 | reverse complement strand
TGTGTGACTTGCATCGATAAATCGATAAACGCAAGTCTTGCTCAAAATCAGCGAGCAAGGGTTATGAGCGCTGCACGTTTCCACCGGCGAAATGGAGCCGGTGGCGCGCTGCAGTATTCGAGTGGTGTTTAGAGTTGTTCCTCAGGGCGTCACTCACATTGGGATTGTTTTGAACGATGTGCTCGGAAATGTCGTACTCCGACAACCCGAGAAACCTAAGTTCGGCATTGCAGCAACTATACCGCGGTGGAAACGGGAAGGAGCCGAACCAGCAGTCGCCCTGAAGAGGTGCGTTACTGAACACATAGGTCTCGACGTTGCCAGCGTATATCCGTTGCCCCGGGTTTGGGTGACTGAGAACAGCTCGACTTTCTACTTTGTTGGCGTAACCCGAAACCCGGACGCTAGGCCTGCATTGTCGAATCCCGTAGCTAATTGGTGTGACAAGGAAGAAGCTGTCGGAGCCATACGCGAATCGAAGAACGGGGCGAGCCGCAACCGTGATCTGGCTGTCTTGCAAGACTCCACGGAACTGGTCCCTTCGTCATTCCGGCGAGTCTTACTCGTCGTGTCAGAGTTGCACGGGATGGGTTTTGGCAGGCTACGGGCGGCTACATGGATGCACCAAAATGGCTACATCGAGCCGCCTGGACGATGGTCCTGCGCGATTGTCCCTTCAGTCGTTTTGAAGGATGACCATGGGGCGATGACGGATGGCGCACGAGAAAATGAGCTGAGGTCGGCTTTGGAAGTAACACAGCACCATGATCCCTGGATGTCATTAGGTAGCCAACCGCCGTTCGGTTGGAGCGGCATGTGCTTCGAGTCTCCAAGAATTGTGGCTGAGCAGTTTTTGTCCAAGTTTCGCGACCTCTGTTTTATTGGTTGGGGCCAGGACTTGGCTTACCAGCGTTGGTACGAGGAGATGATGTCTGCGACCGCCCCTTACGGAGTCTTCTTCCCGATTGTGGATGAAACTGAATATGTCATGGCGGCATACACAGGTGTCGAAGACTTACGACTGTCTCCCCCGCCGATCCCCAGAGAATAGCAAGCGTTCATCAGCAGAGGTCAAGGATGTCAGAAGCCGGCAAGGTTTCGTGTTCGGTCCGCCTACCGAGCCCAACTGTGACATTCTGGATCGCTCGACCGAGACAAACAACGAAATAACCCGGGCTGGGTTATCCGGCAGAGACAACAGAGACTTTGGGCCGAAATGGGCCGAGAGTGGCCACAGACGTTGGCCGGTGGGTGTCTCGCGCGACACGGGCGGAGAGACAGAGGCGACAGGAGCCTGATCGCAACTTGTTGCGACACCTCGCGTTTCCACGAAAAAAGCCGACGTGGTTAGCGTCGGCTTGGTCTCTTAACCCTGGGGTAGCTTTTGTTCGCTACGGCGGATTCAAGTGGGGTGTCTCTAGCGGTCAGCGAGTATGATTTCTGAGCTATGACAAGCTGCGAGACGAGAGAGTGAATCGGAACATCATGCGTTCCGTCTTCTATTGGTGAGACAAACCACGCAAGGAAGAGAGATCGAACGTCGCGAGCGACTTGGTGGGATGTTGAACTACTACTACCGAGATGCGGCGTAGCCGCCGATCGCATCGCCGTTTCCAAGAACGCTGCGCATGCGTTGCGAGCGATCCACTGTCCGAGGACTTCGTTTCTCTGGTCGTGAACGTCGCTAACCTGGATCTGTTCTGAAATCAGCCGAGATCCGTTGAGGCGAGTTCCATACGAGCCCAGATTTGTGACGATCATACTGCTCGTTCGATCTAATTGACCCTACGGGACAAACAGATGAACGGGCTTGGCCTCCGTGCAGCATGTTGAGGCTGCAAGGAGGACCGTTCGAGCAATTGCGTATTTCATTTGATCGCTTTCTTGTTAGTCAGAGGTTTGTTGGAACTGTCTGTGTTTGTGTTCACAGTCGAAGCGATCACGACCATGGCCAGCAGGGGCGACTCTCCTTCCACTTCGATGCGGAGGTCCTCATCCGAATCAAAGTGAGCGTTGGTAACCCGAAACCGATGCTCTTTCCAGAAGGGTTTGTCATTCAATTCAAAGTCGACGGTGTCGCCGAGCTTCATTCCGTCTTTGCTTCGGTAAAACGTCTGGATGGTGCATGTCGTATCCACTCGGAAATAGAGGGTGATTTCCACTTCTGGAAATGATCCGCTTTGAAAGCCGGGATCGGTGACGTTCAAAGAGTAGCTGTTGCCTTTGGCCAAGCGAGCAGCAGGGAGACGGCGACCGTCCTGAGAGTCTTTGGCTAAGCCCGAATTGGGAACGATCAAGGCATCCTCCATACGGACGTTGCTCTGATCCAGCTTCAATCCATACCCTTTGGGAACGGGCTGGTTGGCGTCGGTTAGGACGTAGACTTTGTCAATGTGATTGTTGGCCTGGAACTTCGCGGCCGCAGACCGAAGAAATCCTTTCGCGAAATGGAAATCCTCAAAGGACACCTGCCCCTCGTTTTCAAAGCCGAGGTGATGTGAAGCCGCACCACCCGATTGCACGGTAATTTTAGCGGCTTTTCCACAATGGATGCTGTTTGCTCCCCGGTTGCTCGGACCGGTAATGGAAGTGAGTTGGCAGAAGAGATGCCCGCCTTGAGCATTCCAGGTTTCATCCGACGTCCCCATCGCCAGGCTGCAGTAGAATCGAGCCTCTCCTTGGAAGCCGGGAAAAGTCTTGATGCCGTAAGTCCCGTCGCGGCCTCCGATGTGGTTGATGTTGCAGGTGGACGAGATGATGTCGAAGGACTTGGCGCCATTCTTGAACGCGTAGCCCTGCTGCAGTTGCTCACCGCCAACCATGAGGCCCTGACCACTGGAGTTGTCAACTGTCACGAACGTGTGAGAAGCATGGTTGAATATGCTCATCAAGACGTAGTCGTCGCAGCCGTTGAGATAGATGGGCTCGTACGCTTCATTCACCCTGAATTTGAATTCCTCCAACTCCGGCGTTTTGGGGCTGCCGGGCAGCCAGGCATTCCGCCAGAAATCGGGCTTGATGTGGCAATTCTGAATGCGTCCTCCGGAACAATGGTTTGCCCGGTAGGTGCGCCGCAGGCCTCCGATGAAGGAATACTCCACGAGGTGATCATCGCCATTGAGCTCCAGTCCCTGGTAGGGATTCGAAGCTGAGCAGTCGATGACGTAGTTCCCGGTGCCATTGGCCCGCACCATCCAGGGATACTTTTTGAAGCTCTTGTAATCCTGGTTCGGATAGTAGAAGCCCATACCGCGCAAGCCGCTGCCATCCCCCAGGGTGAGAAAGGGCGTGCCGTTCTCTTCGCCTTCGCCGGTCTCGATGAACAGGACGCTGCCCAACTGGGCACCCCGCTTGTTGCTGAGGTCATGCCGTCCGCCACTGTTGCCTCGCAGTTCCACCCCAACGCCCAGGTCCAGCGCTTCGGTGATCCGATATTCGCCATCAGGCACCAACACGATACCGCCGCCGTTCGCGGCAGCCGCCTCGATCGCTTTCTTCAAGGCCTGGGTGTCATCGGCTTTGCCATCCCCCACTGCTCCGTAGTCCTGAACGTTGAACAGATCGACTTTGGCCGGCTTGCGGATTCGGTCGTAGGTGTTTTGAAAAGGCGGCAACGTCTCATCATAGCGATGCTCGCGATACACCGTCCGGGGCCCGAGAATCTCGGTCTCGCCACTGACGGTGCAATTGACGAGTTCGGCGATACCGTTGCGAATCGAAATCGATCGCTCTCCGCCCTCGATGCGGGTGGTGTGCATCTTGTAGTGGGTGCGATCCTTTCCCCAGATGCCATACTCAGCTCCCTGCAAAGTGCTCCCCACGATCCGAAAGCCTTTGGCGTCGTCCACGTGCAGGGCAGTGCCGCAATTGGTGACGGAGAAGTAGGACAGCTCCCCGCTGGCATCATCCCCCGAGACGCCACGCTCGAAGTGGAGCCCTTTCTGATACCCGGAGATCGTCGAAAAACCGGCATAGAATCCATCCATCTCGTAGATGTGGAGACCGGTTCCGTGCTTTCGCATGTAGTCTGCGTGCGCGCCGCCTTCGGGAGGACTTCCAGGCAACCCGGACCAGGTCCAGTAGTCAGGTGAAAAGTGGATCGAATCATAGCGCGAGACGGCAAAGCTTCTATCGGCCGAAAGCCCGCTGTGCAGTGGACTGCCGTAGATGCCGCGCAGGCAACAAGTGCTCGCCTGGGAGAGATCAATACCGCGCCCGGGATTGACCAGGGTGATGTTCTCGATCGTTACCACCCCAGCTTGCCCACGGATCACCAGGGGGGATTCCGACAGTGAGGCGGTCGATTCTGTGACCTGCTGATCAGGATGCCAGAAGGTCAGGTCCCTCACGCCGCAACCGCTGCCGGTGAGGAGCACACTCTGTTCGTGCTCCTGATTGTGAATCATCAGGATCGTACCTTCAGCCGGGCGGTCCGGACCGATCAGACTCCAGCGTCCGCGAAGAACGACGTTGGATTCAATCGTCAGCATGCCCTCTAAGCGGTATCGGCTCTCCGGTATAAAAACAGTACCGCCCCCGGCTGCGCTGGCGTCATCGAGAGCTCGTTGAATCGCAGGTGTGCAATCTGCTGCGGCAGGATCGGCTGGGAGTTTGTATTGCGGATCGGTCACCGAGCAGAACGCGACAATCACGTCATCCGTGGGAAACTTTGGATCTTCCCCAATGACACTCCAGCCTGCAGCGTCAACCGTCGGAACGAACGCGAACAGGCCACAAACAGCTGTGAGAATGACGGTTGCACAATTGTTTTTCCTGATCATATGCGGTCACGAAGTTTGCTTGGTGTTGGTCAGAGAATTCGCCGAGTGATTACCAGATTTCAAACGTAGCAAAACACTGCGATGTGGAATCATTGATAATGACACAGCCCGCGTAATTGTTTCCGAATTAGTGCGATTCTCTCGGCGGTCACGCTTTTCGGTGGTTCAGCGAACATAAGTAGGGCTGGCGTGCATTGCTAACCAAGGTAAATGACAAGTTTGAGATCACGGGTGTGTGTCCGCCCTCGGACATAAGTGAAGATCCCAACTAATTCCTTTTACTTCGAGCCTGACGTAGCATCTCACGAAGTTGCTCTGCTTTTTCTGGATATTTTTTCAGAAGATCGACTCGCTGCCCAAGATCTTCCGACAGATTGAACAACACTTCGCTTCCTTTTTGAACCTTTGGAAAATGGTTGGCCGCCAGGTAATCCGCTCGACCATCCTTCGGCTTGTCGAGTAAGACCCAATCCCCTTTTCGAATACCCCATAGCCTGTTGTTATAGACCAAGGTGTCACGAGGGCTCTCGGCTTGATCGCGAAGAACCGGCATCATATTTAGAGAATCCTCAGCCTGATCTGTTGGCAGTTGATAATCAAAAGTGGCAGCAAAGGTCGCCATCAGATCAATCTGGCTAATCAAAGCATCACTAATCGATCCAGGGGTTGTGACCCCGGGCCACCGAATAACAAAGGGGACGCGATGTCCGCCCTCCCATGTGTCGGTCTTTTTTCCGCGCAGAGGTCCCGAGCTATTGTGCCCCGTATCCAAATACCGCTTTTCCATGGATCCAGCCGCACCGTTATCTGAAGTAAAGATCACGATGGTATTGTCTTCAAATCCATACTTTTTCAACGCACCCAGAACCTGACCGGCACTCCAATCCGTCTGGGCCATATAGTCCCCATAGGCGCCAACCTTCGTTGACCCGACAAAGGGCTCTACCGGCAAAAGGGGAGTGTGCGGGGAAGTGGTCGAGAAATAGATAAAAAATGGTTGGTCATTCCCATCTCGCTTAGCAATCCATTCAACCGCTTTTTGAGTTAAGGTCGGCATCACTTTCTCGTGATCCCAACCCTCGACACTGGGCCCTGGTCGACATGCATAGATCACCTCACGCGTTGAATTAATGGTCGGAACATCCCCTGCAATGTAGCCATTCTCAACCCAGGCATACGGCGGGAAGTTGGGTGTTCCATCGCCAAAGTAATAGTCAAACCCATGACTCGTTGGGCCGTCTGGAGCCGGTAATGTCCAGTCAAAGGCATTTGCATCCGGATCTTTACGATTTTTCAGCTGCACTCCCGGCTTCACATTAGCCAACCAGTTAAATCCAAGATGCCATTTCCCGATCGCAGCCGTTTCATAACCCAACTCTTGAAACATTTCTGGCAACGTCAGCTGCTCCCCAGAAAATGCGGAGGGGCCCATTTCATTCGTCAAACTTTCGCTATGGCGCCAGTGATACCGACCTGTCAGCAACGCATAGCGGCTTGGACTGCAAATGGAAGACGAGCTATGACCGTCCGTAAAACGCATTCCTTCACGGGCAAATTGGTCCAAATTGGGGGTTGGAATCAATGAGTCCGGGTTTTGCTCTCCCAGATCTCCGTACCCCATATCATCGACATAAATAATCACCACATTCGGCAAAGGTGGGGCCGCCGAGGCCACCTGCCCCAGCGTTCCAAATAGAAAGACAAAACCAACCGCTCTACCGATCTTGCTCATCCATATACTCCTCATAAAACGCCTCCTATTTTAGGTGTCATAAGTCACATAGGCGCAATGAACATTGTGATTACAAAGCAGGAACTTCATAGGTAGGAGCAACCTCAGGTTTCCTTAGCTGGCTGAATGCTTTCTGCCAGTCCTGTTGAACCACAGGTGGTAGTGTTTTTGTCGCGTGAGGATAAACGCGTTCCCACCACTTTTCATACTCAGCCTTCATAGTTTTGACAATCTCGGGGTGGTTCTTGGCGACGTTATCCTGGTTGGTCATATCCTGCTCCAGGTTCAACAGGATTTCTTGATCGCGATTCCAAATCAAACGGTACTTGGTATTTCGAATCGCGGCGCTTTTGAACTTATAGTCTCTGACGTCGTCGTCGGGCTCCCATTTACCCGTATTGAAGTAGAGATAGCGGTCAGCCCAATTGTGTTCGGGATCACTGAAAAGAGGCAGTAGCGAACGCCCTTCGTGTTTGGGGGTCGACGCTACGGGTTCAATGCCGGCTAATTCCATAAAAGTAGGGAAGAAGTCGAAGTGAGCGGTGAGCTTGGGGATATCTCTTCCCGTCTCGAAAACGCCTTTCCATTGCCAAAAGGACGGTACGCGAGTGCTCCCTTCAAACACGCCACCTTTGCCTTTTGAAAATCCAGCGTGATAGAGTTTGTGAGCCTTTCCATCTTTTTTATAACCGCCGGTGTTGGGTCCGTTGTCTGTAATAAAGATGACGAGCGTGTTTTCCATAAGTTTCCACGCATTGAGTTGCTTCATAAACCTGCCCAGTTGGGTATCCAGGTCTTCAACCAACGCATAACGTCCAGCGACATTGTGATTGTATCCCTGGTCCAGCCACTTTTTCTTCCACTCCGCTGGGATATTATCTTTGTAAGGACCATGCGGTGCCGGGGTGGGCAGATAGATGAAGAAAGGATCCTGCTTGTCTTTTGCTGATTTAATCCAACTCAAGGTCTGACCAATGATCACTTCGGTGCTGAATCCTTTGCACTTAACGAGTTCTCCGTTATGTATCATGACAGGGTTCATGTTAAACATGCCGTGTCCTCCGCTGGGGAGCACAAAGGTTTGATCAAACCCGTTGTCCTGAGGTCTACGGCCTTCTTCTATTCCAAGATGCCATTTACCGAAAATAGCGGTTTGGTATTGGGCTCTTTTCATTTCATGAGCAATGGTCCCCAGCCCCGTAGGTAAACGGTTGCGGTCATATTTTGTGTGGGTCACTCCATGCATGAATTCATGCTTTCCAGTCATAATCACCGATCGAGTCGGCGCACAGGAAGGTGAGACGTGGAAGTCCGTAAGGCGTGTGCTATTGGCATAAAAAGCATCCATATGCGGCGTTTTTATTAACGTATTGCCGGACAAGCTCATGTCTCCCAATCCTTGATCATCGGTCATGATGAGAATGATATTGGGGCGACTTCCTTTTAAGGGTTGGGAGCGTTCTGCCGCGTGGAGACCAGGAGCAAATGCAAGGCTCCACATTACAATTAATGTGGCGATTATTTGGTGTGGTGTCTTCATCGTTATTCCTTAATGGTTTCAATCAAATGGTATTAATCTTCATTCACCATTCTGGGGAGCACTTGTGCCCTCCTCGGGCGGCTGGTAGGCATCTTCGTTCACCAGCCTCGGCTGCATCCTGGTCCACCATTGATCGTAGATAGTACGCAGTTGATCCACGACTTCGGAATCATTGGTAATGACACAGCCCGCGTGATTGTTTCCGAATTAGTGCGATTTTCTCGGCGATCACGCTTTTCGCTGCACCGATTTGGTTGCGGCTTTGCCGTCTATTTAAATTCCAGCGTGACGCAATCCATGATCGGCTGGACTCCGTTGTCGAGGCGAGAGGTGCGGTATTCAAACGCAAAGCCCCTGCCTGCTGGCAACTTGCCAGTGTCCACTCTGGCGGGAGCCACATCGACGATGCGCGCGAATCCGGGCTTTTGAGAATAGGACTCCTTTACCCTCTGCCAATCGGTCCACTCATCGACCGTGCCGTCGCCATCCTTGTCGACTCCAGCGCGGGCCTCTACAGCATCAACCCAGGGACCGGGGCTGACGAAGTCGGTCGCTCTCTGGATGATCACATAGAACTTGCCTTCGGCGAATCCCACACTCGGATCGGGGTGAAAGCCTTTTCCTATTTCGCCCGACCACTGGAATTCCTTGTTCAGATCGTCGGTATGGAAACGCGCCATTCTCATGGGCTTGTTGTGATCGGCCGAATCGTAGTCGCCAAACATGTGATAATGACCTCCCACTTTAATGAGCGTCCAGTCTCCGTAGGCGTTCTGCCTGGGTTCGTGAATCTCATATTCGAGCGGCTTGCCATTGTTCGAAGTCTTCTGGGCCGGATGAGTGAACGTCCCGGTCTTTCCGGTTGGCTTGGTTCGATGATCCACCGCGGGCGGATGCTCCCCGTATTTGAAACCCCTGATGCCATCAGGACTCGAAACCCGTCCAGCGAGCGGCGAATCCCATCCATTCTCCCGGGCATTGATGGGACTCCAGTCCTCGTAGATCATGTGAAACGTGCCGTCTTCATCACGAAAGACACCGGCGTCAGAACCGTGAGACGGATCTGAAAAGACCTCTCCGTATTCTTTGCCTGGAACGCCATCGGTGAGATCATCATCGACGATCAGGTGCGGGTTCTCGTCATTGGGATTGTCGTAATAAAGGTAGAACTTTCCGTCAGCGTATTCTGCCGTGGTCATGCAGCTGGACGGGCAAACCAGGCCGAGGAGTTTCCAGTCTTTCAGGTCGGTGCTGTGCCAGGCGTGATAGCCTCTGGGGTGATTCTTCTTCCACTCTTGCCTGAACGCAGTGCGCTTTTGGCGGGTGAGACCCTCTGGATACTCCATCTGAGGCCAGGTCCTGGTCGCAAAGAAGTAGTAATCGCCGGGTGCAACCGGAAGAAACACGTAGGCGTTGCCAGCTCCCGGAGGCGTGATGTCATCGATCTTCTCCCAGTTGTCCCAGACGGGAGATTGCTCAAACACCACCGAGCTCAACTTGCGATTCGTGGGAAACGTTTTGACGACACTTTGGAAACTGGCTTTGTCAGCCCTGGGTTCGGCGAAGCCATCGGCGAGCTCCACGTTTTTTGCGGCTCCCCTGGCAGCGGTCCAGTCTGCCTGGCTCTCCACCACCCAGGACTCAGCCACCGCAGGCGCTGCAGCTACGAGCAAGACAATCGAAGTGAGATAGTGTCTGAGAGTTTTCATAACTCATTATCCAAAAATGTCCGTGAGGGGGCCGTCGCTGTCCGCGAAAAGTAGCGGAAGTCGTCAGGACTTTCGGCTGTACTGAAGCGCCGAAACTCTTGACGAGTTCCGCTACCACCGAACTGGACCGTTAATTCCTGGACGATCCTTATTATCTCAAAGGATGATCAGTTCTTCGGCCTGCCGTCTTCCGCAGGTTCTTTTCCGGTCACAAGTGCGTGGCCCTGCCGTGCAAAGCGCCTGCCGAGAGTGATGTAGCCATCCGGCCTGTTGTAGTGAACGTTGCTCTGTATTTTTCCGTTGACCTCTTTGTCATTCAGATCATCCACGTCGACCCAGGCTCCTCGGGGATCTTCATCAGCAATCTCACGTTGTACCTTCCGCACTGCGTCGGGTGACGGTTTACCCAGGGCGTAATCTCCGATGCGGCCGATGACGATGTTCATGTCCGGGCGTTTCAGGTCGCGGCGCAGTTTGGATATCAACAGCTTCAAAGCATCTTTGTATGGGGCATGCGCGCCTCCATTGGCATCACGTTCACCCTGCATCCAGCAAAAGGTGACTGAGGTCAGCCTGGGGTGTTTCTTTAGCATCCCCTGATACTGATCGAGAATCGGCTGATAGAACTCGACTTTTCCATCCCGGTGGATCCTCGAAATATGCCTGGCATCCAGCCCCTTCTCTTCGGCGATGTCGGTCCATTCCTCCAACCATCGGCAGATCGGCTGACCGCCCTTGGCGACCTTGATGTAAACGACCTGGTCGCCTTTAAAGAGCTTGTTGGCCTCCGGAAGAAACCCGGTCTCCGGATCCATGCCCTGCATGTTGGATTGCCCCGAGAGGATAAACAGATGAACGGGCTTGTCTTCCGCGAAGCCTGTTGAGGCTGCAAGGAGGAGCGTTAGAGCAATTGCGTTTTTCATTTGATCGCTTTCCTGTTGTCTTGATGTTTTGCCAGCTGATTTGAAAGGCGTTCCACGATTTCGAGGCTCGATTCTGCCAGGTTGTTTTGCTCTTCCGGATCAGTGCGATGGTCATAGAGCTCCTGGAACATGAGCTCCCCTCGCCCCAGATCCTTCCGCCACTGGATATAGCGGTAGTCCTTGGTCCGCATTGTCACGGCGTACATCCTGCGCATTCCTCTAAACGGGGCGCCGTAGGACATGTTGTAGCTGAGCGCGACTTCTGGCCCGGGTAGATCCGGATCGTCGAGGAGATCAAGGAACGGTGTTCCGTCGATATCTGCTGGAGGCGTCAAACCGCAGAGCCCGGCAAGGGTTGGGTAGATGTCAATACTCTGCACCAGGGCGCTGGTGGACTTCCCTTTGTTTTTCATTGAGGGAGTCCGAATGATAAGGGGTGATTTCAACGCCCTTTCGAAGCTGGTGTGCTTGCCGAAAAGATGATGCTCTCCCAGGTGCCAGCCATGATCGCCCCAGAGCACAATGATGGTGTTCTTATCCAGGCCGAGTGATTTGACTTCGTCCAGAATGCGCCCGATCTGGGCATCCACGAAACTGACGCAGGCGGCATAGCCGTGTTTCAGTTTCCGCCGGTATTCCGGATCTTCCAGACCATCCGCAGGGTGATGGCCATACTGCTGCATCAGCTCAAAACTCGGGTGATACGACGGCGAATCCGGCGCGACGCCCCAATCGGCCTGAGGAATGGCCCCTGCATCGTAGAGGTCGAAATACTTCTGTGGCGCCCAGAACGGCAGGTGAGGTTTCGTGAAGCCGACCGCAAAGAAGAACGGCTCGTCGCCCAGGGTCCGCAGGGTCTCGATGACGGTGTCGCTCATGGCGCCGTCCTGGTAGGCGGCATCGGGCAGATCGAGGCCCCGGGCAGCGTGCCGCTGGTCTTTCCCGCTGTTGTTCTGAAAGTCTGGATGATTACCGCGAGGGCTCAGAATCCGGCTCCAGCTTCGGGGCAACGTGTCCTGTTTGCCATGACAGATCTTGCCGATGGAGAGAGTCTCATACCCGGCTTCCTTGAAAAGGTGCGGAAAGGACTCAATCCCCCGCTGCGCGGTGAACTCGAGGTTCTGCTTGAAGGCGTGGTTGCCGGCCTCATGGTTGGTTCTCGGACTAAGCCCTGTCAGCAGAGCATAGCGCGAGGCGCCGCAGGTCGGAGCCGTCACATAATGATGTTTGAAAAGCCGGGCGGTTTTGGCAAACGCATCAATACGCGGTGACTGGATATAGCCCACTCCGTAACAACCGAGTTCAGGCCGCAGATCGTCGATGGCGATGAAGAGCACATTCGGGCGCTCAAGCGGCGATCCCACCGACGCTACGGCGTTCATACAAAGCAGTGTGAAGGCTGCAACCGCATGCAAAATTGATCTATGCATTCTGTTTCTCGTTTAGAAGTTTCCGTAGGGCCAGTTCCCACGGGCCGTCGGAGGCGAGCCGTTGCAATTGGCCGGT
>PVBE010662888.1_pt1 | contig 12191 bp, 14 predicted proteins | sample 1631181 | NCBI WGS metagenome assembly PVBE01 (sample SAMN08397723, study PRJNA350692) | Marine metagenome, whole genome shotgun sequencing project. | isolation source: water | place: Pacific Ocean | collected 2012-04 | reverse complement strand
CCCACTTCTTGCCCTTCTTGTAGAGATCGTGTCGGCGCAGCCCCTCCTTCAAATGCTTGCGAAATTCCTTTGGCAACATGAAGCTCTGGAACCGGTAGATCTTCTCGTCGTCGCGACCGACCACCAGCAGGGATGGATAGGCACTGACGTTGAACCTCTTGGGCAGCGTTGGGGCGTGGTCGCGATTGACTTCTACCCACCGGAACTTCTCGCTCATCGCCACGACCGCGGCGTCGGGGAAGGTCTTCTTCTCGAGGACCTTGCACCAGTGTCAAGTGTCGAACGTGAAGTAGAGAATCGTCGGGCGGGGGTCGTTCGCGGTCGGCTCGGGAACTCCGTCATCCGAGGCGTGGAGCCACTGGATCGCGTCGGACTTCTGCGCGGTGAGTCCCGGCGCGGCGAACAGGAACATGGCAAGCGATGCGAGGGTCTTCATTGCGCCATCATTAGACCGCGAATTCTCGGTCGCTGGGATGTTCGCTGGCCTCTTCGTTCGAAAATCACCCTCCCTGAACGGTCTACGCGTCGCCGGCCCGTTCCATCCGTTTTTGCCGGCGATCGTCGGCGGACTGTTCCGCGTTCATGCGACCGAGGAACGCGTTGCCCTCCTTGGCGCGGATGAACGACGCGAACAGCGGCGACACACGCCGCACTTCCTTGAACAGATCCAGCGCGCTCTGTCGGTAGGCGAAGTGTCCTTCCGGTCCGGAGCGCAACTCGATGAAGTACGCCGTCTGCCGTGGTTCGAACGTGATGCGCACGCGCTGAAGGAACGCGAACGGCGTGATGTACCCCGCCGCGTGCGGATGGTCTGTCGCGATCTTCGGCTGCAGCTTGGCGACGCGATTCAGCACCGCCGAGAACTTCTCTTCGAGGCCCGCCTCGCGGATCAGCGGCGGGGTCAGGTAGCCGTGCGCGGTCGTCAACACTTGCTGCTGTTGGAAACCCTTGCGGTGCCGACCGATGTCCCGGTAGGCGCCGAAGTCCACGAGCAGCTCGAAATCGAAAGGGGCCGCGCCCTCGATGCCGAAGGGCAGAGTGTCGCGCGAGCCGCGGTTCTGAAGGATCGATGCCATCAGCCCCTTCTGATCGTCGGAGTTCATCGCCTTGCACTGCGAAAGCAACGATTCGTAGGGCTGGTCGCTCTGTTCGTAGACGAGCGACGCCAAGAGTCGTGCGTCCAGGTCGGGGTCGTAGGACAGCAGCCGGATCCCCGGCTTCCCCTCTCCGTTCACGCGGGAAACGGCGCCGAATCGACCCGCGACCCCACGCATCGACGTGTGTTGCTCGTGCAGGAACTCGTTGGGTCCCGAGTGGGTCAGCAGCGTCGGCAGGGCGTGCTCCGCCTGCTCCTTGATGCGTCTGCCGACCAGCTTGAACTCCTCGAGAGGATGGCTGAGGAGTTCGGTGATGACGTCGGAGAGCGTGCGCGCGTCGGCGACCATGCCCCACTTCGTGTAGATCGCTGGCGTCAACAAGTAGCGCGCCGCGTCGAATGCCTCGGCGCGGATCGTGCGCAACCACGGCCCTTCCTTCTCGTCGGCACCGAGCGGACGGTTGGCCTTCAGGTATTCGATGAGCTTTTCGGAGATCTCCTGATAGAGCTCGAACGTGACCCCCAGGATCTCCTCGTAGGCTTCGTTCACGTCACCGCCCGCCTCGACGACGGAGGGGTCGCGCCAGTGCCCCTCCTGGCTGAACGAAATGTAGCGGGTCGACGACTCTTCGAAGCTGCACCGCCGTTCGCGTTGGATGAACCGAGTCACGAGCTGCGAGACGTTTTCGACGGCGAGGTGCACGACCGAACCCTCTCGCAGCGAGTTTTGTCCGTGGTCGATCGCGTAGGTCTTGAGAAACTTGCCCGCCTTGTCGGACAGGACCCTGCCGAGGAAGTCCTCGGGCGGGTCGGGGATCTCCGCGTCCTCGAACGAGGTGCCGGCGCTCTCGATGCCCTTCTTCAATCGATCGAGGAACTGGTCGCGCATCGATAGGCGGCTGCGCGAGTAGATACCGTTCAACGTGGCGGCGACCTCGGGGGGGAGATTGCGGACGAGGTAGATGTCGCCGTGGTCGCGAGGGGTCAGGACAGAGAAGTACTGACCGAGCAGGCGGAGTTCCTTGTCGGTGTAGGGCATGTCACCGTGACGATAGCGACGACGGTCGGGGGAATCAGCAGCCTGGTCCGCAGGTTCGATCGTCCGGTGGGAGTCGCACGCTCGTCCCCAGTACAAAACGAGAGCCCTGCCCAGGTGGCAGGACTCTCGTGGGAGGAGGAATCAGAGAAAGGGTGTCAGGCCAGACTCACGACATCCAGGGTGTCGCCGTTGCGGTAGACCGAGAGCCAATCCTTGCGGACGAGTCTGGAGATCTCATCCACGATGGCTTGCTGGGCAACCTGGCGAATCGCTGTTTCTTCGGGAGGCGGTCGCTCGGCTTCCAAGATCTTCAGCCTCATCAAGAGGTCCAAGACCCGCTGTTTCTCGATCTCACTCACGGCTTGGGTCGCGGGACTTCGGCCCGGCAATCCACTACTAGGATCCGTGCACCGTCGGGTTTCCGATCGATGTCGCAAAAGTTCGGTGTTCCGAAAATGTCGGGCTATTTACCCCGTCGGAAGGGGGTTTTCCTCGAGCCAGCGCTCCGCCTCGATCGCCGCGCCGCACCCGGTCCCGGCGGCCGTCACGGCCTGCCGGTAGTAGCTGTCCCGGCAGTCCCCGCAGGCGAAGACGCCGGGCACGTTCGTCGCGGTCCGGTCCGGCTGGGTGATCAGGTAGCCGACGTCGTCCATGTCGAGCTGACCCTTGAACATGTCGGTATTGGGCTTGTGTCCGATCGCCAGAAACAGGCCACCGCACTCCACGTTGGTCTTCTCGCCGGTGTCGCTGTGGGTGAGTTCCAGGCCCGTGACCTTGCCGTCGTCGACGCCGAAGACCTCGGTGACGTTCTGCTTCCAGTGTACCGTGATCTTCGGGTGCTCGAGGGCGCGCTGCGCCATGATCTTGCTGGCGCGCAGCACGTCGCGGCGCACGATCAGGTGCACTTCGCTCGCGAACTTCGTCAGGAAGGTCGCCTCTTCACACGCCGAATCGCCGCCGCCGACCACGTAGACGACCCTCTCCTTGAAAAAGAACCCGTCGCAAGTCGCGCACGCGGAGACGCCACGGCCCTGTAGTGCGGTTTCGTTCGGGAGGCCGAGGTACTGGGCTGAGGCGCCGGTACTGATGATCAGCGTGGCGCATTCGTAGTCGTTTCCGGCGGTCGTGTGGACGGTGAACGGGCGCTTGCTCAGGTCGACCTTGTCCGCGTGTTCGAAGATCACCTTCGAGCCGAAGCGCTCCGCTTGCTTCTGGAACATCTCCATCATCTCCGGGCCCATGACGCCGTCGGGGAAGCCGGGGTAGTTTTCGACGTCGGAGGTGATGGTCAGCTGGCCACCGGGTTGGAGGCCGGCGAGGACGACGGGCTCCATGTTGGCGCGGGCAGCGTAGATCGCGGCGGTGTATCCGGCTGGGCCGGTTCCGAGGATGAGGGTCTTCTGGACTTCGGACATGCGGGTTGGGGTCTCCTGGTGGGGCGACAAACTTAGACCCAGGCCCGAGAAGTTCGATCCAAATATTCTCACCGCACGCCGGACGAGCCGATTGGGGCCCTGTCGGGGGAGAGATGGTGTCTAGCGGCTAGCGGCTCGGGGGTCGCGCGGTTTGCTGAGCTCGTTCGATTTGCGCGCGAGAGGGTTTCCCCGGAACCAGGGCCGGTCTCGATACTCGCCGCGCCCCGGTCCGGCGACCGAGGTAGCGCATGGTCGTGAGGAGATCGACGCGCATGTGGCCGTCCTCTTTCGTCAGCACGTAGAACACTTCCTCCGCGCTGGCCCGGTTCGGGTCCTCGACGTGGACCCGGTACTCGTGGGCCTGGCGCGTGACTCCGGTCACCACGAGCCGCTTGCGTCCCGAGAGTGAAGCCGTGCACAGCCCTGGGATCGCTCTGCGGGCGTCGTTGCAGACGAGCTTGTGCAGCGCCGATCGATCCCGCTGAAACAGGGCGTCCTGGAACTCCTCGAACCGCTGCTGAGCGACCATCTCCGGCGTCACCTCCGGCGTGCAGCCCGAGACCAGTCCCAACGCCAGCGCTCCGATCCAACGCATCACCCCCATGTCATCGGCTATTACCACTCGACCCCTGAAGCCGGAATCTGCCCTTACCCGCCGAGGATGGCGCGGGCGCGGGCGGTGGGGTCGCTGGCGGAGGTGAGCTGGCGGAAGATCTCTTCGAGGCGCTGGGACTGGTTGCCCCCGCGGAGTTCGTCCATCGTGCCGAGGGCGACGAGTTCGCCGGCGGCGAGGATGGCGACGCGGTTGGCGATGGTCTCCACGACGTCGAGCATGTGGCTGCAGTAGAGGACGGCGCCACCCTTTCTCGCGAACTCGCGCATGACCTCCTTGAGCACGAGCGTCGTCTCGACGTCGAGTCCCGAGAGCGGTTCGTCCAGCACCAAGACCTTGGGGTCGGTGAGCAACGCACTGGAGAGGACCACCTTCTGGGTCATGCCCTTCGAGAAGCCGACCATCGGGTCGTGTTGCCGATCGAGGATGCCGAAACCGTCCAGCAAGCGCAGAATGCCGGCGCGGATCTTCTCCTCCGTCATCTCGAAGAGCCGCCCACGCAAGGTCAGATACTCGTCCGGCGTCAGCGACTCGTAGAGGTTCGCGACCTCCGGGACGTACGCGATGCGGTTGCGTGCCTTCATCGGCTCGCGTTGCACGTCGAAACCGTCGACTACGATCGAACCCTTGTCCTGCTTCTGAAGACCGACCACGCAGTGCACGGTCGTCGACTTGCCGGCGCCGTTCGGCCCGAGCAACGCCAGGATCTCTCCCCTCGGAACCTCGAAGCTCAAATCCTTGACGGCGACCAGATCACCGTAGGACTTGCGAAGTGACTCGACGCGGATCATCGGCGGATTTGTAACCCCGGCGTCGTTTCTCGTCGACACCGCATCGATGCATGTGGGCAAACGCTTCTCCGCGAGTCAGAATGCGCCTCTGATGAAACTGCACGCCTTCCTCCTATCGACGCTCATTCTGCTCACTTCCGCAGGGGCTCAGGAACCGGCAAAGGCCGCGAAATCCGCGACTCAGGATTCCGACTACGAGGTCGTCGACGGGTTCCCCGGGCAGAAACCCTTCGATCGCCCGCTGCACCTGGACCACCACGCCGCGGACCCGGACGTCTACTACGTCGTCCAGCAGTACGGTCGGATCTTTCGCATTCCCCGCGACGGCAAGGAGGGGACTCGTCAGCTCTTTCTCGACTGGCGCAAGACGACCCTCAGCCCGAAGTCCGGCGGCCACAACGAGGAGGGCCTCCTCGGATTCGCCTTCGATCCGGACTTCGCGGAGAACGGGTTCGTCTACATCTACTACTCGTTCAAGTCCGGCGAACGGGAGAGCCGACGTCGGCCCGGTCGCAAGTACGCGATTCGCGAGAGCAGGATCTCTCGCCTCGAGACGAAACGAACGGCGAGCGGTTCGGTCGTTGCCGCTCCGAACACCGAGTTGGTGCTGATGAAGATCCCGCAGCCCTACTCGAACCACAATGGTGGAACGATTCTGTTCGGCAAGGACAAGATACTCTACGTCGCGTTGGGCGACGGTGGTCTCGCGAACGATCCGAAGCTCAACGGCCAAAACCTGAAGACGCTCCTCGGCTCGATTCTCCGCGTCGATGTTCGAGGTGCCACGAAGGACCAGCCCTACAGCATCCCGAAGGATAACCCGTTCGTCGGTCGCGACGGCGCGCGCGCAGAGATCTGGGCCTACGGCTTCCGCAATCCGTGGCGCATCAACTTCGACAGCGAGACCGGTGACCTCTGGTGCGCGGACGTCGGTCAGAACATCTGGGAGGAAGTCGACCGCGTCGTGAAGGGCGGCAACTACGGCTGGAACAAGATGGAGGGCACGCACCCGTTCCCGCCGCGCTCGAAGCGCGATGCGTCGAAGTTCCTCCCGCCCGTCGCCGAGTATCACCACAAGGACGGCATTTCGATAACCGGTGGCCAGGTCTACCGCGGCAAGAAGATGCCCGAGCTCGTCGGTTGCTACATCTACGCGGACTACGTGTCAGGCCGGCTCTGGTCCGTGAAGGAAGATCGCAAGGGCGGCAAGCACGAGGTGCAGCTGCTCATCCGCAAGGCGGGGGCGGTGGCGTCCTTCTGCGAGGGCGCGAACGGGGAGGTCTTCGTGCTGACTTACGAACCGCACAAGATCCTGAAGCTGACCCGTCGCGCGAAGAAGACGACCAAGTAGATCGGTCACGGCGTCGCTATTTCGGGCGGAACCGTCCGTGTGCGTCGGTCCGTGTCCGCAGTAGGTCTTGCTCGCCGATGTGCCAACGGCTCGGGACGGGTCGAGATAGCACGACGACCGCCGCGCCCTCCACCGAGTCACCATTCTCACCGGTGACGAGACCGAGGAACTAGCAGCGATACACGTCGGCGTCTCGCTGCGCTGCTAGCGCGGAGCCGAGCACGCACGCGAGCAGGGCAAACGATCCGGCACAGCTCATCCTCGAGCACCGCCTCCAGTGGGTATTCGTCGAGGATGGCGGTCGGACGAGTAGACTCGGGTGCCCGCGGTGTACTACGACTGCGAGACCACACTGCCGTGAATGGTCGAGTCGGCAAACACGAGGGCGGACGCGTGGTCCTCTGTTGCGCTTGTGCGGAAGTCGACGCCTTCGCCGATCGGGCAAAACGGCTCCCAGTGAAGCTCGCTGATCGTCGCGAGAAGACGTTCGACTTCAGCGACACCGGCGCGGTTGGTCGCGGATTTCGTCGCCATCGCCTCGAGGATGCTGCCGGACAGGAGGCGCTCCCACGTCTTTTCGCAGGTCCCCGGCTTGTCGAAGACGTCACAGCTGACGACCCGGTCACCGATCGCGACCGCGATTCCCGACGCACCGGCGACGTAGGCGAGCTTCTCGCGGTATGCCGCAGTGGCGTTCTCTCGGGCTTCGAACGCATCGCGCATGGAATTGGTCGGTGACGACACGCCGTGTTCCTTCAAACAGTCGCTGACTGCCCCCCAGATGGCTCGCTGGTTGGACACGTAGCCATCGCCCCTCTTCATCGATGCGCTGACGGATTGCTTCATCGCGAAGCGGAGCTTCGCCGGGGAATGGGAACCGCTGGAGCGGAATCCTCGGGACCGATACTCCCACCGGCCCTCCTCGACGCAGGACACGGGAATGGTGACCTCGGTGTGGGCACCGACCAGGATCGTGGCGTTGACGACGCGGTTCTGCTTCGCGCCGACGAGCTCCTCGCCTTCGACGAACAGAACCCGGACATCACCGAGGTTCTGGACCTTCAATTCGGGAACGGAACCCGATTCGTCGAGCTCGTCGACGCGGACGGAACCGTCCTCGATGGCCTCGATGGCCAGTCGGTAGTCGATCGGAGCCTGGGAATCGCAATAGAGCGGAAACACCGAGAGCGCCTCGTGGCACACCGGGTCGCCGACTCGGACTTCGGGGAAGGGTGTATGTGTAGTGATCATGATGCTGTCAGTGGGCGCAGCACGCGTGCGCAACTCGGGTCGTGCAAGGTTCGGAGTGGGGGAATCCCGGGTACGGAATTCACAGGGTGGTTCAGGAGACTCGGACAGGCGACGACGGCGCCGATCGTGTGAGAGCTCCAAACCCCTCCCGGGATACAGCCTGCCGTCGACCCTGACACTGACTTCGTCACTTGGACGGGTCAACGGGTCGGGTCCCCCTGATCCGTGTCTGATCCCTCAGAGCACAGAACGCGGCGAGTATGCCCGATCGCGGTTCGAAAGGCAAGTGGGCGAAGCGCTCCCGTCCCCCAGGTCGAGACCCTGAGTTCGCTACTTGTCGAACCGCCAGACGCGGACTTCGGACCCGCTGGAGCTGAGGAGCGAGTTCCCGTCCGGAGCGAACGCGACTGCGGTCACCCGTGACGTGGGGCTGATGATTCCGTCACTGCCGACGACGTTCGGCGGACTTTGGATCGATACCAGTCGCCTCATGAAGTTGGGGCCGATCCAACGATTCGACACCGCGGGCGGCTACAAGTGGCCGATCCTGGTACCGAAGATCGCTGCGCTGAGGGGGCTGGTCCTCGGGATTGAGGCGGTCACCATTCCTCCCGGCCCCAAGTTGCAGTTGTCGACGCCGATGGTCGTCGTCATCCGCTGATTCACGACTCGCTGTCGCTCGTCCCGAACTTCACTCGGAACACCCGGTGACGGCTGCGAAACCCGATCTTGTGGATCACGCGGCGCGCGGCCAGGTTCGTGGACTCCGTCGAACATAGCGGGCGCAGGTCGCGCCGCCGGCACTCGGCGACGAGCGCGTTCAAGAGTTGGCTGCCGACACCGCGGTTTCGGTGATCGCTGCCGACGATCATTCCCAGGTGTGCGTGGCCCAGATGAGTCTGATCCACCCGGCACTCGCCGGTGGCGTGGATGGCGCCGCTTACTTCGTGCAAAAGGAGTTCCGCTCGCTCAGGTAGGGCACCAGGAACTCGCCCGGCATTCCGGTCGCAGCTTTCGCGAATGCCACGGCGTCGGCGTGGTCCGCAGTGGTCGCGATGCGCAGGCCGGTGAGGGCCGATCCTTGCGGTTCGAGAACATGTTGGTACATGAGCGCGACGGTATCGCTGCTGTGACCGATGGAGAGAGTCAACGACAAGAACGCGGGATCCACGGTCGACGGCACAGCACTGACGATATCCATCTGATCGACGAGGCTGGCCAAGATCAATTCCCCCCGATCCTCGGACTCGGGGTGCAGGTAGAACTGGTGAAGCTCCCGCTCTTCGTTCACGGTACAGCAACCGACGACCCGATCGTCGACGACGAGAGCGTACGGGTTGGCCATCGCGGCAAGCGCGGCCCACATATCGTCGAGGGGGGCGACGAGTGTCTTCAGGTAGGCGGGTCGGCAGGCGAGGTGGATCTCGTCGGCATCGGGCAGGATCTCAATCGCCATCGCGCTCACTCGTGCAGTCATTGTGCGACAGCATGGCATGAGCGGGTTTCGAGGCCAAGGCTTCGAAGCCGATCGTCCGACCGAGAGACGACTCAGGAGTCGCGGTACCAGACTCCGGTGTATTCCTGGCGGATCGCGGTCGGTTCGCTCTACATAGATCTGCAGCGACGGAACAAGGCGGTACTCCACCTCGAACGAGGGCTGTCGCTCGCCGGGATGCACCGCGGCTTCGGGAAGGCGGACCGTGAGCGTTCCCGCGAGTAGGGAATCAGCGTTCCGCCGTCTTGCGCACGACAGATGGCGTGACTTCGGCGGGCACGTGGTCGAGATCGTAGTAGTGGTGTTCGATTCGGTCCCTGTACACCTGCACGACGCGGAACCCCGACAGGTCCTTCCCCAGTTGTCGACCGACAGCGGATGTCGTGATCATCTCGATTCCCTGGTGACTCGCCAGACTGTTGCGGTGGTAGTGGCCGGCGAAGACCGCGCGTACCCCGTGCTCGATGAACAGATCGAAGAACTTCTCTCGAACGCGGGGCGCCACGCTGAAGTAGCCCTTCTTTTCGTCGAACGACTTGAGGAACCAAGGGTGGTGTTGGAACACGAAGATGTGCTTGCTCTTCTGTGCCCGCGCGTCACGCAGTGCCGCGAGCAGAAACTCGTACTGCTTGTCGTACTCGTTTCGGACCTTCGCAGGACTGTTGATCAGCGAGCTGTTCAGCACGATGGAGAAGCAGTCCTTGTGTTGGAACGTGTACCAATCTGGGCCGAACCGTTTTCGGTACCAGGCCATCGTCTCCGGCGTCGGGTCGTTGCCGACATCGTGATTGCCGGACACGAGCTTGAGCGGGATACTCGGATCGAGAGTCTTGGTGATTCGGAGGAACTCATCGGTCTCGGCTTCCTTGAACGGATCCGACACCAGGTCGCCGCAGATGATGACGAAGTCCGGCTCGAGGCGGTTGGCGTGCTGGATTGCGCGTTCGTAGTTGCGGATGTTGCGCGCGTAGTCCCCGAACGCGAGCTGCGTGTCCGCCATCTGGATGAAGAAGAATGACTCCCATTGTGTTGGGGGAGCGCTCTGGCACGACGTGAATGCGAGGCAGGAGACAGTCACGACAAGGCAGCGGACTAGCATGCGGGGCAGTCTACGTTCCGCGGATGCCCTGTCGTTCGAGAAAGGCGTATCGGTTGAAGAGTCTGCGCCATGATGCCCCGTTCAACTCCGAGGAGGCTCGCGTGGTTCACGTTCAACTGGCGGTTCTGGCCTCGATGGTGTTCGTCTTTGTCGCTCCTGCACAGGAAAAGGTGCCGAAGCCGGTACTCGTACTCGTCGAGATCGATGAGAGCACCTCCAACCGCGTGTCGTTGCGCCTCCGACTCGATCCGGAGCGATCGACGGAGATCGACATCGCTTGGATGAACAGTAAATGGGCCGTCGTCGGCAAGCACGCCGACGACATGATCACGGACGCTGAGAAAAAGCACAGAGGCTATGCTCTGGAATACCTCGCCTTGCTCGAGCTGAAGAAGGATCGGAAGCTCGCCAATCGCGTAGCGGTGCAGGCGACGAAGAAGCGCTGAGAAGTGTCCGCTACGTCTTTGTCGTCGGAGTCGCCTTGTCGATCGTCGGGATCGTCGGCGTCTTTGGCTCGTCCGAATTGCTCCAGATCGGCAACCAGATGTTTTGGTAGGCATCCGGCTGTCGGTCCTCGTGAACCGGCAGGATGCGGTGTATCGACTGGCAGCGGCGCAACGAGATCTCGGCGATGATGGGTTGGCCGTCGCCGTTGGCGGCTGCGATGACATCACCCATCGGATCGATGATGCGGCTGTCGCCCGGGAACACGAAGGTGTCGTCGTTGCGCAGCGCCCCCTCGGTGCCGATGCGGTTGCACCCGATCACGTAGGACTGGTTCTCGATCGCCCGTGCGCGGATGAGGGTACGCCAGTGGTCCGCGCGGGCTTCGGGCCACTGTGCCGGAACCGCGAGTACCTGCACGCCGCAGTGAAAGTAGTAGCGGGTCAGTTCGGGAAAGCGGATGTCGTAGCAAATCACCACACCGATCCGTCCCAGCCGGGTGTCGACGACCAATGGCTGACTGCCCGGCGTCATGTAGCGGTCCTCGGCGTTCGGCGAGAACATGTGGATCTTGCGGTAGGTTCCGAGCACTTCGCCGCAATCGAAGATCCGCGCTCGGTTGAAGTAGCGGCCATCGCTCACTTCGGGCGCGCTGCCGATCACCATCATCTCGAGCTCTTTCGAGAGTTCGAGGAGCGCGTGCTCCGCCGCGTTGGATCTCCGGATGTCGTCCTCTGTCGGCTCCTTCAGGAACGACGTCGTCCACATCTCGGGCAGCACCATGAGCTCGGCGCCATCCTTGGCCGCGGCGCGGATCCCCGCGGTCACTGTCGCGAGGTTACGCTCCGTCTCTCCCCGTTCGACGTTGAACTGGAGACACGCGGCGTGGTACGTCTTGGTCTCAGATCCTGGCACGGATGCGGAGAATACCTCTGGAACGAGAAGAGGGCCTACTAACCACCACGGTTTTTGCGCCGCGGGGCCATAGGCCCACTCCTTCCGAAGTCAGGACTGAAAATCAGGACTCGAGGTCCGGACTAGCCCTGGAACAGGATGTCGTCTTGCGAGTTCGGCTTGGACTTGCTCTGGCGCGCAGCCGAGCCGGTCTTCGTCGATTCGATCAGCTGGTCGCTCGGCTTGAACATGATCGTCTCCTTGTCGGCGACGTCGATGCTCTTGCCGGTCAGCGGGTGCTTGTAGGCACGGCCCTTGCGGATCTTGCGTTCGAAGGTGCCAAAGCCCTTCACCGCTACCTTGCCACGGGTTCGAAGCAAGTCCTGGATCGAATCCAGAACGGCGTCGAGCACGCGTGCAGCGGTGCGGCGCGGAACGTTGAGTTCCTGTGCCACGGCCTCGGACAAAATGCCCTTGTTCGCTTGCCGAACAATAACCTCTCGTGTCGTCGTCTCAGACCCGGTGCCCTTGACCTGCGATTCCCCAGTTAGCGCGTTCGCGCCGTGGGACTCCACTTTATTATCTACATTAGTGCTTGTCAGACGAGTCATTCTAGTTTCTCCCAGTCGCTCTACCTAATCCGTGAGTACGCTTCCACGCGCTCCCTGGTCCCCTTTTCCACAGTCAGTAACTCGGTATCAAT
>PVBE010367628.1_pt1 | contig 12191 bp, 8 predicted proteins | sample 1631181 | NCBI WGS metagenome assembly PVBE01 (sample SAMN08397723, study PRJNA350692) | Marine metagenome, whole genome shotgun sequencing project. | isolation source: water | place: Pacific Ocean | collected 2012-04 | reverse complement strand
TGGTTACGAAAATTTCATTTGCAGTTTTTCCAAATTCAATATCCGATACACTACCAACAAATTCAGAACCAGTAATTTTAGTCCATGTTATATCTCCTGCTACGTTAACTCGTAATAAATTTCCATCTTCAAGACCTACCATTAAAATGGAAGTACTAGTTGTTCCAAAAGGTGAAACAGTTAATGCAGAAACATTACCAGTTAATAATGCATTTGTAAGTATAGTTTTTTTAGGACCAAAATCAGAAAAATCATCCCAATCATTGTAAAGGGCAATTTGATTAGTCCCGCCACTTCGGTAATTTGAATAAAGGTAGCCTTTCTTTGAATCTAAAGCTTGGGTAGTTATAAAATCTCCATTACTGGTATCTTCATCATTAATTGTTCTTCTAGTATTGTTACTAAAATCCCATACATCTACAGCTTGATTGTAAACATAATTTGTAATGAAATAAGGATTTGAATTATCTTGAGAAAACATAGATGCAGCTCCATCTCCTCCAGAAGCCATGGTAGCTTTACTAATTGCATCATTATTATTTGCGATCAATTGACTTCCATTATCTTGTAAACCACTAATAACAACATCAGTCATCCCACTAATTGGTAGAGGATAAAAAGCATATGAACTTATGTCATAACCAGAAACGGTTTTATTTAAATCTTTAAACATTTCTGAGGGAGCAACACCAATAGTATACATTTGAGATGTATTTAAGTTGTTGTTTCTAGAAGATGCTGTTTCAGTTCCAGATTCCGTTTTAGAATAATATATACCTCCGTCATTACCAAACAATTTTTTTGAAGAATCCGTATTTCCAAAAACCATACTATGTTGATCAGCATGGATATATTGATGTGAGAACCCTCCATACCAATGAGATATTTGTGTCCAAGGATTAACATTTGGATCAGAATTTTCACCTCCAGTAGTAGATTTAAATATATCAATTCCTCCTATATATATGTGTTCAGGGTTATTAGGATCTGAATCTAGCATCAAATCATAGAAAGATTGTCCTCTAGTGAAATCATCCGCACTAATTCCGCCATCTGCATCATCAGGTAAGGTAAGCTCTGTTGGAGTAGTAGCAAAAAAATCTGTTGATTTATATACTTTAGGTTTATTATTAACTTGTACTAAGACATAAATTTTACCATTTGAAGTAACTTCCATTTCTGTTCTTCTACCATTAGTCACTTCATGTTTTACATCAAAAGATGTGACATCAGCATTAGACTTTAGAATTGTTCCTCCAGTTCCATAGGCTCTTTTAGTTGTACAAGCCCAAATTAAATTGTCACCATCAATTTCTAAATCTATCACTTCATATGTTTGACCATTAGAATTTTTAGCATCAATCTTTGTAAAATTAGCTCCAGCATCAGTAGATTTATAAATTCCATAACCACTTAAACCAACCCAGCCAGCTCCATCATAACCAGGACTGGAAGAAAAAATAACTTCAGAACTTCCACTGTTATTTCTTACAACTATGTCATTAATATAAATTAGGCCCTCTTTTCCATAATTTCCATCTCTTCCACCAAATATTTTAGTCCATGTTGCTCCACCATCAGCGGATTTCCAGACACCATTTCCAGGACCATCACTAGTGTAAGATTCTCCCGTGCCTGCATAAAATATTTGTTTATTATTCGGATCATACGCCATTGAAGAGACTGGAATGTTTTCAGGTATTCCATCAATTTTAACCCATTGTGAGTTTGGATCTGAAATTTTGGTGTTTTTAAATAAACCTCCAGTAACTCCACCTGCAAAAACAGTTTCATCAGTGCTATCATTTGGATCAAAAAGCATTCCTTTTGTTCTACCACCAACATTATTAGGACCTCTTTCATTCCATTTTGCTGATGCTGATTCACCTGGCACTATTGATTCTCTAAATGAAGAGGGATCATCAAGACGTCTGGAATTATTAAGTTCCTCTTGTAATTCAAATAATTCTTCAAAAAGAGGTCTCCCTTCTATTGGATCCATAGATACTCTCCATAACTGTTCAAAATATTTATTTGGAGGGAGCTCAATTTCTCTTCTTTCTTCTTTTGAAAGTTGATATGTTTCCTTAAAAGGATTGTTTTCTAAATTTTCTTTATGAATCATTCTGGTTATTTCAACAGAAATACTTTTATGATTAATAAATAGGATCATCAAAATAGATGACAATAGAAATAAGGAATATTTTCGAAATTTAGAATTCAATACTTTACTGTTATAACTTCTCAAATATAATAAATTGAAAATAAAATTAAACGGCTACTTTTCCCTTAATATGTGGGTGTGGATCATAATTTAAAATTTCAAAGTCTTCAAATCTGAAATCAAAAATATTTGTCACTCTCCTTTTAATTTTTAAAATAGGAAGTGATCTTGGTTTTCGGGATATTTGAAGCTCTAATTGTTCCATGTGATTATTGTATATGTGTGCATCACCAAAAGTATGAACAAATTCTCCGGCTTTATATCCACATACGTGAGCAATCATTTCAGTCAAAAGAGCATAAGATGCAATATTAAACGGTACTCCCAAAAAAATATCGGCACTTCTTTGGTATAGTTGACAGGATAATTTATTATTGTGCACATAAAATTGAAAAAAAGCATGACAGGGAGGTAAGGCTGCTTTTCCCTTTTTAACATTTTCTTCAAAGCTAACTTTAGTATCTGGCAATACGCCAGGATTCCATGCTGTCACAATCATTCTTCTACTATCAGGATTATTTTTCAAACTTTCAATTACATCTACTATTTGGTCAATTCCATTATCATTCCAATTTCTCCATTGATGGCCATAAACAGGACCTAAATTACCATTAGAGTCAGCCCACTCATCCCATATTTTTACGCCATTTTCATTTAAAAATTTTGTGTTAGTATCCCCTTTTAAGAACCATAATAATTCATAAACAATAGATTTTAAATGAAGTTTTTTAGTGGTAATCATTGGAAATCCTTTAGAAAGATCAAAACGCATTTGATAACCAAAAACACTTTTTGTTCCAGTACCAGTCCTATCAGACTTTTCATTTCCTGATTGTATTACGTGTTTAACTAGATCTAAATATTGTTTCATGCGATTTATTTCGACTAAAATAAGAATAATGAATAATTCATTTATTATATTTTAAAAGAACTTTATTAAAATATATTAACCAATAATCATTCCTGCAATAGTAGCAGAAAGTAAGGAAGCTAGAGTTCCTCCAATTAATGCTAAAAAACCAAATTTTGATAAATTTTTTCTTTGTGTTGGTTCAAGTGCTCCAATACCGCCAATTTGTATGCCTATGGATGCAAAGTTGGCAAACCCACAAAGCATATATGTTGCCATTATAATAGATTTCTGATAATGTAAATGAATTAGATTGGAAGCATCTTTCAAACTGGAGAGTTGTATGTATCCAATGAATTCACTGGCTGCTAATTTAATACCTAGAAGTTGACCCATTAAAGTCATATCTTCCTTAGCAACACCAATTAACCACATTATTGGAGAAAATAGATATCCTAAAATAAATTCCAAGGAAAGATTTTCATAAACTGTATTGTTACTAATTAATTCATTTAAGTAAAAAACTCCACCAATTCCATTTAGCATATAATTTATCATAGCAATAAAGGCAAGAAATACTAAAAGCATTGCACCTATATTTGCTGCTAATTTTAGACCTTCAGTTGTACCATTTGAAATTGCATCTAGAAAATTTGAACCAATTTTATCCTGAGAAATATTTAAATCAGTATTTGTTTTTTCAGTTTCAGGATATAGTATTTTTGAAATAACAATAGCGCCAGGTGCAGCCATTACAGAAGCAGTCAAAAGGTGTTTAGCATAAAAGATTTTTAATTCTGGGTCATCTCCACCTAAAAATCCAATGTATGCAGCTAAAACTCCTCCAGCTACTGTTGCCATACCACCAATCATTACTAGGAGGATTTCAGATTTTGACATTTTTTCTAAGTATGCTTTTATCATAAGTGGAGATTCTGTTTGACCAAGAAAGATATTTCCAGCAACACTCAAACTTTCTGGTCCAGAAACTCCGAGAAGTTTAGACAATAATAAAGCCATTACTTTTACTACTTTTTGTATTATTCCAAAGTAAAATAATATTGAAGTTAATGCAGCGAAAAATATGACAGTTGGTAAAATGGAAAAAATAAAAACATTTCCAAAATTTTCAACACTCACTAAATCACCAAATAAAAATTTGGTACCCTCCATTGTAAAATCTAGAATTTTAACAAAGACCTTTCCAGCGGATTCAAATATCATTTTTACCCAGGAAATTTTGAGAACTGCAATTGCAAGAATTATTTGAAGAATTAGACCATAGGATACAGTTTTCCAATTAATTGCTTTACGATTTTTGCTAAGCAAAAAGGCAAATAGAATTAATACTGACATTCCAATTAAACCTCTAATTAGGCCTTCTAAAGAAAACCCTTGGCTTAATATGATTTCTTTGTTTTGTTCAAATCCATTAAGCTTAAACATATTAAAAAGAAATAATTGCATTGAAATCATTATTATTTTCTTTTGTTTATTTCATCTCTTAAATGAGCAGCTAGTTCGTAATCTTCATTTTTTACAGCTACAGAAATTGCTTTTTCTAGCTGAATGATTGAAAGTTTAGCGTAATCTATTTTCTTTGACAAATTATCTTCTTCAGATTTTTTTTCTTCTTGCTTTTTTATTTCTCCAGCTTTTAATATAATTCCAGCTTTTTCTAATACATTTTCATAGGTAAATATTGGAGAATCAAATCTAATGGCTAGGGCGATAGCATCAGAAGTTCTAGAGTCTATAATTTCTTCAATTTTATCTCTTACACAGATTAAACTTGAAAAAAATACTCCATCTACAATTTTGTGAATAATTACTTGTTTTATTTTTATTTCAAAGCAGTCCGAAAAATTTTTAAATAGATCGTGTGTTAATGGTCTTGGAGGTCTAATTTCTCTTTCCAGAGCTACAGCTATTGATTGAGCTTCAAACCCACCTATAACAATTGGAAGCTTTCTGTCACCATCTTTCTCATTTAATAAAAGGGCATAAGCTCCATTATGTGTTTTGCTATAGGAAATACGATTAATAGTAAGACGAATTAAACTCATTTAATTAAGACTCATTGAATCCCTAAATTAATAAAATAATTAAGAGTTTTGAGCTTTAAATGCTTTCAATTTTGCATTTAACCTAGGAACAACATCAAAGGCATCCCCAACAACTCCATAATCCGCTGCTTTGAAAAAAGGAGCTTCAGGGTCATTATTAATAACAACTTTTATTTTTGACGAATTAATTCCTGCAAGATGTTGAATAGCACCGGAAATGCCAATAGCAATATATAGATTGGTAGCAACTGGTTTTCCAGTTTGTCCAACATGTTCACTATGAGGCCTCCATCCCATATCAGAAACTGGTTTAGAACAAGAGGTTGCAGCACCTAATGTTTCAGCTAAATCTTCAATTATATTCCAATTTTCAGGACCTTTAAGACCTCTTCCACCTGAAACAACAATGTCTGCATCTGCTATTGAAATTTTTCCTGAAACTTTTTCGGTTGATTTTACAGTTATTTTCCTGTCTAATAATGATACTTCCAAATTTTCTGAAGAACTGTTTGTCTCATTTTCTATAGCTCCAAAAGCATTACCTGATAATCCTATTATTTTTATATTAGATTCAATTGTAGATTCGCAAAACGCTTTATTTGTAAAGCAGGTCCTTTTTATTGTAAATGGGTTTAATTTACTTGGAAGTTCAACAACGTTACTTAAATATCCAGCATCTAATTCAATAGCTAAAAGTGGAGCCATATATTTTGAGTCAAGACTGCTACTAATAACTATGTGATTAGAATTTGTATGTTTTGCTACTTGTGCAATTACATTGCTGAAAATTTTTGAATCAAAATTGTCAAGTTCAGAATTTGAAATTTTAATTATTTTGGAAACACCATATTTATTCAATTCATTTGTATCCTCTACATTAATTGTTAATACAACAAGTTCAGTTCCTAGTTGTTTAGCTAATTCATTTGAATAGGACACAAGTTCAAATGCACTTTTTTTGATTTTCCCTTTATTTGATTCGATATAGGTTAATACAGACATATTTATAATTATAAAACTTTGGCCTCATTATGAAGCAAATCAATTAATTCATCTAATTTATCAGGAGATATAAGTTTAACTTCTTTTCTAGGAGCTGGCTTATGAAATTTTACAGAATTTGTTTTGAAATCAGAGCTGAATGGACTTAAAACCTCTAGAGGTTTTTGTCTAGCCTGCATAATTCCACGCATATTAGGAATTCTTAAATCACTTTCCTCTACCAGACCTTTTTGTCCTCCAATAATTAAAGGAAGATCACAGTTAAGAATTTCTTTTCCTCCATCAATTTCTCTTTCAAGAATGGCAGATTTATTATCAATTTCTATACTTGTACAATTTGTAACAAAATTTATTTTTGATAAACCTGCGATTAATCCAGGAACCATTCCTCCATTATAATCAATAGACTCTCTACCCGCAATAATTAAATCATATTGATTTGAGGAAAGGTATTCGGATATTTGTTTTGCAACAAAAAATCCATCTATCGGTTCTGCATCGATTCGAATTGCTTTATCAGCTCCAATTGCTAATGTTTTTCTCAATGTAGGTTCAGTATTTGAGCTACCCACATTTATTACATCGACTGTTGCATTTTGTTTTTCTTTAAACCACATTGCTCTAGTTAAACCAAATTCATCATTGGGATTAATTACAAACTGAACTCCTTGATTATCAAAGACCTTATTATCATCAGTAAAATTAATTTTTGATGTAGTGTCAGGCACATGACTTATACAAACTAATATTCTCATATAATATATTACATTAATTGATTCGCAAATATAAATAAATAATAAGAAAATACTATGCGCGCATAGCTTTTTTTAATTTAAATAATAAATTTTATGTCTAAATTATTTAATATTTTTGGGAAGAATTTATCATTAAATCAATTTTATGAGAGTTATTCAGTTTAGGGAAGCAATATGTGAAGCAATGTCAGAGGAAATGAGGTTGGATGAAACAATATATTTAATGGGTGAGGAAGTTGCTGAATACAATGGTGCATACAAGGCCTCTAAAGGAATGTTAGATGAATTTGGAGAAAAAAGAGTTATAGACACTCCTATTTCTGAACTTGGTTTTTCTGGTATAGGTGTGGGTTCAACTATGACAGGAAATAGACCAATTATTGAATTTATGACATTTAATTTTGCACTTGTAGGAATTGATCAAATCATCAATAATGCTGCAAAAATTAGACAAATGTCTGGAGGTCAGTTTCCTTGCCCAATAGTTTTCAGAGGACCTACTGGATCCGCTGGGCAATTAGCAGCTACTCACTCCCAAGCTTTTGAAAGTTGGTATGCAAATTGTCCCGGATTAAAAGTAGTAGTTCCTTCAAACCCATATGATGCTAAAGGATTATTAAAATCAGCAATTAGAGATAATGATCCAGTTATTTTTATGGAATCTGAACAAATGTATGGAGATAAAGGGGAGGTCCCTGAAGAAGAATATCTTATTCCATTGGGCGAAGCGGAAGTTAAAATACCTGGAAAAGATGTTACCATAGTATCATTCGGAAAGATCATTAAAGAGGCAATTAAAGCAATTGATCAGCTTAAGAAAGATGGAATAGAAGCGGAACTTATTGATTTGAGAACTATTAGACCTTTGGATATTAATACAATTATTGAATCTGTTAAAAAGACTAATAGACTAGTAATTTTAGAGGAATCTTGGCCATTTGGAAATATCTCTACGGAAATAACTTATCAAATTCAAAATCAAATTTTTGATTATTTGGATGCCCCAATTGAAAAAATAAATACTGCAGATACACCAACTCCTTATTCCCCTGTTTTATTAGCGGAATGGATTCCTAATAGTAAGGATGTTATTAATTCAGTTAATAAAGTACTTTACAAATCATAATTAATTATACAATCATTTTAGGTTTTTTATTTAAACCTATTTAACTATTTTTGCCACCGTTAATAATTTAAAAAAATACATATGGAATCTATAATAATTTATTTACCAATTGGATTAGCCTTATTAGGCCTTGCTTATATGACTTACAAAAAGTCTTGGGTAATGAATCAAGATGCTGGTGATGGTAAAATGAAAGAAATTTCTGATCATATTTACGAAGGAGCTCTTGCCTTTTTAAATGCAGAATATAAATTGTTGTCCATATTTGTTATCATTGTAAGTTTAGCTCTTGCTGCAGTATCATTTATAGTTCCTACCACTCATATTTTAATTGTAGTTGCATTTATTTTTGGAGCCTTTTTTTCTGCATGGGCAGGGAATATGGGAATGAAAATTGCTACTAAAACTAATGTTAGAACAACTCAGGCTGCTAGAACTAGTTTGCCTAACGCATTGAAGATCTCTTTTGGAGGAGGAACAGTCATGGGATTAGGAGTAGCAGGACTTGCTGTTCTTGGTTTGACTGCATTTTTTATAATTTTTTATAAAGTATTTATGGGAGGTGTGTGGACTACTTCTGAAGATATGATTATCGTTTTAGAAACTTTAGCTGGATTCTCTCTAGGCGCAGAATCTATTGCTCTATTTGCAAGAGTTGGAGGTGGAATTTATACTAAAGCCGCTGATGTTGGTGCTGACTTAGTTGGTAAAGTAGAAGCTGGAATCCCAGAAGATGATCCTAGAAATCCTGCAACAATTGCTGATAACGTGGGAGATAATGTGGGGGATGTAGCAGGAATGGGAGCAGATCTATTTGGCTCCTATGTAGCTACTGTTTTAGCTTCAATGGTTTTAGGAAACTATGTAATTATAGATATGGGTGGAAGTATTGAAGATGCATTTGGAGGTATAGGACCAATCCTTTTACCTGTTTTTATTGCAGGTTTTGGAATTATTATTTCAATTATTGGAACTATGCTTGTTAAAATTAAAAGTAATGAAGCTAAAGAAGATCAGGTAATGGGAGCTTTAAATGTAGGAAATTGGACCTCAATTTTTCTTGTTGCAGTAGCATGTTATGCTTTATGTAGTTGGATGCTTCCTGAGACTATGAAAATGGAATTTTTTGGTGAAGGTATTAAAGAAGTTTCTTCAATGAGTGTTTTTTATGCTTGTCTTGTTGGATTAGTTGTAGGAGCTGTTATTTCTTCAGTTACCGAATATTATACTGGACTTGGTAAAAGCCCAACTTTAAAAATAGTTCAACAATCAAGCACTGGAGCTGGAACTAATATTATTGCTGGTTTAGCTACCGGAATGATTTCAACTTTTCCTTCTGTTTTATTATTTGCTGGAGCTATTTGGGCTTCTTATTTATTTGCTGGATTTTATGGTGTTGCATTATCTGCAAGTGCAATGATGGCAACAACTGCTATGCAATTGGCTATTGATGCTTTTGGCCCTATTTCTGATAATGCAGGTGGAATTGCAGAAATGAGTGAGCAAGAGCCTATAGTTAGAGAAAGAACAGATATTTTAGATTCCGTTGGTAATACTACTGCTGCAACTGGAAAAGGTTTTGCTATTGCTTCTGCAGCTTTAACTTCATTAGCATTATTTGCAGCTTATGTAACTTTTACTGGAATTGATGGTATTAATATTTTTAAAGCACCTGTATTGGCTATGCTTTTTGTTGGAGGTATGGTTCCTGTTGTTTTTTCTGCACTTGCTATGAATGCAGTTGGAAAAGCAGCAATGGAAATGGTTCAAGAAGTAAGAAGACAATTTAAAGCTATTCCAGGCATTATGGAAGGTACTGGAAAACCAGAATATGATAAGTGTGTAGCTATTTCAACGCAGGCTTCATTAAAAGAGATGATGCTTCCAGGATTATTAACAATAGGCTTTCCGTTATTAATTGCTTTTGTTCCTATGATTTTTGGAATGGATAATTTAGCAATTGCAGAAATGTTAGGTGGATATATGGCAGGAGTTACAGTAAGCGGTGTATTATGGGCTATTTTTCAAAATAATGCAGGAGGAGCATGGGATAATGCAAAGAAATCATTTGAAGCTGGAGTAGAAATAAATGGAGAGATGACCTATAAAGGTTCAGATGCTCACAAAGCAGCTGTAACTGGAGATACTGTGGGTGATCCATTTAAAGATACTTCTGGTCCTTCAATGAATATTTTAATAAAACTTACTTGTTTGATTGGACTTGTAATTGCTCCAATTTTAGGTGGGCATTCATCTGAACCTAGTTCAATGGTTATGAATTCAATTGATACTCAGGTAAATCAAGAGATTTCAATAAATGTTGACGATACTAATTTAAATGCTACTTTAAAAATCGTTTCAAGTAAGGTAGAAAATGGTGTTGCAACTGAATCTACTGAAGTTTTTGAAGGGACAAAAGATGAAATGATGGATAAATTAGAAGAATTAAAACTAGAAGGTAAAATTTTAAAGAAAAAGACTAATGAACATAAAGAAATAGAATAAATTAAATTTCTTTATCAATTTTTTCAATTATAATATTTAAGTCAGATTTGTTTTTTACAAAATCTAAATCATCTACATCAATTATTAGTAGTTTTCCTTTATCATAAGTTTCAATCCAAGCTTCATATCTTTCATTAAGTCTACTTAAATAATCTATACTTATAGAGTTTTCATAATCTCTTCCTCTTTTATGAATTTGATCAACTAAATTAGGAATCCCACTTCTTAAATATACAAGTAAGTCAGGGCTTTTTACAAAAGACTCCATAAGATTAAACAGAGATTTATAATTATCAAAATCTCTATTTGTCATAAGTCCCATAGCTAAAAGGTTTGGAGCAAAAATATTTGCGTCTTCATATATCGTTCTATCTTGGATAATCTTTTTTCCATTTTTTTCAAAGTCCATTATTTGACGAAACCTACTATTTAAAAAATAGATTTGTAAATTAAATGACCATCTTTCCATTTGATCATAAAAATCATCCAAATAAGGATTTTTTAAAACATCTTCGTAATGTCCCTCAAATTTATAATGTTTAGCCAGTAGCTTGGTTAATGAGGTTTTTCCAGCTCCAATATTTCCTGCAATAGCTATATGCATATTAATACGTATTTAATAATTTAAAAGTGACATCTAATTTAAAATTTAAATTTGAAAAAATTCATTCTAATTAAACTTTATTGAATTCTTATTGTCTATTTAGTAATAAATCACTAGAATTGCGATGGTTTTAAAAAAACAGAATTTATGAAAAAAATGCTAATTATTTTATGTTTTATAGCTTTTAGTGGATTTTCTCAAGATTTTCAAGGGAAAGCCTATTATATGTCAAAGATGAATGTAAATATGGATTGGATGAAGAATTTGCCACCTGATAGACAAGCATCAGTAAAAGCAAGTATGAAAAAAGCAACTGAAAAAAATTATATACTTAATTTTAATAGTTCTGCATCTTTCTTCAAAGAAGAAGAAAGGCTTGACCCCAATGCACAAGGTGGTGGATTTAATTGGCAACAATTTGTTACCGGTCCAGCTCAAGGTGATATATACAGAGATATACAATCAAATACTTACACTAATAAAAAAGAACTTTTTGGAAAAATATTTTTAATAAAAGATAGTTTACCTAAAAGTAAATGGGTTATGACAGGAGAAACAAAACAAATAGGTATATACAATGCTTATAAAGCAACAATATCTAAAGAAGTTGAAGAGGAAGTAATTAGTTTTCAAAGATCTCGTGGGCGTCAAGGTCAAAGACCAACTCCACCTAAGCCTCCAGAAAAAAAGATTCGTAAAGTAGTTATGTCTGCATGGTTCACGCCAGAAATACCTGTATCAACAGGCCCATCATTGTATGGTGGACTTCCAGGTCTTATTTTAGAATTAAATGATGATAAAATTACTATACTGTGCACCAAAGTAGTTTTAAACCCAAAAGAGAAAGTAAAAATTAAAAAACCATCAAAAGGCAAGGTAGTTTCTAGCCCTGAATATGAAAAAATTGCTGCTGATAAAGCTGAAGAAATGAGAAGCCGTTGGGATGGACGAAGAAGTAGAGGAAGTGGACGTTCTATAAGTTTTCAAGATGTTGCTGAAATAATTGCAGAAAAAGAAAAAGCAGAAATTGAAGTGATTCCCTTTCCGAAACATTTAGAT
>PVBE010366775.1_pt1 | contig 12191 bp, 10 predicted proteins | sample 1631181 | NCBI WGS metagenome assembly PVBE01 (sample SAMN08397723, study PRJNA350692) | Marine metagenome, whole genome shotgun sequencing project. | isolation source: water | place: Pacific Ocean | collected 2012-04 | reverse complement strand
CCAAATCAGCTTCATATTTTATACCGAGGGTACTGATTGAACAACATCAGCTACGGATATTGAATCCATACATACCTGACTTTTCCGATAACAGGGTCGTTTACCATTTTGAGAACAAGGCCGGCACCAAAGATCCTTTTCAATATTCCGGGAAGTCACTAAATGAACACCAGCACCTGTTTCTTTGGATGTGGGGCCTTGGATCATAGACACAGGAATATGCAACGCTTCCGCAGCATGAGTCAATCCAGTATCACTACCTATTACGTGTGCAGAATTTGATAAAATAGCCAAAGCTTGTCGCAAAGATGTTTTGCCAGCCAAATTAATGACAGATGGTAATTTATTTGCAATTTGGAAACATATATTATCTTTCTTCTCTCCAAGTAAAACAACTGACATATTAATATCCTGGATCAATTCAATATATTTATCCGATGACCATTGTTTTTGCTCCCACGCCGCACCGGGAATCAGTGTGATATAAGAACCCTCTCTCACCAATCTTAATGATTCATTTTTTTCATGGTTTGTGACCTTTAAAGATGTGTTTGGAATTTCATCACCTTCCTGCCAGATCTTTCCCAAATGTTCGTGATACATTTTTCTAGTGGAGAAATCATCGGCAAAAATATTTTGGTGAAATTGAAATAACATGAAACGATTCCACCTTGGTTTTTTCAACTGTAGGACTGGCCTTGTCGTTCTGAAAGTAATAATATTTGAAAGAAGGGAATTATGAAGATCAAATATGGTTGAATAATTCTGTTTTCGAATGTAATCACTAAATTCCCACAGATTCGCACCTGTCATATTTTTACTAAGTGGGATGAGTCTATCTATATCAGGATGAAATTCTAAAAGAGGCGAAAAGTGTTCCAGCGTTAAATAACTGATTTGTGCGTTCGGAAACCTATTACGGATCGTTTTCAATGGAGATGTAGTAAGCACAATATCTCCGATTGAACTGAATCGGATGATCAGAATTTTCTGATCGAAGGACATGACTTTACTTGACCCGGAGTGCGTTAAATGCGACGAGATCAGATAAGGATTGTTTTATAGGCGTGTTAGGGTAAATCGAAATAGCGTCCAAGGCTTTATTTGAAAATTCATCTAATTTCTTTCTTGAATAATCGAATCCACCTGATTCATCAATCATACCGCGAATATCTGTCAGAATTTTTTTGGTTTTCTTTTTTGCACTCATTAATTTTTTCAACTGTCGATTTTCAGATTTTGTCATCTGTGAATAAGAAAATATTAAAGGCAGTGTCATCAAGTTTTTCTTCACATCTCCTCCGCTATTTTTCCCAGTATCTGTTTCTTTTCCTAATAAATCAAAAAGATCATCTTTGATCTGAAAAGCCATACCAAGATTTTCCCCAAAATCAAATGTAGCTTTTCTGTCCTGATCTGTTTTTGACGTTGTGATTGCCCCCAACTCACAACTGGTTGCAATCAAGGAAGCGGTCTTCTGATTAATCATATCAAAATAAACATCTTCTGTCATTGATTTTGTGATACTTTTTTCAATTTGTAGAATTTCACCTGCACTCAATTTTTCAGCCGTATTGGAAATTTGCTCCAGAGCATCAAAATCTTTAATACCAATCATATTAATGAGTGCTTTACTTAAAATAAAATCACCCATCAAAATAGAAATCTTATTTTTCCATACTTGATTTATCGATGGTCTCCCACGACGAAGGGTTGCATCATCCACCACATCATCGTGGATTAATGTTGCAATATGGAGTAATTCCATCATGGCAGCAGCTCTGTAACTATTAAAGGTTGGTTCTCCACACAATCTGGCAGATAAGATTGTCAAGATAGGACGAATATTTTTCCCACGATTCCGAATCATATATTTGGAAATAGAATTGATGAGACGTACTTCTGACTTCAAGGCATTTTCAAACTCCTGTTGAAAAATCTTTATATCATCAAGTATTGGTGCAGTGATTTTTTTTAATGTTATCAAATCTTTATGCATGATGGCGATAAAATTACCGAAGAATTTGGAGAACCCTTCGGAAATCCTAATGTATAAACTATTTTTCTTTTTTCTATATGCATAGGGTTAATTAATCTATGATGGTTTAGTACAATCAAGTTTTATTGCGGTTAACCATCCACGAGACACCAATGCTTAACTCATAAAGCAAAATAAGTGGAAATGCCATAATCAACATGGAAATTGGATCAGGTGGTGTAATGAATGATGACAAAACCATAATAACTATGATAGAATGCCGACGATAATGACGCATGAAGGGCGGTGTTAATAACCCAATAGCAGATAAAAGAAGAGAAACCACTGGCAGTTGAAAAATTAATCCTGATCCCAACATGAGCCATGTGAGAAAACTGAAATAATATTGAATAGAAAAATTATTTTCCACATGTCCTGAACTGATACTACTGAAAAATTCTAATGAAAATGGAATTAAAATAAAATATCCGAATGAGATACCGATCATAAAAGATGTAAAAGCAAAAAAAACTACTGGAAATGCATATTTTTTTTCATTGATTTTAAGTCCCGGTGCAACAAATTTCCAAAACTGATATATCAAAATGGGGAGTGCAATGATCAATCCGGAAATAAAGGAAATGAACCATTTAATTAAAAACATTCCTTGAACCGACAAAACCTGGAGGTTTATGGAATTTGTTGTGTTTCTTGTTGGGTAAAGAAGAATTTCCAAGATTCGATCAATATATCCAAATGAAACAGCAGACCCTATAACAATTGCCAGTAGAGATTTAATAAAACGCCATCTCAATTCTTCAAGATGGTCAAGAAATCCCATCTCCTTTGGAACTTTAGAACTCATCTTGTTGGCGATCCAATAATTGTTGTGCTAGAATTACAGGTGCAGTTTTAATGGAGCTTAATGTTTGTGTTAATTGATCTAAAAGCGATCTCTTTTTTACCGTCCAGAAAGCATCTTCCAACCTAACACGTATAAGATCAGACACTCTATTTCGATATCTACTTAACCGACGATCATCTAACATACCATTCTCAGTCATTAATTTTAAATGATCCTGAATTCCCATAAATAGTTCAATAATGCCGTGACCTTGATTTGCAACTGTATTGAAAACTGGTGGTTCTAATTTGCCACGAGTTGTAAAATTATGGAGAATATTTTTTAAGAGCGATGCCAATCTATTTGCACCATCCCGATCTGACTTATTGATCACAAATATATCTGCGATTTCAATAAGCCCAGCTTTCATAAGTTGAATCTCATCTCCAGATTCTGGTACCAGCACTACCACCGTAATATCCGCTGCCTTTGCTACATCATGCTCGCCTTGCCCCACACCGACTGTTTCAAATATAATAAAATCTTTCCCACTAGCAGCCAATACATCACCTGCTTCCTGGGCTTTTCTGGCTAAGCCACCCAAATCTCCATGGCTACCCATACTGCGGATAAATACTCTGTTGTCCCATAAATATTTATTCATCCGGACACGATCGCCTAATAGGGCACCACCCGTAAATGGGCTTGTTGGGTCAACAGCAATCACGCCCACGGTTTTATTTTTTGAAAGGCACGTTTCGATCAATTCATTTGTGAGAGTGCTTTTCCCAGACCCAGGTGGGCCCGTGATTCCTATCCGAATAGATCCGGATGAACTTGCATGGAGATCATTATAAAAAGAATCAGCGATACGTTGATTATTCTCAATTCGGGTAATGGCTTTTGAAATTGAGCGCGTATCATTTTCTAAGATTCCCGAAATCAATGCATTAGGCATCTAAGAATCAAACTCCTTAACAAATCGGTTATAATCATAAATAATAAGTTCTTTACCGTTTCGTTGAACAAATCCTTCTTTTACCAACAATTTCAATGTTCGGGACACCGTTTCCCTAGATGTGCCTGACATATTAGCTATATCCTGCTGGATGGGTATTTTTGGGATACTCACCTGCCCTTTCTTAATCACACCCTTCTCATCTGCAATGCGAAGGATACACATTGCTATTCGTTTTTCAGCATCACTTAAAGATAAACTAGCTATCTGACGATCACTTTTTCGTAAACGATGTGCCATTTCCTTTAAAAGCCGGATAGCAATCTGTGGATAATTTTTTAAAACGAGTAAAAAATCATTTCGGTTCAATGTTAAAACTTCCGTATCATCAAGTGCCACCACATTTGCAGAACGGAATTCACCATCCAATAGCGACATTTCGCCAAAAAAATCACCATCACTTAATATTGCAAGTATGACCTCCCGTCCTTTCTTACTTAATCGAGTAATCTTGACACTGCCCTCTGTTACAAAAAAACATTGTTCTCCTTCTGACGCTTCCAAAAGAATCATTCGTCCTGCATCATAATGTTTCGAAACCATTTTTTCCGATATATATCCCAGTTCTTCTTCAGTTAAATCCCAAAAGAGTGAGACAGATTGTAAAAGTTTAATCTTCTTCATACTAAAAAAATACCATGAACTAGGTTATATTCAAATTTTATATGCATTGAATTATTAATAGTAAATAAGCTGAAATTTTGCCATATAAATACTATGATTTTGATGCTCATAATATTGTAAACAGTTTATTGACTCTGAATTTCATGATAGTGTAATATTGTGGGCTTTAAACTAAAGGAATTTTACTAAATGGATAGACATCCGCAACAAATAAAGCGGGAACGCCAAGATATAAAAAGACGCGCAAGAAATATTGATAGCATGTCTCGTCTTCGCACGCATATTAAAAACGTTTTATCAACAACAACAAAAGCCGATGCAGATAAAGCATATGGTGAAGCAGTAAGCATTATTGATAAAGCAGTGAGTAAGAATCTTATTCATAAAAATACGGGTTCACGTCGAAAGGCAAAAATTACTCGTCACGTCAACTCTCTGAGTTAAACTTTACTCAGACAAATAATTGGTCACCCATCTGAGACCTGATAGTTAGGCGCTTCCTTAACTATTCGAACCTCATGTGGGTGATTTTCTTTTATTCCTGCCGCTGTGATTTGAACAAAATTTGATTTTTCTCCAAATTCTGTTATCGTTTTACATCCACAATACCCCATTGATGATCTGACACCGCCAATCAATTGATGAATCGTGTTTCTAACCGAACCACGATAAGGGACCATTCCTTCAATCCCTTCAGGAACCAATTTTGTAGCTTCTGCACCTTCTTGAAAATATCGATCGCCGCTACCTTTTTGCATGGCACCCATAGATCCCATTCCACGATAAGATTTATATTGTCGTCCTTCATATAAAATTGTTTCACCAGGACTTTCGTCCATCCCAGCAAGTAAACTACCAAGCATAACTGAATCTGCCCCTGCAGCTAATGCCTTTGCAACATCGCCACTATAACGAATTCCACCATCGGCAATAACCGGAATACTGAAACCTTTCGCTATGTCCACAGCATCCATGATAGCAGTTAATTGAGGAACGCCTACACCAGCAATCATACGAGTTGTGCAGCTTGCACCTGCACCAATCCCTACTTTTACACCATCCACGCCAGCATCGATCAACGCTTTTGCCCCGTCTCCTGTAGCCACATTTCCCGCAATAACTGCAAGATTTGAATATGATTTTTTAATATTTGCGATGGAATTCAATACTCCTTGAGAATGGCCATGGGCTGTATCGATGATGATTGCGTCTACTTCTACATCCGCTAACGCCCCAGCACGATCAAAAGCATCTTTTGATACACCTATTGCAGCTCCCACACGGAGGCGACCATTTTTATCTTTACAGGCATCAGGATAATCTTCTTTTTTCTGAATATCTTTTACTGTAATAAGCCCTGTAAGCTTTCCATCTTTATTAACAACCAGTAATTTTTCGATGCGGTGTTTTTGTAAAATCTCCTTCGATTTATCCAAAGAAGTTCCAGTTGGAACAGTGATTAGGTTTTCTGACGTCATTCTGTCAGAGACTTTAAGGGAATTATCTGTTTCGAATCTGATATCTCGATTAGTTAATATCCCAACCAAGCGGTCATCATCCACGACTGGGAGTCCGCTGATTTTAAATTGAGCCATGATCTTTTTAGCTCCCCCAATCGAAGAACCAGCGCTGATAGTAACAGGATTTAAGATCATCCCACTTTCAGATCTCTTAACACGGTCAACAATTGTTGCCTGATCTTCGATAGTTAAATTCTTATGAATGATACCCAACCCACCCGTTCGTGCCAGGGCAATCGCCATTTCACTTTCAGTTACCGTGTCCATGGCAGCGCTTAAAATGGGGATATTCAGGGTGATGTCTCTGGTTAATCGAGTTTGAAGTTCAACGTCCCGCGGTAGAACAGTAGATGCCTGCGGCACAAGAAGAACATCATCAAATGTCAGGGCTTGTTTAAATGGGGGACGATTTTTCACAGTTACTCCAAAATAATGTTTTTAGTTACGGCGTGTACAAATTCGCCACATTTAATTTTTTTCGCAATTAATCCAATCTCTCCAGAAAGAGTACGATCCCCATTCTGATACTTACACAAAGATTTAAGAATATTCAGAATAGGTAATGTTCCTTTCCCTGGTGTGAGATTTGGAGATGCAATTTGATTTGCAGCACCCGCTACAAGTAATTCCACCGCAAGAATGTGCTGTAAATTATGTTGAATTTGCAATAGTTTTTGTCCAGCCCAAGGCGCCATACTCACAAGATCTTCCTGTCCACCAGATGTTGGAAGTGAATCCACGCTGGCTGGATGTGCCAGGGTCTTATTTTCTGATACTAAAGCAGAAGCAGTTACATGGGCCATCATATAACCAGATTCAACACCAGGAGATTTGGTCACAAATAGATGAAACTTGCCTTCCACACCTTTCATAAAATAATGAGTACGTCTTTCAGAAACAGCACCCAATTCACAAAATGAGATCGCTAAAAAGTCCATTGCCTGTGCCAAATGCTCACCATGAAAATGGCCGGAATTGACTATATCACCATTTTCTAAAACAATTGGGTTATCACTAACACTATTGATTTCATTATCGATCATATTTGCTGCCCGTGTGAATCCATCTTTGGATGCGCCATGAATATGAGGAATACAGCGAAAACTGTATGGATCCTGAACAATACCGCAATTCGAATGAGATTTTACGATCTTGCTCCCATTTAAAAGCTTATACACATTGCTGGCTGCAGATTGCTGTCCGGGATGATTTTTTAATGCATGAATTTTCTTTTGAAACACTTTGCGACTAGCAAAACTATTCTCAACAGAAAGTGCTCCTGCAATATCTGCTGTTTTTAACAATAAATCCCCATTCAATAAGGATTTAATGGCCAGGGCTGTGGAAACCTGTGTGCCATTAACAAGACTCAAGCCTTCCTTTTGTTGTAATACTAAAGGTTTTATCTTGGCTTTTGAAAGTGCCGTTTTTGTCGTTATTTCCTTTCCGTTGTAAAATACTTTACCTTCGCCAATGAGAGCTAGAGCCATGTGTCCCAAGGGTGCTAGGTCACCGCTGGCTCCTACAGAGCCTTTTTCAGGAATGACGGGGAGAATATCATGATTTAAAAATTGGACAATTTTTTCTGCTACGGCTGATCTAATACCACTATATCCTTTTACATATGTCAGGAGTTTTAGAACAAAAATAGTACGAATTAATCCAGGTTCAAGAGGATTACCTACACCGGAAGCATGACTTCGTACTAAATTGAGTTGAAGATCTTTTTGGTCTTTAGGATTAATCTTAATTTTACTCAAATTCCCGAATCCGGTATTGACCCCATAGATCGTTTCGCCTGTATTAATTTTTGCGAGAAGACGCTTATGTGACTGTTTGAGATTATGAAGGGAGTTTTTCGTTAGAGTGACGCAGACAGGCCCATCAAAAAGATGAGCGAAATCTCGATAAGAATATGAACGGGTAGAAATACGTAGTATTTTCATCTACGAATCTATGATTTTGTTTGATTTTAATCAAACGACAGAAAAAAAGATTATCGGATCGAATCCATCTCAGAGAAAGTTGTCATTTCAACAGGTAAGGATCTAGCGAAAACCTGACCATATCGTTTGGTGACAATACGGTTATCAAGACAAATAAATTTTCCAGCATCATAAGTTGTACGAATCAATCGACCGAAACCTTGGCGAAAACGGATGGCACATTCAGGGACCGTATACTCCATAAAACTATTTCCACCGATTTGACTTACAAATTCCGAATAAGATTTTACCAAAGGTTCTGATGGCACATCGAAAGGAAGTTTCACTAGGATTAGAATCTCTAAAAGGTCACCTGGGAGATCGACCCCTTCCCAGAAACTGTTTGTTCCAAATAAAATTCCATTTGGATGCTGATGCATTCCTTTAATAATTCCAGGTCTTGATGCACCACGGGTCTGAGCGAATAAGGGTAAGTCCCGTCCACCCGGTTTTTCTTTTAAGTAATTTGCTGTATCAGTTAATGCTTTTCTTGATGTAAAAAGCACCATTGTCCTTTTGCCAAGTGTTTTATGTAAATGATAAACTAATTCTCCAATCATGGTGGGGTCTGTAGATATTTCGCGAGCACCACCATATTGGTGATAAGTGACCTGTTCATTATATAGAAAAGGGCTAAGAAATTCTTTAGTTATTACTTTATCGCTATCATCTAAACCTATTCGTCGCACAAAGTAGCTAAACGAATTGTTCACTTTAAGTGTTGCGGATGTTAATAAGCAATAATCAAATCGTTTAAAAAATTGTTCCTTTAATGTTTCCGCAACATCAACCAAGGAAGCATGAAGTGAAATGATTAACCTCTCTTTGGATGTATTAGGGCTTCTATATTCCCCCTCCATCCAATAGACCCAGTCATTATCCTGATTCTCCGTCAAACGTATCAGGGAATTCATCAGACTGTTAGTAGTTTCCAAACCACGGTCTAATACTGAATGCAGAACAGAATAATCGGTACGGGATGGATCCATTTCCAAAACAGATTTTCGAATTTTTTCTAAAATAGAAAAGACATGTTCTAAACTTTTCTTCATGCCATGGATCTCTAACGTAACTGGTGCATATACTTTTTCCAATAGACCTAAAATTGGTTTATCTTGATAGGCTTTTGCTGGAGTAAATCTGTTATGATTGTCTTCTGATAAAGCTAACATGAAATCTTTTAAACATTTTTGGGCTTGTTTTACCGATTCTTTTAGATTATCGCGCAGATGTCCAATGCCCGGTTCCAATTCACTTATTTTATGTAAAATATTATTCCAACGGGCAGACCGTGGAAATGATGGATCAACTGTTTGGAGTAAATAAGATGTTTCTTGCTCGCTCCATTTTGTCTTGAATTGTTGGTAGGCAGATGTCACAAGATTGTGGGCCTCATCAACTATCACAGAATTGAAATCAGGTAGAAACCCTGGTTGGGCGGCATCTGTCATTAACAGTGAGTGGTTTACAACAATAATATGCGCACGGAAAATAGCTTTTTTTAATTTCCCATAATAACACCCATCATTTCGATTACAAACATCACCTGTACAAAAACCCGGTTCACTACAAAAAGTGGATTTTAACCACGTTCTCCGTGCATTAAAAAAACCTGAGCATTCTGATAAATCTCCAGTTTTTGTCCAATACATCCAAAATAAAATAGGAATTAACGCTTCTACGTCCAAACTATCGAGTGCTTTTGCATCTGAAATCAACCAATCAAATCGCGTTTTGCAAATATAATTATTCCTTCCTTTCATCATAACTGCCTTGATTGGTACATCCAATGTTTCAGCGAGTTGTGGCAGATCTTTATAAAATAATTGATCTTGAAGATGCTTTGTATGGCAGGCAACCACGGTTGGTCCATTATGTTCAACATTCAATGAATTTTTAAAAGCGCCAAACAAGTATGCCATTGATTTCCCAAGCCCTGTTCCTGCTTCTGCCACACCGATACCCTTTTCTCGGGTTAAAGTTTCTTCTGCCAATGCAGCATATTTAACCTGATTGGGTCTGCTTTCAAAATTTGGATGAACATTTTTCAAAAGTCCATTAGGACCAAAAACATCATCTGCTTTGATTTGATCAATATCACGTGATCCGTTGCAACGGTACGTATTCCACTTGAAATCATGTATATGACTAGATGAGTTTAATCCTGATTTCAAATCGCCCAATCGTGTCAATTCATTGCCGAGATCAATGTATAATTGCTGGTTCGGAATATCAGACCCCTTTGTCAATGCAATGACTTTTGAGATCATTTCTAAAGGATAGGTGCTTAATTCGTCTAACATTTCCAAAAAGATCAATCCTGTATTTTCGGTATCCTTTTCTGCTCTATGTGCTCCTTTAGCAGATAAGCCAAAGTATTCAGATAATGCACCTAAATTGAATACAGGTTGGTCAAAAAATAAACTTCGTGATAATTGGAGAGTATCATAATTAGTATTACTATCTTTACTTCTACCAAGGCGATCACACATTACTGATAAAAATTGTTCATCAAAATGAATATTGTGAGCCACCAAAGGATCATTCCCAAGAAAATATAAAAAATCATCAATGATAGTTTCTTCTGTGGGTGCATTTTGAACCATTTTATTTGAAATACCGGTAATTTCTGTGATCATTCTCGATATGGATCTTTCAGGATTGATTAATTCTACATATCGATCCGTTATCTCGCCATCTTCGAATCGGATGGCCGCAATTTCTATGATGCGATCGTTATATGGATCGAGACCGGTGGTTTCAAAATCGAAAGCAGTAAAACGAGATAAATTGAGTGTTTTGAGAAGCGATTTTCTATCCAAAGGATTACCCAATTATGAAAAAAGAATTTTAAAATAAAATAACGGGCTCGAAAGTTCATCTTTCGGGATTTCATGCGATAACATCCCTGAAATAATATTTTGAACTTCCTCGTTTCTTGAAGCTCGGTTGATTACAAAATTCAGGAGAAATTTAGATTGCGCCAGATTTTGTAATTTAGTGCTTGTTCTTAACTCTTTTCCCACTTCTTCCCAAAGTAATAGATCATATTCAGCCAAAGCATTTTCGGAAAAATCACCTGTTTTTTTACATTTTGCAGCTATTTCCATGGCATATTGTCCTGAGACCATGGCATTCCCAATTCCCTCTCCAGTAAATGGATCGACTAGTCCAGCCGCATCTCCAAGAAGCATAAATCCATTACCATGATTTTTTCGATGGATACTTCCAAGGGGCAAATTCCATCCCACGGGACGCTCCAGTTGTTTCGCATCGGAAAATCTTTCTTTAAAATATTCAGTTTGAGTAACCTCATCCATAATTTGTCTAAGGGTGCGTTTTTCCTTTTTCATATCACTTTTACTTAATCCGATTCCGATATTGGCTCTTCCTTCACCTGCGGGGAAAAGCCAAAAATAACCTGGATTTACTTCATTTACATAATGGAGTTCGATTTGGTCTGTTAATCCTTTCACACCTTCATAATAACACCGGACTGCAACAGAAGTATTTTCCATATCCATCTCATAGAGTCCAAGTTTTCTTGCTACAATTGAGTTACACCCATCGCAACCCATGACAATTGGAGCTCGAATTTCTTCTTCAACTCCATTTTTGGTTTTTCCAATAATACCCATAACACAGTCATTTTCGATGATAAGATCTTTGACGGAGAATCCTTGTCGGGTTTCTGTGACAGCGTCAGCTTTTTCAAACATATAATTATCGAAGATTACTCTGGGAATAACAAAACCTTTAGTAATCTTAGTCTTATTTTTTTTCCCTTGTAGGTGAATATCGAATTGTTTGTTACTAGGACTTCCAAATGTAATTCGGTTGATTTCGGAGCCTTCCAATTTTTCTACTTCATCCAAAAGATTCAATTCCCGCATTATGCGGACACTTTTCCCAGATAATGCATCACCACATATCTTATCTCTCGGGAATACTGCCTTATCCAATAAAATACAGTTTAAACCCAGTCGGTGCGCATACAAAGCAGCGGTAGTACCGGCAGGCCCGGCACCCACAATAATGACATCAAACATTCTTAAATTTCGTCTGGGAGGTCAACACCAAAGGAAGGAAAAACAATTCCATATCTGAAATAATTCACTATCCGAAGTGTATAAAATAATCCTGCTAATGGGATTAGAAACCATGGTGCACGGACACAAAGGAACATGGATAAAATGAATAATGGATAAAATCGAGCTCGCTG
>PVBE013007032.1_pt1 | contig 12192 bp, 10 predicted proteins | sample 1631181 | NCBI WGS metagenome assembly PVBE01 (sample SAMN08397723, study PRJNA350692) | Marine metagenome, whole genome shotgun sequencing project. | isolation source: water | place: Pacific Ocean | collected 2012-04 | reverse complement strand
TCGAGGGATCCTTGCATCATCGGCGACTGCTCGTAGGGTACCTGCGGGTCGGCGTCGCCGTGCAGGAGCAGGTGCGGCGCGGTTTGCGCGGTGACATGCAGGGCGGGAGAGGCGGCGGCTTTGGTTGCGGCGGAGGCCACGGTCCCTTGTCCGTCATCGAAGAGGTTGCGGCCGACTTGGTCTCGCAAATCGAGTGGGGCCGCGCGCGCGACGACGCATTGCGCTTTGGCCGATTCGCGTTCGACGGGGTCTTCGTTGTTGAGGTCGCCTACGCTCGGGAAGGTGCCGAGCGAGCTGACCAGGTGGCCACCGGAAGATCCACCGAGCGCGCCGATTTGCTCGGGATCAATGCCGTACTCGGCGGCGTGATGGCGCACAAAGCGCATCGCCCGTTGTGCGTCTTCGACTGGCCCCGGATAGGGGAAGCGGGGCACGGCGCGGTGGTTGATGGAAAAGACGGTGTAGCCCCGCTCGACCATCGCATGGCCCCATATATCGTACTGCCCGCCCTCTTTTAACGGTGGTGCGTTGTAATTGATCGGCCGGCGCCAGCCGCTGCCGGAAATGAAAATGATGCCGCGTCGATTGCTTGTCTCGCCGGTATGCACGTCCATCAGCAGAGCTAGGCCCGAATACATACCGTAAATGATATTGCTTTGCATTGGCATTGTTTTACTCCTCTTTTAGGGCCGCGCGGTCTTCGGCAATCATTTTGGCCCAGGCCGCTCGTTCGCGTTTTTCGAGCACATCGTCTTCGCCGAAGAGGCGCAATACTCGGCGGTCGTTCTTGGCACGGGCTTCGTCCTTTATCGCCTCGATCAGTGGATGGCGAAAGGTGTCGCGGTGCGGCAGACCGAAGCGTTGGAAATAGGCGCTGATAAAGTAGCGGATCTCGCCGGAGGTGTTGATTGAGCCGGCGTGCAGGATCTCGTTGTGGGTGTAGACCATATCGCCGGCTTTTAGCTCGACCAGTTTTTCGTTGGTCTGTGGATTTCCAGCGTCTTCATCAAGGATAAAGGCGTAGTCGAGGTGCGAGTCGACGAGGATACGCAGGTGGCCGGTCTCCTCGTTCATGTCTTGCAGATAGGTGATGCAGTTGCAGGCGGTGGGTGCGGTGTAGACGCGGTCTTCGAGGTGGTGGCTGTTTCCATGTCGGCCCCAGACGCCGGAATAGTTGAAGGCGTCGCGGTGCCAGCGGTCGACTTTTTTGCGCTGGTCGGGTGTGCGGCTGGGATAGCCGGTAATCTCGTAGCCGTCGAGCTGCACGAAGGGGCCCATGACGTTTTCGGCGTAGTCGAGCAGGGTGGGGTTGAGCAGGTGTTTTTTGAAGAAGGGGCCGAGTTGCTCATCGGCCAGCACATTGGCGATGGATGCGCGGATACGATCGGGGTGTTGTGTGTGGCGGCGGCGGAATTCGGCGTCGACGGTTTGGCGGATGTGTTGCAGGCGGTTCGGGGGCATGAAGTTTTGGAAGATGGTGTAGCCGTTGCGGCGGTATTCGCTGAAGTGGTCTTCGATGGAGCGGTGCATGGTTTGGGCTCTTTCTCAAGGGTTATACTGCAGTTGACGGCTTGCCTTGTTTTCCCCCAGAACTCATTCTCGCCGATCAGAAAAAACAAAATCGTCGGAGTTTTCTCTGACGACGGCTGATATCGCATGGGCGATCTGGCTGTGCTCTTCTAGATCGCGGTATAGGACCGTTTCGCCTTTATTGAAATGGGATGTTTGCTTTATCGACATAGTGTCGAATCTATCTATTAGATAGAATCAGACCCGACTGTCCACACACAGATTTAACAGACAACAATCAAGTCCTATACGTCTTTCCCGTTCGCTTCCTTGATCGCCGCCATTACGCGTGCGGGATTTAGCGGCAGATCGTCGACACGCACGCCGATCGCGTCGTAGAGCGCGTTAGCGATGGCGGCGAGCGGCGGTACGATTGGGACTTCGCCGACGCCGCGCACACCATAGGGATGCCCCGGATTGTGGACCTCGACGATCACGGTGTCGATCATCGGCAGGTCGAGCGCTGTGGGCATGCGGTAGTCGAGGAAGCTGGAGTTGAGCATCTTGCCTTCTTCATCGACGAAATATTCTTCGCTGAGCGCCCAGCCGATGCCCTGGGCTGCGCCGCCCTGGATCTGGCCTTCGACATAGGACGGGTGCACGGCCTTGCCCGCGTCCTGCACGGCGGTGTAGCGCAGGATTTTCACCTTGCCGGTGTCGGGGTCTACTGCGAGATCGACGATGTGGGTGGCGATGGTCGGCCCGGCGCCGGAAGGATTGACGCCGGCGCTGGCGACGATGGGGCCGCCGGTGCTGTTTTGTTGCGCGGATAGCTCGGCGAAAGTCAAGGTTTCGTTGTTCTCGGCGCAGCGGGCGGCGCCCTTTTCGTAGGTGATCTTATCGACTTCGGTTTCCAAGAGCTGGGCAGCGCGGGCGATGAGCTGGTTTTTCATATCGCAGGCGGCCTCGTAGGCGGCCCAGCCGGTCTTGAAGGTTACGCCGCTGCCGGCTGAGTTGGATGTCTGTCCGATCGAGTCGGTATCGGCGATTTGCGGTTTGACCTTTTCGACGGAGATGCCCAATACTTCGGCGAATTGTTGGGAGATTGAGGTGCGGGTACCGCCGATATCGGGCGAGCCTTCGGCGAGGTTGACGGTGCCGTCGACATTGAGCGTGGCGACGGCGCTGGAGGGGCCGGAGCCGTTGCCCCAGTAGCCGGAGGCGACGCCGCGACCGCGATAGGGTCCTTCGAGTTTGCTGTGGTAGTGTGGATGGTTTTTGGCGGCTTCGAGGACTTCGATAAAGCCTATCTTGGGCATCAATGGGCCGAGGATGCGGCGGGTGCCCTCGCGGGCGCTGTTTTTGATGCGTAGGTCGATCGGATCCATTTCAAGTTTCTCGGCCAATTCGTCGAGTGCGGTCTCGAAAGCCAGCGCCGCCGGCGGTGAGCCGGGTGCGCGGTAGGCGGCACTCTTGGGGGTGTTGACGACGATGTCGAAGCCCTCGATACGGGCGTTGGGAATATCGTAACCAGTCATGATGCAGCTCTCACCGCCGCCGACCGAAGAGCCGGGGAAAAAACCGGCGGTGTAGACCAGAGTCGCGTCGGCCGCTGTCAATCGGCCGTCGCGCGTGGCGCCGAGCTTGACGCGGATGCGGGAGCCGGAGGTCGGTCCAGTGCGTTCGAAGACTTCGGTGCGGGTCATCGTCAGCTTGACCGGGGCGTGGGCCTTGCGGGCCAGGGCCGCGGCTACCGGTTCGACATAGGCGCGCAGCTTGGCGCCGAAGCCACCGCCGATTTCTAGGGGGACGGCTTTGACTTTGGAGACGGGTATGCCGAGTGCGCCCGCGGTGAAGTCGCGGATACTGAAATGGCCCTGGCTGCTCGACCAGACGGTCAGGCTGCCGTCGTTGTGCCACTGCGCCGTGCCTGAGTGCGGCTCGATATACCCTTGGTGCACAGGTACGGTGGTGGTCTCGCGTTCGACGATGACCTCGGCCTCGGCGAAGCCCTGTGCGATATCGCCGAGCGTCGATTCGGAGCGGTTGGCGATGTTTTTGGAGGGTGCGTCGCCGGTGACGGGCGAGTGGGCGGGCAGATGCTCGTGCAGCACGGGCGCGCCTTCGCGTACGGCCTCTTCGGCGGTGAAGACGGCGGGTAGCACTTCGTAATCGACTTCGATTAGATCGAGCGCTTCATCGGCGATATGTACGCTGGTGGCGCAGACGGCGGCAATGGGGTGGCCTTTGTAGAAAACTTTGTCGCGGGCGAGCACGTTCATGAGTTTGAAACCGAAGTCGGTGTCGGCGTCGGGTAAGGGCGCGAGGTCGTCTGCGGTAACCATCGCGCGCACGCCGGGCAGGGCGAGCACCTTGCTGGCGTCGATGGAAAGGATGCGGGCGTGCGCGTGCGGGCTTTGCAGCGTACGGGCATAGAGCAGGCCTGGCAAGCGGATATCGGCGCCGTAGTGGGCTTTCCCGGTGACCTTGTCGTGGCCGTCATGGCGGTTCGGTCGTTTGCCGACGGTGTCGTAATCGCGTGTGGAGAGGACGATATTGTTGGTATCGGTGGTCATGGTATACTCCGTTATATCCAGTCGCCGCAGTTGATTGCCGCGAGCAGTTGTGGGTCGCCGTAGCGCACTGCGTTGCGGCCGAGTTGCATCCAGCCGACACTGCGGTCGGGGTTGAGAATGAAAATACCGGGTATCAGCTCTTGGTTTTTTTCGCTGAGGACCAGTTGCATCGACGTGCCAATTTCGAGGTTATTGTCGGGAATAAAGGGATAGGGAAAACCGGTGTTTTTCTGTATCGCCCTGAGTTCGTCGGCGGGCCCGGGCGAGAGCACGAGGAAACTCACCGAGCAGTGCTTGATCCGGTCGAGTTGTTTTTTGATGCGTATGATTTGTTGTTGGCAGACTTGGCACCAGGTGGCCTTCAGCGTCACGACAACGACGTGTTGGTTTTTGGCGAGTTTGGCGACGTCAATTTTTTTGCCATTTGCCGCGACAACTTCGGCTGGGAATTTGATATTGGGTAGGGGGGCTTCCGCGGCTTGGTGGGCGCCTAATAGGAAGGGGAGTAATAGCAGCGGGACGAATCTGCTCATGAGCGTTTTCTCGAAGTACTGTGGCCGGCCTTCTTATACGTTCCCAATATCTCTGTCAGTTCGGCGACGACCCGGGGGCGGACATCCCACAGGTTGTGTTGCTCGCCGGGGTCGTCAAAAAGATTGTAGAGTTGGCCGGGAGTCCCGGGTACGGGACCTGCGCCCACCGGCGGCGGCCAGCCGCCTGAGCCGGTCGTCTCGAAAATGCATTTCCACTCCGATTGGCGCAACGAGAAAACGCCATTGCCCGAGTGATGCACCAAGACAGGGCGCAGTGGTTTGCCGATTCGCTCGCCGCGCAACGCTGGACAGAGATCGAAACTGTCTTCGGCCGCGTCATCGGGTAGTTTGTATTGGCAGATGCCCGCCCAAGTGGCCATAAAGTCCGTCAGACAGACCAATTCGTCGCAGGTCGAGTGCGCGTCGGTGAAGCGCATACCCTCGTGGGCCAGGCGGTCCATATGCGGGGTTGGGATCTTCGACTGGGGGTTATAACAGCCCACATCGCCGTAGCCCATGTCGTCGGCCATGATAAATATGATGTTGGGGTTTTGCGGTGCCGACATTGCTTGCTTAACCTGAGAGAGGGAGTCTCTACTACGAGCTTAAAGATAGTAAGAGAGAGAAGACCGGAGCAAGTATTGGGAGCAAGGGGTGTTGGGCGAGTAAAATGGTCTACTGCGGGGTTGCGGGTCGCTGTCGGGAGAACTGGGGTCTTTGCAGTATTCGAGGTAACCGACGAACCACAGGTATAAGTCGTTTATCCGATGAGGCGTACCGTACCGGCGTCGCCGTCGATTTCGATCCACTGGCCGTCGGTTATTTTGTGGCGGGCTTCGGCAAGGCCGACCACGGCCGGGACGCGATATTCGCGCGCGACGACCGCGCAGTGGCTCAGGGCCCCGCCGGTTTCGGTGACTAGCCCACCTGCTATAGCGAAGAGCGGGGTGAGGGAGGGCCCGGTCGACTGGGCGATGAGGATTTCCTCGGCGAGCAAGGTGTGCGCGTCGGCGATAGAGGTCACTATTCTGGCGCGACCGCGTGTAGTGCCTGGCGCACCGGGTTGGCCGCGCAATAGACCGGGTTCATCAGCCGGCGGTGGCTTGGCGGGTTTGTCGGTCTCTTTGGGCGGTGGTGGTTCGACGCCGAGGCGAGATGGTGGTTCGATGGCGCTGAATCGTTGGAGTTTGGCTTGTCGAGCGGCGATAGTCGGACGGAGGTCCTCGTTCAGATTGTTCGCGAAGGCATCGCGGACTTCGTCTATATGCAGATGGAACACGTCTTCGGCGCTTTCCACGATATTGGCCGCGGCTAGGCGTTGGCCAGCCGTGCGCATTACGCGGCGCGCCCGGCTAGTACAGCTGAAATCGATCCAGAAATTGTGGTCTTCGCGAAGTTGCTCGGATACATGAGCTACGTCGAGCAATATTTCGAAGCGGTCTCGCGCTTTTTGTGGGTAGCCCTGTAGCTGGGCGCGCACTTCGCTTAGGGCTTGTTCGCGTTCGGCAGCCTGTGCCGCGAATACGGCTTCTGGATCGCGCTCAGGATCGGCGAGGCAGCCGCGCAGCATAACGAGCACCGGCGTGGGGTCTTCGATCCAGGTGGGGTATTGCAGGCCCCAGTGGTTGCCGCGATGGCCATAGGCTGTGAGGAATTTATTGAGCGCGTCGAGGAATTCCTTACCCGCCGTCGATTGCGCTAACGCGGCTCTGGCATCATCTATGGGACCTTCGGCGAATTCGGCGGGCGCGTGTCGGCTTAAATCCCATAGTGCGCGGCCCATCGTCGTCGTCTTGTTGGGCAGTCCTTGCAACAGACGGTGGACGACGCTGAGATCAGTGTCCTCGCCAAAGAGCTCTTTGTAATAATCGGTGAAGGCTTTGCGGCCGTGGCCCGAGCCAAGGCGAAAATGCAGGGTCCAGATCTGCAACAGTGCGTCCCAGGTCTCGTCGATATGGCGTTGCAACTGGGTCGTTGTCACGCTTTCCAGGTCAACGGCGTCCCAGCGATCGAGATAGCCTTGGATCTCGGGCAAGAATTCGTCTTGCCAATGCGCCTGCACGTTTTCGCCAAAGGCCGCACGTGCTTCTTTTGCGCGTTGCGTCGCGGCATCTTCTTCCTGCGAATCGACGGTCAGCTTTTCCGATACGTAGATATAGGTGTTGATCCAGCGCAGCAGGGGTAGCCAGGGCTCGTCGCTGTAGGCCCGAGAACGATCCATGCCATTCCAGATGGTCTGCCAAAAACTGTAAGCCAACGCAGGTTGGGCTTCGGGGCAATGTGTGGTTTCCCGATGCCAGGTACGCGTTTCGTCTTCTGCTTCAGCCCAGGTGATGGGAAAGTTTTCGGGGATGGAGATTGCGGCGCCGAGTGGATCGCTCATTGTAATTCCCGTTTGGATCGAAAGATAAATTGCATATGCGCGTGGCTTCGCTTGGCGTAGCGCGTCTTGCGCTATGGGGTGAGTAGTTTTTTGAGCACCGGAAAGAAGGCTTCGGCCTGCCGTCGAAAACCCAGATCCGTAGGGTGCGAACCGTCGACGGTGTCGTCGCCGTCGGCCCCAAGCAACTGTTCGCCTTCCATATAATGTAGATCGTTTATGTCTTGTAGTTCGGCGAAGGCTTGGCGCAGCGCGGCACGGCTACTGCGATTGCGCTCGGCGTGGTCCTGGTGCAGGAAGGCGTCGGAGTAGGTGCGGTCTTCGACGAGCAGGATCGGTGTTTGAGGGCGGGCCGCGCGCAGGATGCGTATCAGTTCGGGGGCGCGCTCTGCAACTTCGTCGGCAGTCATATTGGGTAGGCAGTCGATGACGTAGAGGGCTGGGTCCAATTCGGCCAACAATTCAGCGATTTCTTTTTCCATCTTGCCATTGCCAGAAAAACCGAGGTTGTTCGTGGCCCGGTCGAGCATGCGGCCGAGTACGGCCGGGTAGCAAGTACCCGGCCGCGAGGCGCAGCCGCCTTGGGTGATAGAGGTGCCGTAGAAGACGACGGGCTGCGCTCTGCGCGGCGGCGTGGCTTCGAACGAAGCAGATTCGGGTACTCCGAGCGATACGGAGCTTACGCCATTGTAGAGCGGCAGGTAGAGCATGTACTCGCGTGTGCCTTCGGGCAAACCGGTGCAGAGCAGGACTTCGTTGTCGGGGAAGGTTGCCGGGAGGCCGATGCCGAGCCAGCGCCAGGTATGGCCTACGCGGACATAGAGGTCGACGCCGCTGACGCCGGTGGCGGGCATGTGCACCATGGCCAGCGATTTTTTGCGCAGGCTCCAGCGCGCATGGATCGCGGTGGCGTCGCTTGTAAAGCAGGCGCAGATTCCGGCACTGTCACGGCTGAGATTCCAGACAGGGTCGCGGACAATTTTTTCGGCGCGGGCGGGCAGACGGTCGTAGAAACCGCGGGTGTCGGTCCAGCCTTTGCCCTCTATGTTTAGGGTGGTGAGGTCGTGCCAGATTACATTGTCGCTCATCTTTGGGTTCCCACTATTTTTTTGTGTGGTCGATGCCGAGCTTGATTGAGCGCTCGGGGTATTCGTTGATTTCGTGATAGGCGTCGGCAGCTTGCGCGAAGGGCACGATGGGGTCGACGAGATCGTCGGCATTGAGGCGGCTTTCGACTAGTAGCGCGAGAGACTCCGCGCGAATGCGGGCGAAGGTCCAGTTGGTTTGCGGTAAGGGCTCGCTGCAGGCGCGGCTAGAAATCACTTGGATGCGGTTGCGGTGCCATTCGCCGGCTAGGTGCAGGCCTTGCTCACCGTGATAATAGGCGGTAGACACGAGGGTGCCGGCGTAGCAGGTGGAACGCATCGCGTCTTCGAAGGCGCGGTAGGAGCCGCTGGTTTCAAAGGTGATATCGGCACCGATCTTGTCGGTTAACTGTTTTATCTCCAGACCTGCGTCTACCTCTGTAGGGTCCAGGGCCAGGTCGGCGCCGTGGCGCAGGGCGGCGGTGCGGCGACGCTCGATCGGATCGATGGTGACTACCCAGCGCGCGCCGCAAAGACGCGCGGCTTGCGCGACCATCAGGCCGATAGCCCCCAGCCCGAAAATCGCAACCCTATCGCCTAAGCGCACCGAGCCGTCGCGTACCGCGCCGAGGGCAAAATCCGCCGGATCCCAGTACATGATGGCCTGCGGCGAAACATTGTCGGGTGCTTTTTGCAGGCGGCCTGCGGTGATGGTATGCGTTTCGCGGATGGGCAGGTGGGCGAAGACGCGGTCGTCGACTTTCAGCGTTTCGACTTCAGTGCCGATCTCAGTGACAACACCCAGACACATATTGCCGAGGTTGCGCAGGAAGGCGTCGCCGGTCGATTCGCCACGGCGGTGCAGGCGCAACTCGCCGTCCCAACGGTCGGAGGCATCGGCGGTGTCGGCGCGGAAACCGCGCAACTCGGTGCCGTGTTTGACTGAGCTGAAGAGGCTCTTTATGCGAACTTCATTGGGCGTGAGGGGTAGTTCTTCATAGGGAGAGAGAATGGCGTGGCCGGGGGCGTTGGCGATGAGTTCGAGGGGCATGGTGCGCGGTCCTGTCGTCGGGTGGCAGAGGGTATGTCAGTTTACTTATAGTAGCTGCCTGGTGCAACCGATTTGAGCGTTTGAGTGTTTATTGGCAGGAATACAGTTATACTTAAGGGATCACCTATTTAGATATAAAAGGACACACATGAAGCGAATTGGCATTCTCACCGCTGGCGGCGATACGCCCGCGCTCAACGCCACGATCTACGGTGCGGTTTTGCGCGCGAGCCAACTGCGTATGGAGATCTTCGGTTTTATCAAGGGCTTCAGCAGCTTGCTCAACCCGCGCTTGCCGCATGTGCACCTCAACCCCCTGTTACAGGTTATACCCGAATTGGACGCCACGTTGGGCGGCACAGGTTTGGGCGCATCGCGCGATTATTTGCCCGGCGACGACCCGGGGTTGGTCGACGAGATCCTCGTCCGTCTGGATCAGCTCGGCGTTGAGGGGCTGATTTGCATCGGCGGCGACGGCACGCTCAATGGTCTGCAGCCTCTAACCGAACGTCTACCGGTGGTCCTGGCACCCAAAACCATCGACAACGACCTAGGGCTCAACTATCCGAGCGAACCCGACGAGTGGTATCGCGACGACGGCGAGGCCTACCACCGTAAAGAGTCGAAGGTCGTTTTTAACCAGGAACACATGGTCAACTATGTCACGCCCGGTTATGCTACCGCCGTTTTTGATACGGCAATGGGAGTCGAACGGGTGCGCACCACGGCGGAGAGCCATCGACGCATCGCGATCATCGAGGTGATGGGGCGCCACTCGGGTTATATCTCTTTGGGCTCAGCCTATGGTCGCCCCGATATCGTGCTGGTGCCGGAGTGCCCGGTGCGTATCGACCCGTTGGTCGAACGTATCCAGGATCTCTACGATTTACAGAAGAACGTGGTGATCGTATGTGGCGAGGGCATTGTCGATGAAGAGGGAAACGAATTGGGTTCGTCCCAGCAGACGACCGATCCGGCGGGCAATGTCATACTCAGCGGGGCCGCCGAATCGTTGCGCGCTATGTTGATTGAGCGTATGGGCGACAACTATTTCAGCTCACGTCGCCGTGGCGAGTCGGCTAGCGCCGCCATCTTTGTGCGCAAAGTGGGGCATACGCAGCGTGGAGGCCGCCCGGTGCTGTTCGACCGATTCTACGCCTCAAAACTCGGTGGTAAGGCGGTGGATATGCTGCAAGAGGGGCATAACAACGCGGTGGTGGTGCTGCAGTGGGGGCGCGAGCAGGGCTTTTATGTGGATAGTTTTGCAGGCCATCGCTTGCGCGACCGTTGGGGGCAGATCCACGCGCGGCCGATGCACGCGTCGTTTTACGACGAAGAGCGGATGAAACCATCGCAGGTGGGCATCGACTATCTGTTGCCGATATTCACTTCGGCGATAGGGCATGACGATGTGGAGCATATTCGCCACACGCTTTTTGACTCGGGCAATCTGATGTTGCCCTATCACTCGATAAATACCGACATCAACAAGCGGATTCGCTATTTGCAATAGGAGCATTTAGCGCCGAAAAAGCGGATACCATTCTCGTCGTAGACGGATTCGAGCACGCAGTATCTGCGAGCGTAGAGGTCGGCGCCTTTGGGGTGCATCGCGTAGAAACCTGCTATTGAAGTTCGCATTGTAATAGCTTGGATAAGAACATGGCTTACGTATTAAATCTCAACGATGAATTGGCAATGAGTATATGAGCGTCTATCGGCATATGGTGCGGCCGCTTTTGTTCCGCTGCGATCCGGAGTGGATCCACGAGCGCGCGATGGATCTCGGCGAGCGCATGGGCGCTTCGGCAACTGGGCGCAATCTGCTCAAGGGCCTTTTTTCCTTTGCGGATAGCCGCTTGACCACCGAGGTCGGCGGGTTGCGCTTTGCCAATCCACTGGGCATGGCGGCGGGTTTTGACAAGAACGGGCGGGTGATACAGGCGTTGGCGGCAATGGGTTTTGGCTTTGTGGAGGTCGGGTCGGTGTCGGCGCACGCCTCAGAGGGCAATGCGCGGCCCAGGCTTTTCCGTTTACCGCTCGACGAGGCCGTGGTGGTCTATTATGGAGTGCCCAACGACGGGGCCGAAGTCGTAGCCGAGCGGGTGTCCGGGCGGTCGACGGATGCGCCCTTGGGCATCAATCTTGTCGAGACGAATACGGGGCGGCCGGTCGCGGCGGAGGCTGTGGTGGCGGAATTCGCCGAGGCGGTGAAGCCCTTTGTCGGACGCGCCGATTATATTGCGCTGAACCTCAATTGTCCGAATACGACCGGGGGCGTCAGTCCTTTTGACGGCGGCGGGCATTTGCGCGATCTGCTGCGGGAATACGCGGTGATCGATGATTTGCCTCCGGTCTTCCTCAAGTTTACCGCGCATGTCGACCCCGCGCGCATGGCGCGCATGCTGGAGGCGGTAGACTCCTTCGATTTTGTCAAAGGTTTCGTCTTCAATTTGCCGCCGGGCAAGGATTATCCGCTCAAGTCGTCGGCTGCCGAAGTCGACCCGTTGCCCGGTACGCTCTGCGGGCGGCCGGTGCGGGAGATGATTGACGAGGCGTTGCGTTTCTGGTATGCGCGCATCGACCGGACGCGGCACAAGATTATAGGTGTGGGCGGAATTTCGTCGGCTGAGGATGCCTATAGAAAGATCCGGCTGGGGGCTTCGCTAGTGCAGCTCTATTCGGCGTTAGTTTTCAAGGGGCCGGGTATTGTACGTGAAATCAACGCAGGTTTGGCGCGGCTCTTGGCGCGGGATGGCTACGCACACGTGGCGGAGGCGGTAGGGGTGGACAATGAGGCAAAGGTTGTAGTCTAAGTAGGGTAGATGAAACGGGGAATGATAAGTGAAGTTCTCGCTTTAGAATTTTTCCGGTCGCTCTGGTTTCCCGCTCTCAATCGACGCGAAGGCCGCCTCGCAGACCGCTACGGTCTTGGCACCGAAACGCGCTGGAATAGGATTGCTCATTTTGCCGTCGAGCACATCGAGAAAATCCACCACCGCATCGGCCCAGCCGTGGCCGCCGACGATTTCTCCGGGCTCTTCGTCAAAGGTCACCG
>PVBE012034687.1_pt1 | contig 12192 bp, 7 predicted proteins | sample 1631181 | NCBI WGS metagenome assembly PVBE01 (sample SAMN08397723, study PRJNA350692) | Marine metagenome, whole genome shotgun sequencing project. | isolation source: water | place: Pacific Ocean | collected 2012-04 | reverse complement strand
TTAAGATAATTTGACAAATTAATAGATTTTTATTTGAGTATTAAAGTTATTGTTTTTTTCTAACGAATCTAAAACTAATTTTGCTTTTTCTATGACTGCAGAAAATGTTGCAAAAAAATTTAATATTTCTAGGGAGGAACAAGATAATTTTGCATTAAGTTCTCAAAAAAAAACTGAAAAAGCTGTAAGTCAAAATAGATTTAATGAAGAGTTAATCGAAATAAGTGAAAAAGAGGGAAAACTTAATAAAGATGAGCACCCAAGAACAAATTTAGAACTTGATGATCTACAAAAATTAAAAACAGTTTTTAATGTAATTAATTTTTTTATCAATTACTCTTATTTAAAGATTTGAGTTGATTTTTTAACAAAATATTCTGTACCCAATATTTTGCATCAAGATCATTCTTTAGAATAATTTTATGACGTACGCTTAAATAACACCAAATTTTGATTAAAATATCTTTAATTTGCATATTAGATTTATTTAAATTAGACAAATTGTTTAAATTTTGAGTTAAATATGGCTAAAAAAATATATATCTAGATAATGAATTTAAGGTAAGAACTATTTTGCCTATCTCTTTGTCTTTTGATCATAGAATTATTGATGGAGCTGAGGCAGCTAAGTTTTGTAACGAGGTAAGAGATAATTTAGGAAAAAATTTTGCTTACAAATTAGCAATATAATTATAGATTTCATCCTTAATTAATGTCCAAATCAATTTCGTTTCTCTGTGCTCTAGCCTGTACATTTATATGGGGCACAACATTTATTGCGCAAGATACTGGTATGAATTTTATAGGTCCTTACCTATTTAATAGTGTAAGATTCTTTGTTGGATTTTTAGCTTTAATACCATTTTTTATATTTATTGAAAATAGAAATTATAAAAAAGAGCTAAATAAAAATAAAAAAGAATTTATAAAATACTCAATTTTAATTGGAATTTTTTTATTTTTAGGATCAGCTTTTCAGCAAGTATCTTTACAATATACAGATGTAGCAAACGCTGCCTTTTTCACAATTTTTTATGTTCCAATGGTACCAATTATAGTTTTTTTTCTAATTAAAGATAAAATTCATTGGAGCAATTGGCCATCAGTCATACTGTGTATTTTAGGTGGGTATTTACTTACAAATTTTTATGATGCTACCATAAGAAAAGGAGATACACTTGTAATATTAGGTGCAATATTTTGGGCACTACATATAATTTATGTAGGCAAAGTAATAAAAAACTTTAACTTACCAATTCTAATTGGATTAGTGCAAACATTAGTCGTTTCATCTCTCTCATTTTTAGTTGCTGTCTTTTTTGAAGAAATAAGTGTAGATGGTATCTTTAAACAATCAACTCAAATACTTTATGCTGGAATACTATCCGGTGGATTTGCATTTGTATTGCAAATATATGCCCAAAAGAATATTACACCAACACCAGCAGCAATTATTTTTTCTTTAGAAGGTGTTATAGCAACTATTGCAGCATGGATATTATTGAGTCAGGTGCTAAATTTAAATAATATAATAGGATGTATATTTATTTTATTGGGAGTCTTAATTTCTCAAATTGTTCCAGAATTAAAAGTAAATAAAGTAAAATAAAATTAAAGATAAAAGAATTCTATAAACAACAAAAATATTTAGCGAAAAACTTTTTGTATAGATCAAAAAATATTTTATTGTCAGATATGAAAATCCATATGAGAAAAAAATACCCAATAAAATATTTATATTAAATGTTTGTTCTATTAAAAATGATTCTTTCAATGTTAATACGCTCGCACCAAGCAAAGCAGGTATAGATAATATAAAAGAAATTTTGGCAGAATCATACCTACTAAAATTTAAAAATCGAGATCCAGTTATTACAACCCCGGATCTACTAGCACCTGGTATTAATGCCAAAATTTGAAACAAACCAATGATTAAAATATTTTTAGTATTTAAATTATCATCAAACTTTTTAGATACATTAGATTTATCTGAAAAATATAATAAAAGTCCAAAAATTAAAGTTGACCAAGCAATAACTTGTATTTCACGAACATTTTCATAAAGATTTGAATTAAATACAAAATATCCAACTAGGATTAGAGGCAAAGATCCTATAATGATCAAAATCCATATTTTTTTGCTGTTTGTGTAATCAAATAAATCTTTCGAAAAAAAATGAATAATCGCAATTAATGAACCCAAATGTAAACTTGTATCCATTAAGACTGAGCTACTATAGCTTTTAATGATATTTGAAAATATAATTAAATGTGCTGAAGAACTCACGGGCATGAATTCCGAAACACCTTGAATGAAAGCTAAAATTAGAGTTTGAAGATATACCAACGACATCAGTTTTTGATTGGTAAACTAAATATTATTAAATTAAAGCAATTCATTTAATGCATATGACTTATGCAATTAAGCTAAAAACCCTAAAGAAACCTAGCTTTATTAAAATAAGGTAAATAAAATTGACCTTTATATACTTTTTTGCACAATATTAATGATATATAAGCTTTCAATTATGTCAGAAAAAATGCTTAAATTTGTAAAAATAGGTCAACAAACTCCACCTAAAAGATCTATTGAAGAAAGAAATAAAGATTTTAATGAAATTTATAAGGAATTTATTGATGAAAAAGCAAAAACTCAATCTAGCAGATGTTCTCAATGTGGAGTTCCATTTTGCCAGGTTCATTGTCCATTAAGCAATAATATACCTGACTGGTTAAAATTAACAGCAGAGGGCAGATTAGAGGAAGCTTACAGGCTATCTCAAAGCACTAATAATATGCCAGAGGTTTGTGGAAGAATATGTCCACAAGACAGATTATGTGAAGGCAATTGCGTTATTGAACAGTCAGGTCATGGCACAGTTACAATAGGATCAATAGAAAAATTTTTAACTGAAACAGCTTGGGAAAATAATTGGGTAAAACCCATCAAGGTTAAAAATGAAATTAATAAAAGCATCGGGATAATTGGAGCAGGACCAGCAGGATTAGCATGTGCAGAAGAATTAAGAAAAAAAAATTATAAAGTTACAGTTTATGATAGATACGATAGGGCTGGTGGTTTATTAATTTATGGAATTCCCAATTTTAAACTTGAGAAACATGTAGTTTTAAGAAGAATAAAATATTTAGAAGAATGTGGTGTTAAATTTGTAAATAATTTTGAAGTAGGAAAAGACAAATCATTTAAAGAATTAAAAGAAAGACATAATGCTATTCTAATTGCAATAGGAGTCTACAAAGCAAGAGAAATAGAATTACCAGGAAGTGATTTAGGAAATATTTTTCCTGCGATAGATTTTTTAACTGCTTCAAATAGAAAAAGTTTTGGGGACAAAGTAGAATTGTTTGATAACGGTATTTTAAATGCAGATGGTAAAAATGTAGTTGTAATTGGAGGCGGAGATACAGCTATGGACTGCGTTAGAACTTCAGTAAGACAGAATGCAAGTTCAGTAAAATGTCTTTATAGAAGAGATAAAGAAAATATGCCAGGTTCAGCACATGAAGTATTAAATGCAGAAGAAGAAGGTGTTGAATTTATTTGGTTATCAAGTCCGAAAGAATTTTTAGGTACTAATAAAGTTCAAACTGTTAAAGCATCTAAAATGAGATTAGGAGAGCCAGACGAAAGTGGAAGAAGAAAACCAATTGAAGAAAAAAATTCTGATTTTGAAATTAAAGTTGATTTAGTTATAAAAGCTTTAGGTTTTGATCCAGAAGATCTACCAGTATTGTTTGGAGAAAGTAATTTGCAAGTCTCTAGATGGGGAACAATAAAAGTAGATTTTGATACTATGGAAACTACAATACCTGGAGTTTTTGCAGCTGGAGATGTTGTCAGAGGCGCATCATTAGTTGTTTGGTCAATAAAAGATGGAAGAGATGCTGCAGAAAATATTGATAAATATTTAAAAAACAAAGTTAATTTAAAACAAAAAGTTGCATGACAGATATTAGAGAAAAAAATCTAAAACTATTAAAAGAAAACCATGTTTATAATGAAAATATGGAGCATGATGCATGCGGAGTTGGACTAGTAGCTTCAACCGAAGGAAAAAAATCTAGAAAAGTTGTTGAGTCAGGAATAGAGGCTTTAAAGGCAGTCTGGCATAGAGGTGCAATCGATGCGGACGGAAAAACAGGTGATGGTGCAGGTATACACATTGAAATACCTATAGACTTTTTCATAGAAAAAATAGAGATTACAGGTCACTCTCATAATAACTCAGAACCTTGTGCGGGAATGATATTTTTACCAAGAAATGATTATGAAGCCCAAGAGGCATGCAGAACTATTGTAGAAAGTGAATTAACAAAAAATAATTTTAATATCTATGGATGGAGACAAGTGCCAGTAAACCCTTCCGTTCTTGGAGAGAAAGCAGAACAAACAAGACCTGAAATAACTCAAATATTATTTAATCATAATAATAATAATCTTAAAGATAAAGATCTTGAGAGAGCATTATATGAAACTAGAAGAATAATTGAAAATAAAGCTTTGAGTAATCAACTAAATGATTTCTATATTTGTTCATTCAGTTCAAAATCTATTATCTATAAAGGAATGTTCTTAGCTGAGGCTATAGATGATTTCTACCCAGATCTTAAGGATAATAGATTTATTTCAAGATTTGCAATTTTTCATCAAAGATTTTCTACGAACACGGCTCCTAGTTGGGGTTTGGCACAACCATTTAGGTCATTAGCTCATAATGGAGAAATAAATACTTTAAAAGGGAATATAAACTGGATGAAAGTTCACGAGCAAGAAATGCAATCTCCACTTTTTCAAAATATAGAAAATTTAAAACCAGTCATTCCTTCTGGTAATTCAGATTCAGCTTCACTTGATAATGTTTTTGAATTACTTACAACATCTGGACATTCAGCTCCATTAGCAAAGTTGATTTTGATTCCTGATGCTTGGTCAAAAAAAAGCAAAGTATTACCTAAGGAGCATCTCCAACTTTTTAATTTTTTAAATAGCTCAATGGAACCATGGGATGGACCAGCAGCTATTGCTGGTACTGATAATGAGTGGGTCATAGTAGCATCTGATAGAAATGGACTGAGACCAATGAGATACACTGTCAGTAAAGATAAGCTTTTATTTGCTGGATCAGAGACAGGAATGATTGAACTCGATGAAGAAAAAATAATTGAGAAGGGCAGACTAGGTCCAGGTGAGATTTTAGGTATAAGAATTGAAAAAGGTAAAATTATTAGAAATACTCAAATTAAAAATTATTTAGCAAAAGAATATAAACGTTTTAATAATCAAATAATTAGCCTAGATAAAAAATTTCCTATTCAAAATGAGAAAAGTTTATTCGAAGACAACTCTTTGAGAGTGAGACAATATTTATTCGGTTATAGTTTAGAAGATTTAGAATTGATTTTACATCCAATGGTCGAAGAAGCAAAAGAAGCAACAGGATCTATGGGAGATGATACACCATTAGCTGTATTGTCGGATAAATATAGACCTCTTTATCATTATTTTAGACAAAATTTTAGCCAAGTAACAAATCCTCCAATTGACTCTTTAAGGGAAAATAAAGTTATGAGTTTAAAAACTAGATTTGGAAATCTTGGAAATATTTTAGATTTCAATAATTTAACTGAAGAAAATATTTACGTTCTTGAAAGTCCAATACTTTCAAACACTCAGTTTGAAAAATTTACAAATTATTTCAAAAAAAATTTAAAAATAATTGATTGCACCTTTTCTAAAGAACAAAACTTAGAACAATCTATAGAGGCAATTAAAAAAGAAGCTGAAATTTTTGTAAGACAAGGTGTCACTCAAATTGTTTTAACAGACAAAAACGTGTCGGAAAATAAATTTCCAATCCCAATTTTACTAGCAGTTGGTGCAATAAATACATACTTAGTAAAACTTAAATTAAGAGGGTACGTATCTATAAATGTTCAAACAGGTGAGGCTATGGATACACATTCATTTGCAACTATTATTGGTGCTGGAGCAACAACAGTCAATCCGTATTTAGCACTTGATAGCTTATATCAACGTTTCAATAAAAAATTATTTGGCAATTTTGAATATGATGAATGCGTAAGAAGGTACATCAAATCAGTTAATCTAGGATTATTAAAAATTATGTCGAAGATGGGAATATCTGTAATAAGCTCGTATAGAGGTGGTTGTAATTTTGAAACTGTTGGATTGAGTCGGACAATTGTTAATGATTTTTTCCCTGGGGTACTATCCAAAATTTCTGGAATAGGGCTTACAGGTATAGAAAAAAAGCTTCGAAATATTCATAAACAAGCATTCTCAAATTCAAATAATATTTTACCAATAGGTGGCATTTATAGATATAGAAAAACTGGTGAAACCCATCAGTACCAAGGAAGATTAATTCATATGTTACAAACAGCAGTTACAAAAGGATCTTACGAAATATATAAAAAGTACGCACAGGGTATTTATGATTTACCCATAATTAACTTAAGAGATTTAATTGACTTTAGAAAGAGATATTTAAATGACCCTATAGATATTTCAGAAGTTGAACCTGTATCAGAAATTTTAAAAAGATTTGGAAGCGGAAGCATGTCTCATGGAGCATTATCAAAGGAGGCTCATGAAACTTTAGCAATTGGCATGAATAGAATTAAAGGAGCTTCATGTAGTGGAGAAGGAGGAGAAGACAAATCAAGATTTAGAGTTTTAGATAATGGAGATACTGCAAATTCGAGAGTTAAACAAATTGCATCTGCAAGATTTGGAGTAACTATTGACTATCTAAATAACTGTAATGAGATTGAAATTAAAATTGCTCAGGGAGCAAAACCAGGAGAAGGAGGTCAACTTCCAGGTTTTAAAGTTACAAATGAGATAGCAAAACTAAGACACTCAACTCCAGGTGTAACACTAATTTCACCACCACCGCATCACGATATATACTCGATAGAGGACCTAGCTCAATTGATATATGATTTAAAACAAATAAATCCTAAAGCTAGAGTTGGTGTAAAATTAGTGGCATCTTCAGGTATTGGTACCATTGCGGCCGGAGTAGCAAAAGCTAAAGCTGACATTATTTTAATTTCAGGACATTCAGGCGGAACTGGTGCCGCACCACAGACAAGCGTTAAATATGTTGGCATTCCATGGGAAATGGGTCTTACTGAAGCTAATCAAGTTTTAACTTTAAATAATTTAAGACACAAAATTACTCTTAGAACTGATGGAGGCATCAAGACAGGAAGAGATGTGGTTATTGCAGCGATGATGGGTGCAGAAGAATTTGGTGTTGCAACAACCGCACTTGTTGCAATGGGATGTATAATGGTAAGACAATGTCATTCTAACACATGTCCAGTTGGAGTATGCACACAAGATGCAAAATTAAGAGAAAAATTTGTTGGAACACCTGATAAAATAGTTAACTTATTTACATTTATTGCTTCAGAAGTAAGAGAAATTTTAGCCGAAATTGGTTTTAAAAGTTTAAATGATGTAATTGGTAGAACAGATTTATTAAGACAGGTTAGCAAAGGATCATCAAACCTTGATGATTTAGATTTAAATCCACTTTTTGTTCAAGCAGACCCTGGAAAAAATAAAAGATATTGTGAACAACAAATAATAAATGAAGTACCAGATACCTTAGATCAAAAAATTTGGCCTGAAATTGAAAAAAATATTGAGGATAAAAAAGAAATTGAGAAAGAATATATTATTCAAAATACTAATAGAGCAGTAGGAACTAGGATTTCTTATCAATTATACAAAAAATATGGAGAAGAAAAAATTGAAACTGAAAGTATAAAATTAAATTTTAAAGGATCTGCAGGTCAATCTTTCGGAGCTTTTGGAATTAAGGGACTTAAACTTGTTTTAAAAGGTGATGCAAATGATTACGTGGCCAAAGGACTATCTGGAGCAACAATTTCTATTAAATTACAAGATGAAAGCAATATTGTTTCTAATGATAATATAATTATTGGTAACACAGTTCTTTATGGAGCAACTTCTGGTAAATTATTTGCAGCCGGTCGGGCCGGAGAGAGATTTGCAGTGAGAAACTCCGGAGCTATAGCAGTTATAGAAGGTTGTGGATCTAATGGATGTGAATATATGACTGGCGGAACAGTAGTTATATTAGGCGATGTTGGAGATAACTTTGGAGCGGGAATGACTGGAGGAATGGGTTTTGTTTACGATCCAGATAATGTATTTGAAAATAAAGCAAATTCTGAGTTAATAGTTTGGCAAAAACTTGAAACAGATTATTGGATAAAATATTTAAAAAATTTAGTTCAAAAACATTATGAAGAAACTCTTTCAGAAGCTTCAAAGAAAATAATAAATAATTTTGATCAAGAAGTTAAAAAATTTTATCAAATATGTCCGAAAGAAATTTTTGATAAGCTCGAAAACCCAATATCAAATAAACAAACAAACCTTGCAAGTTAAGGTCTTAATTTTTTATAAATAGAACTAATTTCATTTGTAATTCTTTTCAAATTATCTTTATTAGATAAGCTGTGATCTCCACGCTTAATAATAATTAATTTCTTTTTTGCTTTTGTAAAAATTTTTAGAATTTTTCTTGAAATAGAAACAGGTACCACATCATCTTTTTGTCCATGTAATATTGTAAGAAAGATTTTATTACTAAAATTTTTGTTAAAAATTTTATTTTTTCTTCCATCTTTAATAAGATTATATGAAATATTGTATTCGTAACCACCATGATTAAATTTATGAAATTTATCTTTGACTAACTGTCTCTTAACTTTATTGGTAAATTTTTTCCACATAAGTCTATCTAAAAATTCAGGAGCAGGAGCTATACCGACAAATGCAAGAATATTTTTTTTGAATACTTTAAAAAGATTTAGCGCAATCCAACCTCCCATACTAGATCCAACTACAATTAATTTTTTGTTACTAATTTTTTTTTTGATTATTTTTTTTGCATCTTCTGTCCAGCTTGTAATATTACCATCTTCAAATTTTCCATATGATTTTCCATGGCCAGAATATTCTAAAGCTAAAAAGCCTATCTTATTTTTTTTACAAAATTTAAATAGAGTTTTTGGTTTATTTCCTTCTAAATCTGATTTGAATCCATGCAAAAAAAGAACATAAATATCACCAAATGTAGTATTTAATAAATATCTAATTTTTTTATTCTTTGATATTTTAAGATATTTAAATTTTGACATAAATTTTAGTGTTAACTTATGATAATATTATAAGCATATAAATGCCATCAAAAATAAAAGTTTTACAGGTTATACCAAAGCTTGGATATGGAGGAGCAGAAACTGGTTGTTACGATATTGCTCACTATCTTCATGAAAAAGATTTTGGATCATATGTTGTTACTAGTGGTGGTGATTTACTTAAGTACGTAAATAAAAAAAAAGTAAAAGTAATAAGACTTCCAGTACATAGTAAAAATCCATTATTAATATTAATTAATGCAATAATATTATCTTTAATCATAATATTTCTTAACATTGACATTGTTCATGCAAGAAGTAGAGCGCCAGCCTGGTCTTGTTATTTTGCAACAAGAATTACTAGGAGAAAATTTGTAACGACTTTTCATGGCACATATAATTTTAAGTCTCCTATAAAAAAATTTTACAATTCTGTAATGTTAAAATCTGATCTCATAATTTGTGGTTCCAATTTTATTTTTTCACACATATATGAAAATTATAAAGATTATATTCATAATAAAAAGTTATTAGTAATTTTTCGTGGAATTAATCTTGAATATTTTAATGGCAAAAATGTTAAGGAAGAAATAGAAAATAAATTACTCTCAGAGCATAGTTTAGATAAAAGTAAAAAAATTATTTTATTGCCCGGAAGATTAACAGCTTGGAAAGGTCAAGAAATGTTTATTGAAGCTATCAAAAATTTAAAACTAATACGTCCAGATATTTTATTTACTGCAGTAATACTTGGAAACGATCAAGGAAGAAAAATATATAAAAAAAAACTTCAACGTCTTGTAGAACAATACAGATTAGTAAATGATGTTAAATTTATTGAACATATAAAACATATGCCAAGTATATACAATTTATCTCATATAGTTATATCCTCTTCTATAGAGCCTGAAGCATTTGGTAGAGTTTCAGTTGAAGGACAAGCAATGGAAAAAATTGTAATAGCAAGTAATATAGGTGGATCAAACGAGACAATTGTTGATAAAAAAAGTGGTTATTTGTTTGAAGCAGGAAATTCGGAGGACCTTTTAAAAAAATTAATCTTTGCAATAGATTTAGACTTTGAAACAGCAAATAAAATCAAAGATGATGCTAGAAATAATGTCATAAGAAAATTTGATGTTGAAAAAATGTGTTTTTCTACTTATTCAGAGTATAAAAAGCTATTAAATTAATGTTAAAAATAACTTTGCCAGATGGAAACAAGCTTAACTTTGATAAGAAAGTTACAGGATTAGAGGTTGCTGAAAAGATAAGTAAATCTCTTTCAAAAAGCGCTCTTTTAATTAGCATTGATGGGAAACTGAAAGATCTTAATTCAGTAATTGAAAAAAACTGTTCAGTTAAAATATTTACATCAAAAGACAAAGAAGGCCTTGAAACAATAAGGCATGATACAGCACATATTTTAGCAATGGCTGTTCAAGAGCTATTTCCTGGAACACAAGTTACAATTGGCCCAGTTATTGAAGATGGTTTTTATTATGATTTTTCGAGAAAAGAACCCTTTACAGAAGAGGATTTAAACAAAATTGAAAATAAAATGAAAGAAATAGTAGAGAGAGATGAAAAAACTACAAGAGAGGTTTGGTCGAGAGAAAAAGCTATTGATCATTTTAAAAAAATTGGTGAACTTTATAAAGCTGAAATTATTAAAAGTATTCCAGAAGGAGAAGAGGTTTCAATTTATTTTCACGGAAAATGGCATGATCTTTGCAGAGGTCCTCACCTAGCATCTACTGGAAAAATAGGAAAATTTTTTAAACTAACTAAAGTTTCGGGAGCATATTGGAGAGGTGACTCAAGTAATGAAATGCTTCAAAGGATTTATGGAACTAGTTGGGCAACAAAAAGGGATTTAGACGATTATTTAAAACGAATTGAAGAAGCTGAAAAAAGAGATCATAGAAAGTTGGGCAAGGAAATGGATTTGTTTCACTTCAGAGAGGAGAGTCCAGGTGCTGTTTTTTGGCATGAAAAAGGATGGACTTTATTTCAGAAACTAGTTTCGTATATGAGATATAAACAAGATCAAGCTGGCTATAAAGAAATAAACACACCAGAAATTTTAGATAGATCTCTATGGGAAAAATCAGGTCACTGGGAAAAATTTGGAGCGAACATGTATACTTCCGAAACTCCAGATCAAAAAATATTTGCTATTAAACCAATGAATTGTCCAGGTTGTGTTCAAGTGTTTAATCAAGGTTTAAAAAGTTATAGAGACCTTCCATTAAAGATTTCAGAATTTGGCAAAGTTCATAGATATGAACCATCGGGAGCTTTGCATGGACTATTGAGAGTTAGAGCATTTACACAAGATGATGCTCATATTTTTTGTACAGAAGACCAAATCACTAAAGAATGTTTAACAGTTACAAATTTAATTTTAGAAATTTATAAAGATTTAGGATTTGAAAATGTAATTCTAAAATACTCAGATAGACCTGATTTAAGAGTGGGCGATGATGCTGTATGGGATAAATCTGAGGCAGCATTAATTAAAGCAGTTGAAGCTTCAAAACTAGAATACACTATTAACAAAGGCGAAGGTGCTTTCTATGGCCCAAAGATAGAATTTGTATTGAGAGATGCAATAGGTAGAGATTGGCAATGTGGAACTTTGCAAGTAGATTTAAATCTACCCGGTAGACTGGGAGCAAGTTACGTTGAAAAGGATGGCTCAAAAAAAATCCCTGTTATGCTGCATAGAGCTTTATTTGGTTCTCTTGAAAGATTTATTGGAATATTAATAGAAAATTACTCAGGTAAATTGCCGTTCTGGATAGCACCTCTTCAAACTGTTGTAATTCCAATATCAGATGATTTTAATGATTATGCTTTGTCTGTTTATAAAAAAATTAAAAGTTCTGGAATTTCTTGCGAGGTAGATTTAAAAAATCATAATTTAAATTATAAAATTCGTGAACATTCTAATGCAAAGGTTCC
>PVBE011663835.1_pt1 | contig 12192 bp, 10 predicted proteins | sample 1631181 | NCBI WGS metagenome assembly PVBE01 (sample SAMN08397723, study PRJNA350692) | Marine metagenome, whole genome shotgun sequencing project. | isolation source: water | place: Pacific Ocean | collected 2012-04 | reverse complement strand
TAATCTATGTTGGAAAATAACCACCATATATCATTGTGCTTAAATATCATTGTATCTGCTGCATCAACGACACAAAACGAAAGCAACGAAAACGCCTACATAGAAAAGTTCGGAGAGGCTCGAGTAATCCCTACATCTTTTAAAGAATATCAGGAATGGGGTGAATTCGTTTATAATGATCAATTATTAGAATCCTATCAAAAACAGATGAAAACCCTAGGAGAGGCTGGAGATGCTAAAAAAATCGCCGAGCTCACAAGTAGAATTTTGAAGGCCCAAACAATTAAAGATTCTGCTTTCAAGGCCATGTCCAAACGATTAAGCGAGAAATAAATCCATCACTCATACTCATAAAATGAAATCCATATCACGTAGAAAATTCGTTCGCTCGGCAGCACTCACGACGGCATTGGGCCCCAATATCATTCCGTCTCATGTTCTCGGCAAGAATGCTCCAAGTAACAAGATAAATGTCGGATTCATTGGAACTGGTGGACATGGCACTGGATGGAATTTACCCGCCTATTTGAGTAATGATGACGCTAAAGTTCTCGTCACTTGTGACGTCGATAGTAACCGCATGAATCATGCCAAGAACATCATCGATCAAAACTACGGGAATAAAGATTGCGCGACGACGAAAGACTTTCGTGAAATTCTAGCGCGTGACGATATTGATACTGTCATGATTTCAACTCCTGACCACTGGCACACGCTGATCAGTTTAATGGCCCTCAGAGCGGGCAAAGATGTTCAATGCGAAAAACCAACCCTCACTATAGATGAGGGAATACTCCTCACCAAGGAAGTTAGAAAACATAAGAAAGTCTTCCAGACCAGCACCGAAGATCGGGCAGTCCCAGTTTACCATCGGATGGCCGAACTCGTACGCAATGGAAGAATAGGAAAACTACAAAAAATTGAAGTCATACTTCCTAGACAACCGAACGGACCAGGAGACCCTACTCCCCAACCCATCCCAAAGACGCTCGACTATGATATGTGGTTAGGACCAGCTCCAGAAGCACCCTACACAAAGGATCGTGTCCTGTTCCATTTTCGTTGGGTTTCTGATTATTCAGGAGGAATCATATGTGATTGGGGAACTCATCTATTTGATACCGCACAATGGGCAAATGACACTGAGCGAAGTGGACCAGTAGAAATTGAAGGAACGGGCAATCGGTGGGAAGGAGGCCTTTACGATACAGTCAAAGATTACGATGTGACTTACCGTTATGCCAACGGTGTGACTATGACATGCAAACCTGGTAATCCCAGCATCAAATTCATCGGCTCTGATGGCTGGGTAGGCAACACTGGCTGGAGAGCCCCTCTCCAAGCCAGCTCAAAGGAAATCCTGAATTCCAAAATTGAAGAAACCGAAATAAAACTCTTCACTAATCCTAAAGGTGAACACCGGAACTTCCTAGATTGCGTTAAATCTCGCAAAGATCCATACTTCCCAGTCGACATTGGACATCGCGTTTCTACAGTTTGTCACTTAGCAAACATTGCAATCGACCGAGGAGTGAAATTAAAATGGGATCCTCAAAAAGAGGTTTTTGTTGGTGATGACAAAGCTAACGAAATGAGAAAGATACGACCCGGTCGTGGCGAATGGAAAATAGCATGATTTAAAAAGAATCATATACTCTAAACCATATTCTATTGAATTAATGAAAGTTGAGTATGCGACAAATAAATGAACTCCTAAAAGATTCACTTAACGACTCTTCAGTTTCAAGATCAGAGCGCCGTGAAATTAAGAACATCTTGCCGCTGATTCAGGGGGACCGAACAGCCTTAGCCAAGGCACGACAGATCGCCTTTACCTTAGCTACAGAGAAAATTCAGGAAACTGGCAATCATAAAGCCATGGAATGGTTAGAGGATGTCATCAAACTTCTCTACTCGAATGAAATGAGAGTGAAGGCCAGCAGCTACTTTAGCCCTGGTAAGGATTGTCTTAATCGCATTTGCCGATTCATTAGTGAAACTAAAAAAAGCATAGACATATGTGTCTTCACAATCACTGATGATCGGATTACACAAAAGATAGAGGAGGCCCTCAGAAAAGGAATCCACATAAGGATTATTTCCGACAACACCAAATCAGAAGACAGAGGGTCTGATCTCGATCGTTTGGAGGGAACCGGAATCGACTGTCGTTTCGATAAAACATCAGCTCACATGCATCATAAGTTCGCCATATCAGATAATGACCTCTTGCTGAATGGAAGTTACAATTGGACAAGATCAGCTAGCACTGAGAATAACGAAAATATATTAGTCAGTAATAATCCAAAACTGGTTGGCTCTTTTCAGAACGAATTCAACCGCTTATGGAATAGCTTATCATAACACGCAGCCGCATTGAAATTATCACCAAAATACATTTCCCTGGCAGCATTTGTTTTCTTGATGTTGGCCCTCTTCATTATGAGGGGCACTAATTCTAATGATGACGTGACCAACAAAGAAAACTCCGTCGGATCACAAAAACAACTAACTACTCTCACCTCAAAGAAAAGAAAAGAAAAGACAAACAAGGAATCCACTACTGACCAAGATAGCGCCGATCCTCACTTTGACCCAGAGATGAAAAAACTCATGGATCAATTAGGCGTTCGCATTCCTTCTCGTAATGAATTAGAAAAGTACATAACAAAAAGCAACAATAATACAGAGGCCTTGGTTGCTGCAGGAATCATTCTGAATGACTCTTCTTATTTTGTTAGGGCCCTCGAAAATAATCCTAATGATGCACATGCTTTGTTTTGCCTAGCAGTGAACGACTCCACTGATGAGTTAATGAAAATAGACCTCGCGAAGAAACTCCTCAAAGAGCAACCAGAAAATGCTATTGCCTCATTCCTTCTCGCTTCTCTTCAAGCCGAATCTGGCAATGTGGATGAGTCTATTAAAACATTACTCGGTTCTTTTGAGCAAACAGAGTACAATGATTTCTATCATCAAGCATCACTTACAGTGGAGGATGCATTACGAGAAACAGGAAGCAATGAAACTGGATCAACTTTATACAGTTTATGGAATGCACCACTACCTATCCTTTCCAAGATCCAAAAAGTTACCAAAACAGCCATGGGGCTTGTGCCAGAATCAAATCCTGTTAAGGCCCAAGAACTTCGCTCACTTGCTGCATCCATTGGTGCCAAAACCGCCAATGAAGGAAACTCTATAATTCATGAACTCGTAGGTATATCCGCTCAAATGATGTCACTCAAAGGAATGGAAGATGATGCCATTTCACCTTTCGAAAACTTATCTGTGAAAGAGGCCCGCAAATCATTAGAAAAAAGAAAAAATTCAATCCGCAATTTAACTTTATTTATGCCAAATGATTTCCTCACAATGGACAATGCCCTGATTGAAAGTTACACGAACCGCATACGAATAATTGGGGAATACGAAGCTTCCAGATGGTTAATGGAAAGAACCAAGAAGAAAAATCCATAATTTATTAAAAATATCAGCTCATCACCACTCGGATATTCCATTAGACTTATAATATTTTGTACCCTAATTTTTAATTATGAAAATTTCGCTTCTTCCAATTCTAAGTCTTTTGTTCGGCCTACTTTTATTTTCTTCTTGCGGGAAAAAGGAAGCCCCAGCAATTGATGAACAACCCGCTGAACCAATCACAGAAGAAAAAGCAGAAGAGCCTACTTCCAAAAAGGAAGAGCCTGCTCCCAAAAAAGAAGAGCCTGTCACTTTATTGACCCCTGACGATGCGCCTGCAACTGAACCTGAGAAGACTGAAGAGCCTGCGAAAGAAACAACTGACAACTCTACCGAAGAGAAACCAGCAGCTAAAGCTGCAACTCCAGCTTCAGTCACTGCCTTTGTAAAAGAGCTTCAGGACAAAGGTATAACCAAAGGCTTCGTGGAACTAGAAAGACTCGAGGAAATTGGCCAAGAAAATCCGGCCCTAGCCATTGAGGTAATGAAGGACTTAGTCGGAAAACTTACCACAGTTAACACTGACAATTTACCTGAAGATCTTAGGGATGGAGTTAACGGAATGCGAGGAGGCCTCAACAGCATGGTTTTGCACATGGAGGAAATGCCAATTCCCACAGATATTCTTGCCGGAGGCGAAGAAGCAATCGGAGCCTGGTTCTTAAAACAATCAACTGAAGATCCTGACTTTGCTGAAGACTTTGGACTGACGATGCGCGAGTGGGGAGGAGAGATGGAAGAGCTAGGACAAAAGGTAGAAAGTTCAGGAGAATCATTGGAGCAACTCTTTGAAAAGTACGGAGTAGACGAATCTGAATTCGAAAATTGATAATAAAAATCAACACTAGATGTCAGTCCTAGTCATTGGCTCATTAATCGTTGATAACACTCTATACGTTGAAAAAATCCCCACTAAAGGGGAAACCACAATTGCTAAATCATCACTAAGCTCCCTCGGCGGAAAAGGAGCAAATCAGGCAATTGCCGCTCGACTAGCTGGCGCACAGGTCAACTTCATAGGATGCGTTGGTGACGATTCTAAGGGAAATCTCTACAAAGATCACTTAGAGGGTTATGGGATTTCTTCATCATCAATTATAACCAGTGAGCTGAAACCAACAGGATCAGCATTCATTAGCGTCGACAACACAGGTGAAAATTCAATCGTAGTCAATCCTGGAGCAAACCATGCATTGGCTCCTGAGCACCTTGATAAGCACATCAATCTGCTCAAGGAATCTAAGATTATACTTCTTCAATTAGAGATTCCCCTAGAAACCATTAAACACGCTTGCCGTCTTGCCAGAGCAAATAATCTGAGCGTATTAATTAATCCATCGCCTTGGAACTCTGCGTTTAATACTGAAAAATTTCCCTGTGATGTTCTTATTTTAAATGAAATCGAAGCGGCTCAAATCAGTGGAAATTCAAACATGCCAAAGAGTCTCGAATCATTCAGAAAGTTCGGGCTTGATATGATAATAATTACCCAAGGGCCTGAGCCAACGCTATTCATGAGTCAGTCTGGTGAAATAATGGAATCAATGCCTCCCAGTGTCAAAGCCACGGACACCGTTGGAGCAGGAGATGCATTCACTGGAGCCCTAGCCGCATTTCTACTAGAAGGGAAAACAGTTCCTGAATCCATCCATCTCGCTAACACTGCAGGTGCTATATCCGTTACGAAAGCCGGAGCTCAGGGCGCGACGCCTACCAGAAAGGAAATTGAATCCTTCCTTTGAAATTACTAATAAGAAATATGACTATGCCAGCCATTAAATCATTGGTGATCTTTCTCTCGATTACCGCTCTCACCTTAACAACAAAATCAGAAGAGGCTGGCCAACTGACAATCCGCTCAGAAAGAATCACCTCCGGGCCAATGAATCATTTCTTTGGCTATATCGGCCACGTTCAAAACATACCATGGAGCGGTGACGGGAGATACATTCTCGCATTAAGGAGCGGCTTCCAGGACCGCATGCCCGGGCCAAATGATCCCGCAGACATTGTGCTGATTGATACCCAAGAAAAATACTCAGTAAAGAAAATTGATCAGACTACCGCATGGAACCCTCAGCAAGGAACCATGCTTTACTGGAACCCTAAATCACCAGAGACTCAATTTTTCTTCAATGATAGAGACACAAAAACAGGAAAAGTTTTTTGCGTTCTTTTTGATATCACCAAGGGACAAAGGTTAAAAGAGTACCGATATCAGAATACTCCAATAGGAAACAGCGGAGTAGCTCAGAAAGGAGGGCACTTCCTTGGCATTAATTACGCCCGAATGGCCAGACTAAGACCAGTGACTGGCTACAAAGGGGCTCACGACTGGACGATCGGGAAAAAGCATCCAAAGGATGATGGCATATTCAAAGTCAGCACAAATGACAGCACCAAATCCCTACTCATATCCTTTCATGACCTCGCGATAAAATTAAAAGAAAAATACAAAGACAATGAAATACCATCACTCTTCATAAACCATACCCTTTGGAACAGAGAAGATGACAGGATCTTTTTCTTTGCCAGGGGAGGATGGAATGGCACCGGGAACGAAAAGAAAATAAATCAAGCCTTTGTAATGAATTCAAACGGCTCGGAACTCAAGCCCCTTTCAAAGCATATCGGAGGCCATCCAGAATGGGGCTATGACGGAAAAATGATAGGGAGAATTGGAAAGGACCAAATCATTTTTGATACAAATTCACAACGAGTAATTGATTCGATAGGAACGCCATCAATCTTCCCTAACCCTGAAGGAGACATTGCATTATCCCCTGATGGGAAATGGTTTGTGAATGGCTATAAAAATAAGAAGAAGAGAAAAAATTATTATGTGATATATAACCTAAAGGATGGATCCCATGTAAGGAGCAAGGGATTTGATATAGGGGAATGGATCTCAGGAGATCTCAGACAGGACCCCTCTCCGTGCTGGAACCGAGACAGCAACAAGATATTAGTTCCTGGCCTTTCAGATAATGGCAAATCGCGGCAGCTATTTATTTTGGATATCAAATCCAATTAATTCTAATGTTGATGCCAACAACATAATGAAAGTACTAGTCATTCTCATTCCCATTCTCTTACTTGCCTGCCCAGTAATGGCTGGGAGCGCACGAAACTACCTGAACAAACCGAATACTTGGTTCAACTCAAAGGAAGGCAAAACCGCCATCAATAACGTGCTCTCTCATCGGGACAAGAATGGGATCTGGCCCAAGAACATCGACACAACTGAAAAAGCAATCCAAAAAGGAATCCGAGGAACTTTTGATAATTCAGCAACCCTGAACGAACTGAGACTCCTTGCGTATGCATTCCAAGGTACAAAGAATCAAAAATACAAAAATGCTTTCCTAAAAGGGCTCGCGTGTATTTTAAAAGCACAGTACAGGAACGGAGGATGGCCTCAGAGCCCTGATCCTTCCGGATACTCTAAACACATCACATTCAACGATGGGACTATGGTGGGGATTCTAAATTTTTTAAGAGAAATTTATAGTGATCAAAAGTATGATTTTGTACCCACAAAGATCGTCAACCACGCAGAGACCTCTTTTGAACAGGGAATTCAATGCATTCTTAAGTGCCAAATTAAAGTAAATGGCCAACTAACTGCCTGGTGCGCCCAGCACGATAAAATTACTTTTGCGCCTAGAGGAGCAAGGTCTTATGAGCATCCATCAATTAGTGGCGGTGAAAGTGCCGGAATAACTTGTCTCCTAATGAGCTTAAAAAGACCCACTAATGACATCAAAGGCGCGATAATCGCTGCAGTTAAATGGTATGAACGTTCAAAAATCACCGGCCTGAGATACAAAAAGATTGATGGGGACAATAAAATCGTAAAGGACTCTGATGCTCCACTGATGTGGGCACGCTTTTATGAAATCAAAACCAATCGCCCCATATTTAGCGGAAGAGATGGCAAAATTAAATACTCTGTGTCCGACATTGAATTTGAAAGACGCAATGGATACGCATGGTACGTGAGGTCTGGGGATAGAGTGTTAAACTCATGGAAAGAATGGAAATTTAAATGATGATCCTTTCAGTCTGCCAAAATTAATCTCTTCGATAATGAGACTCCTTCCACGATAAATAAAAAGTATATAATTATTGAAAAATAGTTTTAATAATAACGATTTGATACATATTAATTTTACGTAAAAATTCTAGTAACATCCTATTTACCAAAGAACAAAATCATTACTTTAAACATGACAATTATTTTTAAAATTTATGCCTTTTTGCTTTCCCTGTCTTGCCTGGATTTAATCGGCTCAGAGAAAGATATAATCTTATACGGAGCCAACAACCCTCAAATAACAGCTTGGCAGATCGTTGACGATGGCGTCATGGGAGGTCTATCAAAGGGAAACTTCAAAAGCGATAAAAAGAACGGAAGTCTGATCTTCGCAGGCAATCTTTCACTCGAAAATAATGGTGGATTCTCCTCAATAAGATCAAATTCATTATTGATAGATCTGAGTGATTTTAAAGGTATTAGAATTAAAACACGAGGCGATGGTAGGAAATATAAAATTCGACTAGAAAGTGATGCCAGGTACCGCCTCAGAACTGTTTCTTTCCAACATGAATTCACTGCTACCAAAGGAGAATGGTCTCAAGTCTTCATTCCATTCGATAAATTGAAAGCAAGTTGGCGTGGATTACAGCTTCCAAAGAAAAAATTCAATCCGAAAAAAATACAGAAAATCGGCATCATAATCGCTGACAAGAAAGAGGGCCCCTTCAGGATGGAGTTAGATTGGATAAAAGCCTCTCACAAAGACACCACAAAAGAACTGACCTCAGTCAAACGAGACTAAGAAAGTATCTCCTTCACTACTTTCCCTCCATCTGGACCCGTGAGTCTATGCTCTCTTCCCTGATGGAAAAAGGTAAGGTTGTCATGAGATAGTCCTAAGATATGAAGGACAGTTGCATGGAGGTCATGGAAATGCATTCTCCCTTCCACGGCCTTAGCTCCGGTCGAATCAGTTTTTCCATGAACATGCCCCCCCTTCACTGCACCGCCCGCTAACCAAAATGTGAACCCAGTAGCATTATGACCGGTTTCATCTTTTTTATCAGAAGGCTTTAACCCTGGCCGGCCAAATTCTCCTCCCCATATCAAGAGGGTATCTTCCATCAAACCTCTTTGCTCCAAATCACCAAGAAGCGCAGCTATTGGAGCGTCGGTGCTCTCGCAGTTAGCCCTCAAATCACGTCTGTGATCTTTGTGCTGGTCCCAACCATTATGAGATACCTGAATATATCGAACTCCTGCCTCAGCAAATCGACGAGCAAGCAGACACTGACGCCCAAAGTCTGAAGGGCGACAAGTGCCTAACTTAATATTCTTACCTACTCGGTACCTTTCCAAAGTATCAGCTGACTCCTTGCTTACATCCATTAATTCTGGAGCAATCATTTGCATCCTAAAACCTAACTCCATAGACTCTATGGCCCCTTCCAAAGCATCATCATTGTTCCTAAAAGACAAATGGTCCCGGTTCATTGATTGTAAAACATCCAGCTGAAGATGCTTAACCTCTTTAGGTAAATGATTACTCAGAACGTTCGCAATTGTCGCCTCAGACATGCTTTCACCATTAACTCCTATAGGCGTTCCGGAATATCGCGAAGGCAGAAACGAACTGGAGTGAACGAATGACTCATGAGCATTTAAACTTATGAATCCGGGAAGATTATCGTTTTCTGTTCCCAATCCATAGTTAACCCAGGATCCAATACTGGGACGAGAACGGAGCCGTTCGCCAGTTTGCATTTGTCGAAAGGATTGCGCGTGATTCCCTGTATCTGCATACATCCCATTTAAAATACATAATTTATCTGCATGCTTTGCTAGTTCCGGGAAAAGCTCTGAAACCCACAATCCGCTCTTCCCATGTTGACTAAATTTAAAAGCGGAACCTGGATGCTCGGCCTTCGTTGTCTGAGGCTTATAATCAAAAGTATCTAAGTGAGCAGGACCGCCCGGCATACACAAAAAAATGACCCTCTTTGCACGTGACTTAAGATCGTTGGAATTGTTTTGAGCAGCCATTAAGGCATTGGACAAACCACTAAATGCAAGCGCACCAAAACCACAGGACCCTGCGCTTAGCATTTGTCGTCTGGAAAATTCCGCCATCCTATATTTAATCTATATATCTAAACTCATTGCTTGCCAAGAGAACTTGGCAGAAACTTGCCCAAGATCTAACAAATTCATCATTACCTTTAAGCTTAGCTCTTACCCTTTTAATATAATCTAAAACCGCGACAGCCTCGTTTGCCGAAGGTAACCGCCTCAACACTTTTAAGTACATCCTTGCTACCCTCTTCTCATCAGATACATTCCCAGTTCCAAGAACATCATTGGCAATTACCTTTGATTGCTCCACCACAAGTGGTGAATTTAAGTAAAATAAGGCCTGAGTTGGAATATCTGTTTTTTCTCTTAGTCCTGTAACGAAAAATCCATCTGGTAGATTAAATGCAACTAGATCAGGAGGTTGAGCATCTCTTAACATGCACAAATAAATACTCCTGTGATTACTGGCCTGATGAAGATACTTTGCTTCCCCAGGAGGCCAGTTCAGAAGAACATCTAATTTATCAATTGCTGATCCATTAGTAGATCCAACGATCAAGTTCCCAGATGCCTGCAGTACACGATCCCGATTAGTCTCTGCATCAAGCCTGCGACGACTATGTCTACCCACAAAAATATTATCAGGATCCACTGACAACAACCTTTCATCCTCAATGTAACTATCAAGCTGATAGGTCCGACTAAGAACTATAATCTTAATGAGTTTCTTTATAGACCAGTTCCCATTCATGAATCGACGCGCCAGATCATCAAGCAGAGCTGGATGCGACGGTATAGATCCATAAAAACCAAAATCGTCCGGAGTATTGACAATGCCTCTTCCAAACAAATGCTGCCAAACTCGGTTAACTAGGACACGCGCGGTCAAAGGGTGCTGCCCGCTCACTATCCATTCAGCTAGTTGCAAGCGACCACTAGAATCGGGACCAATACTAAAAGAATCTGGCTCTGAAACCAGAACACTTGGAAAACCTCGTGAAACACTAGCTCCTAATTTTTTAGAATTTCCATTAATGTTAATTTTGCAATCCTCTATCTTCTTCTTATCCCTTACACCCATTGACCATCCTTTTTGAATGGTCCCCACTTTCTGTCCTGAAGCGGCATGCAGTTTCTTAACTTCCTTAACGTCCAGCGCTCTATCAAATATTGCCAACTCCGCAAGCTGTCCATTGAGAGGAGCAAAATTATCATTCCGTGAACCCACAAAGATTTCCCGATCAGGATTCTTTGCAATCTTGATTTCGCTATCGATTTCAGGATCCTTTTCTCCGTTCAGATAAAGTCGCACCCGATCATTAGATCTAACCATCACAACATGATTCCAACTGCCCTCTGGTATTTCATTGAATCCCGCAATGCTTTGATTTAATTCTTTTCCGTTCCATATAAATATTTTTCCCGTAACAGATTTATCATGTTTTCCTCCAATCCCTATATTCTCTCCTGCCTGATTAGTATCTCCGTCTTTTGCGTAAGAAAAAAGGTATGCAGTGATGGGCTGTGAAGAATTTCCTGTATCATTCCTGAACCAAAATGATACAGAATAATTATCATACGGAACGGTAGCTTTAACCCTCATTCGACCCTTATTACATTTTGCATAATTCTCATCTGAAAGACTTATCCCCTTCTCTAACGCAATTTCATTAGTGGCTCTTTTGAGTGTAGAGTAAACTATCGGATTGAGCCCTTCAGTGACTTCCTTTAATTCTGATGAAAATACTGGAACCGTAGATTTGCTACTCTCATTGTCAGGCAACCTATCCAGCAATTCATGCAAAGGTGTCGAAGGAGCCGTTAGTGGCTCATTAGCAGCCTTTCCCCATAACGTTTCTGTACTCTTGAAAATTCCGGCCAACCCGTAGTAATCCTTAGATAATATTGGATCATGCTTATGGTCATGACAGCGGGCACAGGAAACACTCATTCCCAACAAGGCTGTGGTCACAACATTTATCTGGTCATCCACTACATCCATAGCAAAGTTTTCATTCATTGCCTTAGCTGGCTTAGCTCCAATGGCAAGAAAACCCGTAGCAACTAAGTTTCGGTTCCGCTCTTCCACATCATCTACAGGCAATAAATCTCCAGCAATCTGCTCCTTAATGAATCGATCATAGGGAACGTCACGATTAAAAGAATTTATTACATAATCTCTATATCTCCATGCATGAGGAAATGTCGCATTACGCCCCAATCCATCATTGCCATTCGATTCACCATAACGTGCAACATCTAACCAATGCCTCGCCCATCGCTCCCCAAAATGCTGAGATGATAGCAACTCATCCACCAGTACCGACACGGCTTCATCCGAGTCACGCTTATAAGCTAAGACAAAATTATTTATCTCTTCCACTGAAGGAGCTAACCCAATCAGGTCATAATACAATCGCCTTATCAGAGTCTGCGGCAAAGCGGCCTTAGCTGGCGATAATTTTTTGGATTCTAATTTGCTCAAAATAAAACGATCTATCCTATCGCGTGGCCACTCCAAATCATTTACCTCGGGCAAGGATCGCTCACTGACTGGTTCCAATGACCATAACTGTTCTTTTGGTTTAGGACTT
>PVBE010663541.1_pt1 | contig 12192 bp, 6 predicted proteins | sample 1631181 | NCBI WGS metagenome assembly PVBE01 (sample SAMN08397723, study PRJNA350692) | Marine metagenome, whole genome shotgun sequencing project. | isolation source: water | place: Pacific Ocean | collected 2012-04 | reverse complement strand
TTTTTTAACCAATGGGCAAATTACAGCTTTTACCGGTGCCAATTTCGGGTGGAGCTTCATCACTATCCGATTATTTTCTTTATCTTCCCAATAGGCATCCGCCATAATAGTAAGGAGCATTCGATTTAATCCAGCAGATGTTTCTATGATATAAGGAAGGAATCGTTCATTATTAGGTTGATCAAAATAGGTGAGATTTTTCCCAGAGAATTCCTCATGTTGTTTCAAATCAAAATCAGTTCTGTTATGAATTCCCTCAATCTCAGACCATCCAAATGGGAATTCATATTCGATATCCCAGGCTTCCTTGGCATAATGAGCTAATTCATTTTCACCATGTTCATGAAACCTTAATTTGGATTCTGTGATTCCCAATGCATCTGAATAAAAGCGGAATCTTTTTTCTTTCCACTCCTGCAGGATGTCATCATCGGTACCGGGCTTCACGAAATATTGCATTTCCATTTGTTCAAATTCCCGGGTGCGGAAAATAAAATTTCTGGCCACAATTTCATTCCGAAATGCTTTTCCGATCTGGGCAATTCCGAATGGTACTTTCATGCGCATAGCGCCCTGGACCAAAAGGTAGTTTACATATATTCCCTGGGCGGTTTCCGGACGGAGAAATGCTTCTGTCCCCGGTACATCAATCACACAAACAACTCTACGGCCATTGGGTTGTACCGGATCCGTCACCATGTGACAATCACGATCCGCCGCTATTTTGGCAACCCCACGAATGTGGGGCTTGATGTTTTTCTCAAGTAAATATCCGGTAATATTTATTATTATAATTATCTCTATCCTGAATTTATTAATTCCCTTTCCTGCACCATGGAATAAAGAATTGGAACGACAAACGTAGTCAATATGGCGAAAACCATTCCACCAAATGATGGGATTGCCATTGGGATCATCACATCTGCACCACGTCCCGTTGAGGTTAGGACAGGGATAAGCGCTAAAATTGTAGTAGCAACGGTCATCATGGCTGGCCGAACTCTGCGAGAACCGGCATGAATGACAGTCTCCCTGATTTCCGAAATAGTACTGGGCTTTCTTTCGTCAAAACTTTGATCAATATAGGTTGAAATAATGACGCCATCATCTGTGGCAATCCCAAATAAGGCCAGGAAACCTACCCAAACAGCCACACTCAAATTGACTGGATGCATCTGAAATAAGTCCCGCATATTTTCACCAAAAATCCCAAAATTCAAAAACCAGTCTTGCCCGTATAGCCATAACATGGTAAAACCGCCTGACCATGCAACAAATATTCCACTAAATACTATTAATGTTGTAGACACCCTTTTAAACTGAAAGTATAATATTAAAAATATTATCGCCAATGCCAATGGTAAAACAACGGCTAATTTTTTAGAAGCACGGATTTGATTTTCATAACTGCCCGCAAAAGTATAACTCACACCATTGGGCACTCTTATAGTTCCGTCCTGAATCAAGTTATTTAAATAACCTTGGGCTGATTCAACTGCATCCACTTCTGCCCAGTCATTTTGTTTATCAAAAAGCACATAGCCCATTTTGAATGTATTTTCACTCTTGATCACTTGTGGACCACGAACATAATTCACATCGGCCAATTGAATCAATGGAATTTGTGCACCACTTGGTGTTGGAATCAAAATATTGTCCAACGATTCAATTTTATCGCGGAACTCCCGCATATATCGCACCCGAACCGGATATCGTTCCCGTCCCTCCACAGTCGTCGTGATAGGCATGCCGCCCACAGCTACTTCAATGGCGTGCTGTACTTGCTGTAAAGCAATACCGTAACGAGCGATGGATTTTCGGTTAATATCAATTTCGAGATAGGGCTTTCCTACGATTCTGTCGGCAAAAACCATATCTGCTTTAACTCCGGGCACATTTTTCAAATGCTTCTCCAAGACCAAACCAAAGGATTCGATGGATTCTAAATCCGGACCTTTCACTTTAATTCCCATGGGTGCTCGCATACCACTTTGGAGCATGACCAATCGCGTAGAAATGGGCTGTAATTTTGGAGCAGATGTTGTTCCCGGAATTTGAGCAACTTTCACCAATTCGTCCCAAATATCATCTGATGATCGAATATGGTCCCGCCAAAGACGAACCGGTTCACCTTTCTCATCGGTTCCATATTCAGGTTTATAGGCTACAATTGATTCAACCATGCTCAATGGAGCCGGATCCAATGGAGAATCCACACGGCCAATCTTACCCACGACAGATACCACTTCCGGCACAGAATACAAGGCTTTATCCAATATTTGCACCACATCAATAGATTCTTCCATTCCTGCATGGGGCATAGTGGTTGGCATATACAAAAACGATCCTTCGTCCAAAGGTGGCATAAATTCTTTTCCTAAACCGGGAAAAGCGTGATTCATGGCCACCATGGGAGAGGAGGATTGGATGAATTTCGGCATCCATCCTGTAAAAGTTCCAAATCCCAACCAAACGACTAACCCGAATCCTGTTACGAAACCGGGGAAAGATAACGCTTTTGCTTTATGATCCAACGCCCAACGGAGAAGCCGAGGATATACTTTTGTAAAAACGGTAATCCCGCCCATAATAGAACCAATCAATAAGGTTACAAATACCAAATTAAGGAAGAATCCTTTCGTTAAGCCCAAAGGCGCCCAAGTATTAGTTAAAATGATAACGACCAGGAAAATGACAATACCATTGCCCAACCATGGGTAGCGTTTCATCATGTCTAATTCTAATCTGAATGCGGGCTGTTTCTTTTTCCCTAATAATAGATTGGCTAAAACGGGTAAAATTGTTAATGCAATTATAACAGATGCTACGAGAGCAAAAGTTTTTGTATAAGCCAATGGTTTAAACAATTTCCCTTCTGCACCCATCATGGTAAATACTGGTAGAAAACTCACCACTGTAGTAGAGACTGCCGTAATGACTGCACCACTCACTTCGGAGACTGCTTTAATAATTACATCCTTTGTTTTCTCTTTTGAATACTCGAGGTGACGCAAAATGTTTTCCGTCACAACAATGCCCATATCCACAATCGTTCCGATGGCAATTGCGATTCCGGATAATGCCACAATATTGGCATCCACTTTGAATAATTTCATGCCGATAAAGACAACAAGAACCGTTAGGGGTAACATGCTCGAAATAAGCAAAGATGACCGGAAATGCATGACCATGATTAAAATCACAATAATGGTGATTAATATTTCATCTCGCAAGGCATGATTCAATGTGCCTAATGTTTCGTAAATCAACCCTGTACGGTCATAAAAGGGCACCACTGTAACTTGAGTTACCGTTCCATCCGCCAGCGTTTTTGTGGGCAATCCTGGTGAAATTTCCTTAATTTTTTCTTTCACACTTTTAATGGTTGCTAATGGATTTTCACCATAGCGTGCCACGACCACTCCGCCCACAGCTTCTGCACCTTCTTTATCCAAAACACCGCGACGTAGGGCTGGACCCAATGCAACATGAGCAACATCCTTGATATAAATGGGTACATTATTTTCAGACTTCACAACGGTATGTTCGATATCTTCCAACGATTTGATAAAACCCAATCCTCGCACCATATATTCTACACGATTCACTTCAATGGTACGTGCACCTACATCCAAATTGGATTGTCGCACCGCATTAAAAACATCTGTCAACTGAATGCCGTGCTCCCGCATCGCTATAGGATTAACATCAATTTGGTATTCTTTTACGTATCCGCCAATGGATGCCACTTCTGCCACGCCATCCGCGGACTGCAACGCATAACGTACAGTCCAATCTTGGGTGCTGCGCAATTCCTGTAAATCCCAGCCACCAGTAGAATTCCCATCTTTATCTTGCCCTTCCAATGTGTACCAGAAGACTTGCCCCAAAGCTGTAGCATCGGGTCCTAAAGCAGGTTGAACATTTTTTGGCAAGATTCCCGATGGAAGTGAATTCAATTTTTCCAGGATTCGTGAACGGGACCAATAGAATTCAGCATTTTCATTAAAGATGACGTAAATGTTGGAAAAGCCAAACATGGAAAATGAGCGAACCGTTTTAACATCCGGAACTCCCAAAAGAGCCGTAGTGAGTGGATAGGTGATTTGATCCTCAATATCCTGTGGACTTCTCCCCTGCCACTGGGTAAATACTATTTGCTGATTTTCACCAATATTAGGGATAGCATCAACCGGGATTGGATCCCGTGGTAAATCACCTATTTTCCAATCAAAAGGGGCCACCATGATGCCCCACAGCACCACAGCTGTCAAGAAAATCCCGACCACCAAAGGATTATTGAGACAATATTTTATAAGTTTATTTAACATAGTTTTTTTCTTTATGAATTCAAATAATTACACAAACATTGAGAAAATGTCATATTGAGCCCAACGAATTGGACAGTTTCAGCCTTTGTCAGGCTCATGACGACGGAGTATTTTTTAACTCTACTTCTTCCCATAATACTCTCGCTTCACTTCACCGCATCTCAGCATACTTGCACCAAAATATGGATTATTCACAACTTTCTCTTTACTCAACCAGGATGCACCCGTGTTATTGAACGCCATAGAGCAAAATATCTCATAATAGGATTCAGTTGTTTCATGACCAAAAGATTGCTCAAGCATGAGGATAGATTGGCTCAATCCATTGAATGCTTTTCGTGCTTCTTCGATACTTTTCCAATCTTGTGCCTGAGTCGATTCTGAAATGAGTTGATCTCGGATTTGATTCCATTTTTCCGTCGCTTTTTCCGATAATTCAAATGATTTCGGGATTGTCGCTGACAATACAATATTTATGGCAAAAAGCGCAGTTTTTGACTCTTTGAAGTTGTCTTTTGTTAACGCTTTTTCAGCTATGAAATATGCATCTGTAATTAATGCCTGTGCTTTTTGAAAAGATGCTGTCGATTTATATTTTCCTGATCCAGGCATTGTATGAGTTGGGATGCGTGCCATTCTCCCGTCAGAATTATGTTCCGTTCCTGACAAACCTCCGACTGGATTCATCATGCTTGGTTTCGCCGCAATCTGCATGGCGCTATCGATTTTGAAATTCCCTTTTATTACGACCAGTTCTCCTTCCCTGAGTCCTGATTTCACAATGTATTTATCACCGACACGTGATCCCAGGTCAACTTCGCGACCTTCAAAAGTGGGTTCTACACCGGGAATTTTCACATAAACAATCGCCCGATTTCCTGTCTTGAGAACAGCACTGGCTGGAATAAGCAAATTTTCCTGTTTTTGTCCTGATATGTTGACAATGCCCAAGGATTCTGATTTGACCAAATTCATACCACAAACATCACAATCTCCCTTTTGATCTCGAACAACTTCCGGATGCATAGGACAAATCCATTTATTCGCTAGTTCAGGATTGATGGCTTTCCCATCACCATCGAGTGTTGCGTGTATGGTTCCATGAACAAATATGCCCGGTTTAATTAATCCGTCAGGATTTTGTACATTCATTCTCACTTTCACGGTTCTGGTTTTTGCATCTAAAACCGGATCAATAAACGCGATGCGACCTTCAAATTTTTGACCCGGAATCGCTTCTGCTAAAAAGGTGACTTTTTGCCCAAAAGCAAGCCAGGGTAAATCGGATTCATAGGCATCAAATATCACCCATACACGACTCAGGTCTGCGATAGTGTATATATTGGTTCCTGTCTTTACATAAGCTCCTTCTACGCCATTTTTCTGGATAACCACGCCGGACATTGGGCTATAAACTGTTGTCAAATTTGATGGAGAATCAGAAGATTCGATTTTTTGAATCTGGTCGTCCAATAATCCCATGAGTCGTAGTTTTTCTCTCGAAGCCTGAAGTGTTGCGTTGATGGTTTTCTTTCCTAGAGCAGATTGGCCTGTATTGGATTCAAATAATTTCCGGGCTTGAATAAGTTCTTCCTGTGCTGTGTACAATTCAGGACTATACAATTCCATCATGTGATCACCTTTATTGACGGAAATCCCGGTATAATCCACGAACATGCGTTCTAATCTTCCCGGAACCCAAGCAGTAATATTTCCAATTCGTGATTCATCATATTCTACTTTACCGGATAAATGAATTTCCAATTCAGCTTTCCCTAAAATTGCAGGAATTGTTTCAATATTTGCCAATTTCATGGCACTTTCGGACATGGATAATTGATTGGGTTCTAAACCGCTGTTTCCCGACTCCAGTGGAATAAGATCCATAAAACATATAGGACATTGACCCAGCTCCGGAAGATGGATATTCGGATGCATGGAGCAAGTCCAAACCTGGCTTTCAATTGAATGAGATTCATCGTTTACGTTCACGTTAGCGGTTGAATCACCACTGGAAATCCACAGCCCCAAGAAAAATGCAATCAAGATTAGTCCTACGGTTGTTTTGTTATTTTTTATAATATTCATAGAATTCTCCATTAAAGGTTATAACCATTCACTCTGAGCTTGACGAAGGGTGAAAAAATATGATAGTAATGCTTCGTCGAACTCAGCATGGTAACAAGTATAGCTAGTACAATTCTCATGATATTTTCTCCCCTGTCAAGACAGACAGTTTAGATTTTGCTTTTAAATAATCAATGAATGCTTTTTCATATTTCATCTGAAATTTTAATAGACGACGCTGGGCATCCACGAGAGAAAGGAAATCAATTTTGTCCGATCGATACGCTTTTTCAGTAGCCCCCAATGACTCTAACCCTTTTGGAATTAAAACATTCTGATAAAGCTGAATCTGACGATTGGATTCTTTTAATTCATATAGAACTTTTTCCAAATTTTTTGTTAATTCATTTTGAATTGAAACAACTTTTTGTTCCACAGCTTCCACAGCAAGATCAGCAGATTTAATAGAAGATTTATTCTTACCAAACCAGAGCGGAATATCAAATGAAACTTTTGCCACCAATGGATCTTTTCCACTGAATGCACTGCCATCTTTTTCACCGGTTCCAATTTTTTCCAACCCAATACCTAAATCTGGCAAGCGATTCAGTTTTGCTCTTTTCAAGTGAGCTTTGTTCATGCTTAACTCAGCTCCAGCCATCCCTAAATCTGGGTTCGATTCATTAATTGTCTCCAGAAGGTACGTTCTATCCGAGTTCATCAATGAGAAGAATAAGGAATCCGGCACAATAATTTCCAATAGCATGTGGTCGTGTAACAAACTACGAAATGACTCTAACAAAGGTTGTTTTTGGTTTTCCAGAGATAACAAATCATCTTCTAATTGAATCAGTTCAATTTGGGTTTTGATGAGATCAGGATGCCCAGTTCGAGATGTGACATATTTGGATCGTATCACAGAATCCCAGTTTTGGATCAACTCGAAATTCTGATTGGTCAAATCCGTAATCCGTGTCAAATAATAATAATCATACCAAATGTTTCGTATCTCATGAGTAACAGCCAATCGTTTTTTCTCCAATTTGGAAAAAGCCATTTCTGCACTGGCCATTTGAGCATCCCCATTTGCTTTTCGTTTCCCAAACCACGGGATTTTTTGCATAATGCCAATTTTGGTTTCCTGTGGACCAGCAGCCGTTTCCACGCTTTCCAGAAAATATCCAAAACTGATGGTAGGGTTTGGCAAGCCTTTAGCAAAACCAACCTTTGCTTCAGCAGATTTCCATTGCTTAAATGCTTGTTTTAGAGACGGATTATTCTCTAATCCTGCATGGATGTAGTCTTCCAGTATTTCATTCGAGTCAGTAGTCTGAGAAAAAATCAGATTGACCGAAACCAAAAGCCAAATGATGTAATTATTTTTTAATGTATGAAACGATTTCATAATTCTCCTTAATTCATTAATGACTATAATAGCCGTCAAGATTCATGCAAAACGCACGAATCCCGTCAACGGAAATTTCCGTTTTAAAAAAAGAGATTTTTAGATCAGGAGGGGTAAATGAAAATTGGGCGGGTGGTGATTTTGAAAATGCTCATTTTGATTGATGAATTGTGCCGGAGCATTTTCAAAAAAAGAATGCGTTTGAACCATAGTGGATACATCAATATCCGTATTTCCATCTATTTTATGCAACGGCGCAGCCATGAGCGGAACAAAAGTGCTCATTTCGCAATTAGACATTTCCATGGGACAATCCATGGGCTTATCCTTTTCGCAGCAGGACAATTCAATCTGTTCACAACAGGGCATGGTACAGTTTTCCACTGAAAACAGCGGTGTAGCCGTCATTAACCCCATAAGAAAGATAGAGAGTGTTGATATGATTGATTTACGCATTTGGCAAATATACAATAAATTTCTTCAAAAGTTCCAAGTGTTTTATTTCAATTCAAAAGTAGGTGTTTGGCCGGTGGTTATTTTAGCAGTACCATCTTCTTCGTCTGTTTGAACTCACCTGCTTGTATTGATTTGAATCCAGCGGTTTGTTCGATGTTAACCAGAGTTCTGACAACCCGTCCCATCATATCATAGATAGTGATGTTGACCAGTGAGTGCATCTTCAGGTTTGTTTGACCCCCACCACTTGAAACATTTTATAAAGCGAGACGGCAGTTGCTGTGACAAGTTCATTTTCTAAATCAGTCGAAAGTTTTATGAGCTCGGGCAACACAAGGTCCAAAGATTCGCTCAGCTGCCAAACGAGAGACAGGATGCATGAAACTTGGATCGAGAATTGCTTGAATGCGAAGTGCAGGTGTCTCAATCTCGCTTGTCACCATATCGTAGGCGACCGCTGAAACCTGAACGTCTGTTTGTGGATACCCAGGGACCAATCTACTCCCAACCAAATATGCTTGGGCCGACATCACGTTCTTGGCATTGTGTAAGGATTGCTTTGTCGCCAGATGAAGCAATCGGGCATTTTTCTCCGCAAAAGCGCGACCCGTCGCAAAAACAATGACACTGGGTTTTGTAGGCTCGAGCTGAACAGGAGCCAACTCACGCTTCGCAAGATCCGGGGCGTAAAAGTCACTATCAAATCCGATCCGCCTATGGTCTGTTGCTTTCCACGGAAAATCAACAGTTCCTCGATCCGTCAAAACAAAACCATTCCGCTCCGCACATAATTTGGCATATGCCTGAATCCCTTTTTCTTTCTGATCATCGAGCCAGGAAAACAGCTCGGTCTGCGCCGCCTTCAGCATTTGAAGTTCCACCGCAGTGGGATCCCGCCCCATCTTCTGAGCCTCAATTCTTTCAGCCAACATTCTGTTGTAAGGAGCTTCCGGCGCAATCGTACCTAAAGGAAGGTCGGTGGGCGGCAAAGATAAAGTGCTCACATTGACGCCCCGAGCACTACAAAGATAAGTGCTACTAAACAAGAAACAAGTCTATTCATCTTTTAGGCTATATAACGTACAAGCTCACCAGGCAACGTTAGCTGTCCGAGTGGGGTGGGGGTTAGCTAACATCAATGATCAACACTAAATCATGGGCTTCAACCCGCTTGCCGGCACCCAATAAAATTTGCGAAATTTTACCATCGGTTTCAGTATAAACTGCAGTTTCCATCTTCATCGCTTCCATAGTGAATAAACGATCACCTTTTTCCACTTCATCGCTAACGTTTACCGCAAAATTGGCAACAAGCCCCGGCATTGGTGCGCCGACATGACCATCATTCAATGGATCGGCTTTTTGTACCGCAGTGCCATCACCAGCCGCTGATTTATCGGCAATACGCACTGTTCTTGGCTGACCGTTAAGTTCAAAAAACACCTTGCGAACACCTTCATTATCTGCTACGCCAAGTGCAAGACAGCGGATGATTAGCGTTTTACCTTTTTCAATTTCAACAATTGCTTCACGACCTGTTTCTAATCCATAGAAGAATATATCCGTTGGCAATACAGACAAGTCACCAAAATCAGCACGATCATGCATGTAAGTTTTAAATACTTCTGGATACATCAAGTATGAAGCAAGGTCAGCGTCGCTAATTTCAACTTCAAGCGCATCTTCTAACTCAGCGCGTTCTTCATCTAAATCTACTGGTTTTAGGTTTGCGCCAGGACGTTCTTTAAGTGCAGTTTCGCCTTTCAATACCTTATTCTGCAGGGCTTTTGGGAAACCACCCATGGGTTGACCAAGCTCACCTTTAAAAAACTCAATCACCGATGCAGGAAATGCAATATCTTTATTAGGATCAAGCACTTGTTCCGGAGTTAGCTCGCTAGTCTTCATGTAAAGCGCCATGTCGCCAACAACTTTAGAACTTGGTGTCACTTTAACAATATTGCCAAACATTTCATTGACCGAAGCATATGTTTTTGCAACTTGCGGCCATTTTTGTTCTAGCCCTAATGAACGTGCCTGTTCTTTAAGGTTGGTGTACTGACCGCCTGGCATTTCATGAATATATACGTCGGATGCCCCAGCCTTTACCCCAGCTTCAAAGCCTGCATAATGACGACGCACGTCTTCCCAATAATTATTTACAGTCATTAAAGCTTCATCATCAAGCCCTGTCGTGCGTTCATTGTGCTTTAATGCTGCATGAATTGAACCTAGATTTGGCTGGCTGGTGAGGCCACTCATTACATCAAAAGCAGCATCAACAATATCAACGCCGGCGTCAACCGCAGCCAGCACAGACGCTGCAGCAATACCACTTGTATCATGCGTATGGAAATGTAATGGAATGCCAACTTCTTGTTTAAGCGTACTTACCAATTGACGTGCAGCATCAGGCTTTACAAGCCCTGCCATATCCTTAATGCCAATGATATGTGCACCCGCTTTTTCAAGCTGTTTGGCCATATCGACGTAATAAGACAGTGTATATTTATCTTCTTTCGGATTTGTAAGGTCGCCACTATAACAAATTGCAGCTTCGCAAATTTTGCCACTTTCATTAACTGCATCCATGGCAACCCGCATATTTTCAACCCAGTTTAAGCTATCAAATACACGGAAGACGTCAACGCCCTCTTTAGCGGCTTGTGCGGTGAAATAACGCACCACATTATCAGGATAATTTTTATAACCAACACCATTGCTCGCACGCAGCAGCATTTGCAGCATGACGTTGGGTACAGCATCGCGAATTTGGTTAAGTCTTTGCCAGGGGCATTCTTTTAAAAAACGCATTGCCACGTCGAAAGTTGCTCCACCCCAACATTCAAGCGAGAATAGGTTCGACAAATTTTCAGCCATATATGGCGCGATTGAGATTAAATCTTTACTGCGCAAACGGGTGGCGAATAAAGATTGATGTGCATCACGCATGGTTGTATCGGTAATCAAAACCTGTTTCTGACCGAGAATCCATTTGGAAACAGCTTCTGCCCCCTCAGATTGTAACAAGTTTTTACTGCCTTCTGGCAGAGCCCCACCATTTATAGCCGGGACCTTAATTGCAGGCGGATTGTTGGGAACCGGACGACCCGCAACTTCATCATTACCATTTACAATAACTTCGCCCATAAAGTTAAGTAATTTGGTTGCACGATCTTTACGTTCGGGAAAATCGAATAATTCTTTAGTCTTATCGATGAAGCGTGTGGTGTAATTTCCTTCGACAAAGTCTTTGTGGTTGATCAGTTTTTCTAAAAATAGCAGATTAGTCGACACCCCACGAATACGAAATTCACGCAATGCCCGATCCATTCGCTTGACTGTTTCACCCGGTGTTGCCCCCCAGGCTGTAACTTTTTCAAGCATACTGTCATAAAATGGTGTAATCACCGCCCCTGAAAAAGCTGTTCCACCATCTAAACGCACGCCAAAACCGGTCGCACCGCGATAGGCTGTAATACGGCCATAGTCGGGCACAAAATTCTCAAGTGGATCTTCCGTTGTCAGGCGGCATTGTAATGCATGGCCATTGAGTTTAATATCTTTTTGCAATGGAACGCCCGTCTCTTTCACTCGCCCGATATGACCACCAGCGGCAATGCGAATTTGCGCCTTTACAATATCAATCCCCGTTACTTCTTCAGTTACGGTATGTTCAACCTGAACGCGTGGATTAACCTCAATAAAGTAGAATTTGCCATCATCTACATCCCACAAAAATTCAACCGTACCAGCATTCTGATAGCCCGCACTTTGCGTTAAAGTCAGTGCGCTATTACAAATGGCATTGCGTTCATCATCAGACAAATAAGGAGCTGGCGCACGTTCAACCACTTTTTGATTGCGCCTTTGCATTGAACATTCACGCTCATATAAATGGACAACATTACCATGTAGGTCAGCTAATATTTG
>PVBE010160649.1_pt1 | contig 12194 bp, 16 predicted proteins | sample 1631181 | NCBI WGS metagenome assembly PVBE01 (sample SAMN08397723, study PRJNA350692) | Marine metagenome, whole genome shotgun sequencing project. | isolation source: water | place: Pacific Ocean | collected 2012-04 | reverse complement strand
ATCACATTTATCTTCTGCTCCCAAAGGTCTGCGAGGCTTCTTACGATGCCTTCCTCCGCCACCGTAATCATCTGATGGCCTCTCAGGTTCGATAGGAGTATAAGGTGCTTCTAATTCAACGGCGTTCTGAGATTCTGCTCTTTTGGCCGCAAACTCCCTACATACTGTATATCTCATATCCAAAGAACCATCCTTTTTATAATACTTAGCAGGTAATTTCTCCGATTGTAGTTCTAATTCCTGAGCATTAGTATTTTCTTGAATTTGTTCATGCACTACCAAAGCATCTTCAGCCTTGGATTTTTTAATTGTGTAAGGCACTAATTCTTCCGCTTCATAAGTAATTATAGGAGGTTCAGAAGGTTTGGAAGTATTAGAAAAGGAAGGTATTAATTCTTCGGCTTCATAAGTAGTTGGAGGGGGTGTGTATGCTATTTCAGCATCCATTTTTAACGGGAGTTTTGAAAGTAATTCTTGAGCCTTTTCAGCACTACAAAAGGTCGAAATGTTATAATCCTCAAACTTACCTTTAACTCTCCATTTTATTCCTCTCTTAGTATTCATAGATATTACATCTTCAACCGTAAAATCCACTTTCTTACCTAAAGGCCGACAATAACCTTTATATAATACCATAGGTTTTTATTATACACACAACTATTTAAAGATACTCTTAAAAGTAAGATATTCCTTGTTGCCCTACTGCTGAACCATATTCGCCGAATGTATTCATATTATTAAGTGAAGGCATCATTTCCATACTTGAAGGCTCAGACATCAACATCCGATATGTTTCTCTCTTTTTCTCCTTTTCAGCCTCTATTTCTTCCTTTTCATCTTCCAATTCTCTTTCTTTCTTAGATAACATAGATTTTAGTGTTTCTGCTTCCTTAACCGCTACATCTCCTCTTGCGATTCTTCCTGCACCCCATCCTATTGCTCCCGCCCCTACAAACAAAGCCATCGTCTTCCAAGGTTCAGTAAATATTATTTCTCCTTCATCGCCCCTATTTTTTACGCCGTCATAGACAAGTCCAGCAGTTAGAGCAAGTCCTATTGATAAAGGTATAGAAGTTTTAGTATCGTTTAATTCACCCTTCCAACTCTTTTTCGAGCGAGGTGCTTGACCTGCCCCTCCCACATCTAAATTAGTTTCTTCCGCCTGTTCCTCTCCACCCGGACCCAATAATCCATCTTCTTCAGCCATAGCCTGAAATTTTTCGATTTCTGATTTTAGTTTTAAAATATCCATTGATTCACCTCAGAAGCCGAAAGCACGGCCATTGTAGTTTTGTCCAAGACTTGAAACCGTCATTGACTCTTCTGCTCCATAAGGTGTATTCATTTGTCCAGCCGCCTTGCCAACACCTTTATGTAGGTGATTTTCGGGCATTTCAAGGCTACCATAATCATCAAATTTCTTATCATTCCTTGATGCCCCGTAGTTTTCAGCACTAAATCCTATCCTATCTGTCTTAATCAAATGGTGAGCAACCAAAATTACTGCAACACCAAGACTCGCCTTGAACCAATCCATGCTACTTATAATTCGTTTTGACTATTTAATTGTTTCGATTCCTATCTATTGAGAGGACTGTGATAATACCGAAAATCAAGGCAAGAGCGTTGGAAGAAAGAAGAGGAATTGGGCGAGCAATTCGGGAAAATTGTCTATCTAAGTCTTGATAAACTATTGTCGAAGTGGGTTTTGCCCTTACATTAAAACGAGAGGATTTTAAAGGTAGTATTTCATATTTATCCATGCCTGTGAAGGGATTAATATATTTAATAGAAATGGACTCAGGATTAGATAACTTCTTCCCCGAAAGATTCTTTTCAACAATAGTGGCCTCAACAGGCAATATCTGATACTCATCATCAGGTGTAGGGAAAAGACTCATTGAAGGAGATACTAAACACCATGCGGAGATAACTTGATTAGGTTCTTTAATTACTTGTTGTCTTTCAGTTCCAAGAAATACAGGATATGCCATATAATAAAATTATATTTTAGATATTTAAAGATTACTCAATTTAGAATCTAATTATTTTCTCTATTTCTCGTTGCCATAGAGTATTAGTTTTATTACAATCTAAGTGGTGGTCTAAATCCCCATAAAATTCATTTTCTTTACGGGTGTAATATGTGTCAATCAATCCATCCTCTCCCATAGTATAATCCGTTATATCTATATAATTATAACCTTTTTCCACACACCTCTCTTTCAAGAGTTTATTATATTCCAAAGTTTTTTCTGTTCGGATTTCTTGACTTATATCGGCTTCTGCCCTACCTCCATTAAGATGCTCTAAAGCCGTATTATCTTCGATTACAGGTAATATAGAACCTGCTACTATAATATCCGATTTTTGATAATTATTATTAGGATTCTCTAATACATTGTGAATAAATTGAAATAGGTTTGTGATAGATAAATCTATTTGCTCATCCACACTAATCCCCAATCTTTTTGCTCTCGCCCATATCAAGAATCCACAATCCACCTCCCCTAACATAATTAAAAGTCTATTAGTTGTTCTTCCATAGTTATCTATCAATTCGTTAAATTCTTGTAGTGCATTAGTTTTTGAATTAATATTTACCGCCCCTTGTGCAGTAGCACCTGCGATAGTGCAAACATAAGGAAAAAAATAATCTTTATGGTGAGTATCTATATACTTAAAAACCTCAGAATGGCTATCTCCGAGAACTAAAATTTTATCCTCATAAAAGAAATCTAATTCCACATCCCAATGCTCAAAAATTACACCTTTATTATCGGGCAAATCATTACGAGTAAAATTAGGCATAAAAAAATATTATAAACTAATTACTTAAATGTTTGGAATATTACATTTGAGTTATTCCCATCGCTCCAGCCACAATAGCAATCAAAGCCAAGACAACCTTTTGCATATTAGCCATATAAGAACCTATTAAACCATTCGTTATTTCTAATTCAGTTGCTACCTTAGTAAGTCCTGTCTTCATGTCTATTTGGGATTCAACCAATTGTTCTATTAATCTTTCATGCCTTTCAGAAGTCTGCTCCAAATTATTAATTCTAAGGAGAACTACTTCCTCGCCAGCCATGATTTTCGATTACGGAAACGACTACTTAAACCTTTGTAATCACATATATAGGTTTGAATTCTTAAGTTTTACAGGATTAACATTATTCTTCATTTCGATAACTGATTCAGCCGCTTCATTTAAGATTTCATCGCTAATTTTATTGCCTCTTTCTTGAGAAATCATGTATGCCGTAACAACAATTTCTCTTAAATAAGCCCCCGATAAATCCTCAGTCTTAGTAACTATCTTAGAAATATTTAATTCATCATAATCAAATTCATCTAAGTATTTCAAAAGAATATATTTACGGGCTTTAGAATTAGGTAAATCCATTCTAATTTTTAAGTCAAATCTGCCCGGTCTATCTGTGAGTGCCAAATCTAAATTTTCAGGATAGTTAGTGGTAGCAATAGTTACTACACCCTCATTTGAAGAAACTCCGTTAAGACAATTCAAGAATTCACCAAACAACGGATGAGTATTCCCTTCCCTCCTATCCAAACCTCCTAATGTATCTATGTCTTCGATGATGACTATTGCGGGTGAGAGCCTTTTCGCCAAATAATATACTTCTGAAATATCTCCTCTTTTATCCACTTTATCGCTTGATACATAAATGGTGGTGCAATCTAATGTATTCATTATTGTTTCACATAAGAGAGTCTTTCCAGTTCCCGGTGGGCCTGTAAGTAAAATACCTCTTGAAGTGGGAAGTCTTCTTTTCTTATATTCCTCCATATTATTTATAAAGTTGATTATGTTTCTATCAATTAATTTTCTCTTTTCCTTTTCGATAATTACATCTTCCCATGTCGTCTTATTATATTCTATAAATTTCCATTTAGTATCTATTTTTTTATTTTTAAGAGGACTATGACTATCAAACAATTTTTCGACAATGACCCATAATTCATTTAGACTTACCTCTCCTTTTAGATTATAACCTTCTATTTCCAAATGGGGGCCTGACTCAGAATAATATGGATTGAAAGACACAACTAATTTAGATTTAGTTTCTTTATTTTGTATAAACAAGTGACCTTGAATAACATATGTTTGATTGTCTTCATCTCCATATTCAAATTCCTTTTGAACGGCAGGAGTTCTTGTTTCTTCTTGACTATAATCAGTCATATCTAATATATCATAATTAGCCTTAATCACCTTATGGATGCAATATAAATAACTATCAACCTTATGAGGTTCTAAACCCTTATATTCTTGATTTACTTCCTTACTTCCTAAAAATTCATATATATCCGCATATTTTAAATTATCTTCCTTTTTCGAGTCTTTGACACAATCCTGAATAAAATCTTTAAGTGATATTTTATCAATTTTTATCTCACCCATAGGTGTTTCAATATTAAGAAAATCGTCATACTCAGCCATATCTAAAAATACATTTACGACCTACTTAAAGATTTTTATATATTAAATATTTTCATTATAAAAATTCAAAAGAGATTCCAATCTTTTAAGGAATTTTTCAGTTTCCTCTATACCTATTTCTATCATCCCCATTTGTATATCGGGATTATCATAGTCTTCAAAAATCTCATTATTACAAACCATCTCGAATATATCTTCAAATTTATCTTGAATCCAACCTTGCTTCATATCCATCATATCAATAAAATCATCCATTATATTATTCATCCCCATTTCCCGAAGCAATTCTTGTTGATTTCCATTTTCTTAATATCCATTCTTTAGTCATATAGTCTTCTTCTTCCATTTAATCAATCCCCTATATTATAGAATTTTAATATATCTATCCATGATTTTTTCCCATTCCTCTTTTGAGATATGTTCGGGCTTATCATCTATTGAAGGAATTTGATAAAGGTTCATTAGTTGTTCTAATTGTTCTTCAAATATGTTCTTATTCTTAGAATTCTCAAACACAAAGGATTGAGTTCCCCCCTCAGTAGTATTATCTTCGTGAATGGTCTTATATGCAGTAATAACAGGGAGTTGTTTTGCCTTATAGGTTTTATTACTCAATTTAGGGTGTCCTACCATTCGACTCCACATTTCAATATCTTCACCAATCGCATAATCCTCTAAAAAACCACCAACCTCTTCAAACCTACTTCTCCTAACACAAACGGTGGATGTGCATATAGGTGTTTTAGTAAGATAATAATAAGTGAACTCTTCTATCCAATCATCAAAATCTTCAATGTGATTAATTACATAGTGAGTCTTCTTTGTATCATCCAATACACTTCCCAAATGCATATCCATAGCAGACCACCAAATCATTGTGTCTTCATCAGAATGTTTAATTCCTTCTGATATTTCAAAAAGGTGAGAATCATACCAATAATCATCTCCATCTAAAAAGCAGATATATGGATTAGACCCTAAACTTACTGCTTGGTTTCTTGCTTGGGAAACTCCCTCTCCATTTTGTCTAATATAGGTAATTTCAGCGTAAGAATCAATAATATCCTTACATTCTTCAAAATATTCCCAATCTAAAGGAGTCTTATCTATTAGAAAAATCTTATAATCACTTTCAAAATGTTCTTTTTGAATTTTATGAGATATGCTTGTTAGACACCTATCTAAATATATTGGTTTGACCTTGTAAAGTGGAACTATTACATCGAACATAATGGAGAATTATCATACACATATTTAACTGTTTTCATCCATCATATTAATTTCAATAATCCTTCTCTTGAACTCATCCACATTTTCAGGAGTTATTGGAATCCCTGATTGAAGGAGTTTCATCGCAATCAAGGAATCGGGTCCATCGTATAGGGTGTATTTAAGAAATGCCCTAACATTAGCCCCTGTGACTTTATTACTTTGGGTATTGGAAAGAGTATCACCATTGAAGAGTATCAATTCGGTGTCCCAAGTTTGACCGGGAAGAATATATACAGGTATCTCTTTCTTACTACAAGCAAAATTCTGAGCAGTTTCGGGATAGGGGTGTATGTTAGCAGGTATTCCATTACGGACTACGCCATCAGGGTCTTTGAAATATCCTGTGGTATTCACCATGAATTGTAAATAAACCCTTGAACCTGCCAAGCCATTATAAACGGTTTCTCCCCTAAAGGAATCACCATTGGTTATAGTAAAACCTACGAATGCAGTTGGAGTCGCTCCATATTGTTCCACTACGATGAATTGATTGGAGTTATTCTTAGCGGGATTTTTGATGTTTGTTCCATATCCTCCAGTAAATATAGAGAATGAACTTCCAAGAGGTAACTCTCCCTTTCCACCACTCCCGCCAGCATCACCAACTTGCGTAACTGTAATGAATGTCTTGCTTGCATTAGGGTTCACAGACCCATCCGATAAATCTCCCGGTTGTCCATTTGGTTGTCCTACTGCAAGTAAATCAATGATTAGGGTATCTCCTACTTTATAGCCTGAACCCCCATTTGTCGTTGTCATGCCTCCCACCATTCCTTCTTGTAGCACGGTCAAGTCTGTTGAACCTGTGGTTGCCTCTAAATTTAAGACAAGAGTAACAGTTCCAGTAGCAGTATCTTGGAAAGTTAGAGTTCCACCTGCCCAAGTTCCATCAGGGACTCGATTAGTATTATTTCCTCCTCCTGCATTCGGGAGAATGGAAACGGCAGTTGGTTTATTACTTCCATTAACGGTATCAACAACGCAAGCCACATTACCTGCGATGCTCAAAAAGGTAGTTCCGGGAGAAGTAGTATCTGAGGCCGCACTATCGACAGTAAAGTTTCCAACACCATAACCATCAGGATTCCCATCACCGGATGGTGGCTTAATAACGCTCGTAAGTAATGCAGTAAAGCCACTACCATTAGTATTATTATTAACATCAGTAGTATCGTGTTTTAAAGTTGAAACATTCTCTTGACCTCTTAGGAATCCTCTTTGGTTTCTTTGAGTGATAGCCGACATATCGGGAGTCGCTAATGTAAAAGAGAGGATTGAACCTGTTGGTTCAGTAAATTCCGAATTCCACTCATAAATCTGTGTTCTTACGGCTATTCTAATCCCTCCATTAATTCATTCTGTTGAAGTAAATTCATCTTATATGTATTTACATTGTCCTCCGTTACGGGAAATCCTGATTCCAATAATTTATTTGCAACTAAGGCATCTGCCCCATCATAGAGGGTATAAACTACCGCACAACCAACTGCCGCACCCTCTCCACCCCCACCGGGAACGGCTTGTGGCGCACTTGCTTCAACGGTGAAACTTTGGCCCGGCAAGATATAAACTGGTATTTTTTCCATTGAGAAAGCAGGTCTAACACTTCCCACTAATGTTAAATTCTTAGTGCGAGGATTACCGCAAGGATATGGGCTTAATAAACCTGAAACCCCTTCCGATACGGTAGTATCAGGATTTTGAAAGTATTTTGTAGTATTGATTCTAAGATTAACACTCAGACCACTAAAGGGAGTAACACTCATATCATTCATGACTACAAACTGATTAGACCTAACTACATTGGAATTAGATACTGAATTACCTACGCTACCTGTGAATATATCATATTCCCCTCCTGCCGCAAGTGCTTCGGGTTGTGCATTTACTTCTCTTTTCATGTTCATCCATTCATAAACCTGATAAGTAACTGCCATAACTAACATATTGTCTTTAGTTATTTAAAGTTTTTGAATTAGGGTATTCCTTACTCCCGAAGGAGCGAGGAAATTGATACCTTGCTCATCATAGTCTATCCGCTTACGCTCCCTGAATTAGAGTGCGCTTATACCAATCAACATTGCCCGGATTGACGCTGACACCCATCTCCAACAGTTTGTTAGCGATTAGGGCATCGGGGCCGTCATACAGGGTGTATTTCACGAAAGCCTGATGCTCGCCAGTAGCAGTTACGGTAACAGTTCCCGTATAATGGGTGTATAGAACATCCCATGTCTGTCCCGGCAAGACATAAACATCAGGGTATAGGTTGAAGGAAGGCTGGAAGGCGATTGACCTTGGGTAAGGGCTTGCGCTTCCCGGAATTCCATCGTTCCCGATGTTATCAGGGTCAAGGAAATAATCAGTCGTGTTAATTCGGACCTGACCGTATGCTCTTGGACCGTTGGACCCGTCTGTGTCTATTGCAGACGCAGATGCAGTTCCATAGTCGGTTGGGCTTACGGCACAATCCTCTATGACACAAAACTGTGTTGCTGTTGTTTCAGCAGGTTTGGTGATGTTGTTTCCAACGCCACCGATGAAGATGGAATACTTCTGACCGTATGATAGAGTTCCTCCACCATTACGACCTGCATCCCACTCATAGACTTGACTTCGCATTGCCATTACTGACTACCTCCTTCAATGAGAGTTCTCTTATACCAATCCACATTGTTTGGATTGACCGTAACACCCATCTCCAACAGTTTGTTAGCGATGAGAGCATCAGGCCCATCATACAAGGTGTATTTAACGAAAGCCGCAACTGCGGCTGACGAGGCACCTATGCCCCATACGGTGCTTCTTGGCTTGTAAAGAACGCTCCATGTCTGAACGGGCAACACATACACATCAGGGTATAGGTTGAATGACGACAGAATGTTGTCTGAAGTCGTCCCACCATCACTTGATGTTCCTACTGGGTAGGGTGATGCAAGTCCCGGAATACCGTTTTGCACGGTAACATCAGGGTTTTGGAAGTAATCCGTAGTGTTAATTCTGACTTGAACTGCACCACCGTAAGCAGGGGAACACGCAACATCTTCAATAACCACGAACTGAGTCGCAGTTGTTTCGGCTGGCTTGGTAATGTTGTTACCATACCCACCTATGAAAATATCAACGCTTGTGTCTGCTGGTATCTGCACCTGCACCGCATCTGCAACTCTTCTAATAGAAGAAGAACTACCTGCGGTAGCGAGGTTTGCCCATTCATATACTTGACTACGCATTGCCATTTCTTTTCACTTTTCCTTTTTAGAGCATTCCAGTTTCATTAACTTACGCTTCGACTTTCTTGCTCCAGTATTATATATGTATTTATTACTATTTAAATGTTTTTATTGCACTAAGCACGAAATGGAAAATTAGGGGGTTTTAATTTATATACTGTCGTGTGCATATATCATCATTTAACCGAGTTTGGTTTAATAGAGAACCACTTCCCCGAAGGGTGGTGGTTATTTAATACCTAATACGATTGATTTACATCATGTCGCTCATAGGTCGGCAACAGTCGTAAAGGAGCATTGCTCCCTCAACAGTTGCGGCTACACCGAGAATTCGTAGCGGGGTTACTGCTCCGAAAACTGGAAGGGAGAAAAACTCCATACTTCCAAAGTTATCCCTTCCGAAGAAAGGAATAATGTTGAATTGGTGAAGACCAATCAACAGTAGTGTTGCGCCAACGACCCATTCATTCATTAAAAAGTCCAGCATCTTTTTCATCACTCCTTATTTATTGTCCGATAACACTCCCTAATCCTTCTGCCGAAGACACCATGTTGCCGATAAAGGTTGCATTTGGGGATGTTTGGAATCCTTCTGCCGAGCCATACCATTGTTCAACACCATGTCCTGACTGACCTGCACTTGGCTCCATTATCATCCATCTCTCAGCAGTTTGCCAAGGGAGTCCCTTGTCCTGCAAAGGTCTTGCACCTTTTAGGGGCTTCATAGATGGAGCGTAGTTGTGCGGCTCGCCACCATCTTCGTCTTCTGCGGCCTGTCCAACGACCCTACCATTGTAGTCCTGTCCGATGACTTCGCCATCATCAGGCATAGGTAGGCCCATCTGTGTAACATCCTCAGCACCAAGTCCGAAAGAAGGTGCGCCTATGGAAGATAGAACTCTTCCAAGACCCATACCTGCAATCACGACACCTGCTACTTGCGATGCACTTCTCACAAAGGGGTTTCTTACACGGCCAGTTAGACCGAGGCCATATAGTGCCGCACCGAGTAGGAACTCGACAGTTGCGCCACCGATGTTGGCAAATCGGCCTGAGAAGGTTAGACGAGGTTCAATCATTCGACCAAGGGCGGCACCGGCTACTATACCAGCAATTCCGCCCCAAATCAATTCACTTCGGGCAACATCGAGTGCCAAATCGGTTGTGTCCTCAATCGCATCCAATGGTTTCTTTATTACGCTTTCCATCATTGTTATCGCCTATCTTTCTTTTTGTGTTTCGACTACTTAAAGATTGCCTCCTTGTAGTCGGTTATAAACTTGAATGTTAGGCGTGTAATTACTTACAAAAGATACCTCACCTGCAAAGGGAACTGCCTTGCCGTGTTGCGACAGGGGCGATGGAGTCTTGATGACTTTCCCCCCTACCATCTTTTCTGCTTTTTTAACATCTTGATGAATTGCGTGTAACTCATAGGTTCTCCCTAAGTTTGAGCGTATTGCATTACTCATCAATCCCTTGTTGAGTGCGTTTCTAATTGCCGCATCCAAATTCATAATTAAAGATTGTTATTTTGCTATTTAAAGATTTCTAAAGTTTCTTTATTTCGTAGGTAACGGAGTCAATATTCATTATCCCAATTTTACCATCAACTAAGTTATATTTTAATGCCTTTCTAATAACAGACATATCTAATTTACCCTTATCTTCCATCGCCCTATTTACGGCTAAGTAAAGTCTATTGTCCCTTTCATAATTCTTTAAGAGAAGGTTGGCTTTGAAGGCCTTCCCAGTAGGATTATAACTATTTGAAACATTAGCAGGTATTTGATATACACCACTCGTAAGATTTAACTTAAAAAGACCCATAAAAACTATCAATGGAGCATTTATCAATCCAATAAACTCTTTTTGGTCTGCTGATAAATCTTCATACCTTTTATTGTTTAATTGCCAAAATTTTAAAGCCGTGTAATCCCATGATTGAGAAGAAAAATTATTTTTTTCTGAAGGTCCGAAAACCTCGGTAGGGAAAATTAATACTTTACTTTCTATTATATAATTTTCATTAAGGTATTCTCTCGATTTCTCTAAAGTTTCATGATAGCCTTCTTCATCTTCCCAACTCTTCATACATACATCCATCAACCAATTCGGGTCTAATACGGAAAACGCTTCTTCTGCCTTTTTATCTCCTTCAACAGAATCTATCACATCAATTCTTTCATCATTTAATAATTCATAACAATCTGTAATTATACTAAACTCCGTCATATCAAAGATTTCAGTTAAAGCCCAACTACCTACCCACTCCTTTTCTTCTTGACCCAATGCTAGAATGTCTGCATTATATTCCACACTTCCATTAACTAAAAAACTTTCCAAAGGTTGAACAAACATATTAGGATATGCAGGAGGAAATTCTATGGGTTCGGAAGTTCTTATACTCATTATTATCACCATTAAAATTTAACATCTGAATCCTTATACGATTGAAACCCTTGAGATATTTTAATACCCGAAGTAACTTCTATTCTCTTTAGCAAATCACTATATGAAGTAATAAGCCCATAATAACTCGTATTAAATTCTGAATCACTTACTATTTCTTTAATTTCATCTATTTGAGAAAGTTGTGTCCATATTTGAGCAGAATTAACATCATCACTTACATCATTTTGATTTAGGGCAGAAGCAATAGAAAGGTCGTTTCCTCCATAAGTATCTAAAAACTCATAACGACCAAAATAAAGAATTGAATCAATAAACATAGCATTATGATTTTCATCAGTATAGGGATTTTTAAAACTATACCAACATACGGCTCCAACTAAAAATTCATTAACTGGGTCCTCCTCACAATATGGACACTCAATCAGCCCTGTATCTTCACACACATCACAATAAAGAATGCTTCTTCCTCTATAATCATCACATTCATCACAAGTGATGTAACCTTCCTCTTGACATTGAATGCAAAAATCATCCATATAATCATCAAGGTGAGCCATAGGTGTAACAAAGAAACAAATGTATTTATTTACATTATCTTCTATTGCAGACTTAGGATTTGAATAAAAATCAACTATTATATTGCCATAATAATGTTTAATATAGGCATCTGCCATATCTTTATCCGATACTTGCATCCAATATTTCTGAATTGTTTCTTTATGTTCTTTCATTGAAAACCATTTTTTAAGTAGTCCGTCATATACTTGTTTTAACAAATCAATATTAACATAGTGAGTATCAATACT
>PVBE011380913.1_pt1 | contig 12195 bp, 7 predicted proteins | sample 1631181 | NCBI WGS metagenome assembly PVBE01 (sample SAMN08397723, study PRJNA350692) | Marine metagenome, whole genome shotgun sequencing project. | isolation source: water | place: Pacific Ocean | collected 2012-04 | reverse complement strand
AGGGGGTAACCAAGAGACCATGCGTGAGTTGACCAGATTCCTGCTGATACCAGTCGTTGCAACTGTGGTTGCGTGTTCGTTTGAGCAGGGCGGTGATAACGCTGCCATGCGTTTGACCGGGGTAGATCCGGCACTCGATCCCTCGTGTCAGTCTGCCCTGAATACCAAACTGAATGGTCCGATGCTGAGGCAGGCTGACCTCAATGACCCTGTATCCCTTTGGTACTCGGTGTCACTGGATGCGAACGACCCGCGTCTCTGGAAGCCCGCCAGGGTTCGGGTTGGTGATCTTGACCAAAAAGCTCACGAGCAACAACCGCAGCTTGATATCGCTGAAATATCGCCTGCTGTAAATGGCCTGTCGCTTGAAATCGGAATTAAGCGACCGTCAGAGCGATCGGACCTGCTGTGGCTGGAGTTATTGTTTATCAATGATGCACCGACCGGATTCAAGAATCTGACGCTGAGTATTAATGGCCTGTCCTCCAAACTCGTGATCTATGACCTGACCACGGATATATGGGCAGATCCGCTCGAGTCGCCCGAGTTATTCATCGGGAATGTCGCACCGGAGGGCGTTACACGCTTCATCGCAGGTGTTGGTACTGCCGATGGCAGCAGCCTGACAGGTCATCGCTCCGCCCGGATTAAACTGGACTTCGGTCTGCATGGTACGCGCACGACACGAGAAGCGACCAGGTCACAACGCATCGCAGTAACGCCGGATGGCGCAGAAGTATGGGCGCCCTATGCCGATGGCAACAAGGTTGTCGTCATTGATACCGAACGAGGCGAAGCGGTCGCCGATATAGCAGTAGAAGGTGCACCGCAGGGGATGGCGATCACGCCCGACGGCAGGTTCGCCTTAACTGTCGCCCCCCTCTGTAATCAGCTTGTCGTCATTGATCGTGAGAGCCGCGAGGTTGTACAGCGCTTTGGCGAAGCAGACGGTATTGGCCGCGAGCCACGTGAAGTGGTTATCGCGCCGGACGGTTCACGGGTGTTCGTAGCAAGTTATGTAGGTGATACATTGGCCGCCTTCGAATGGCGTGGTAATGGCTTTGTCCACTCAGGAACGGCTGATGTCGGCCGTCGGCCGACCGGAATATCGGTTGCTCCCGACAGCAGTGCAGTATTTGTTGCCCATCTGTTGCCACGAGGCGCGCTGCCCCAAAATGAAGGCTGGGTGAGTGTGCATTCAGCCGAAGATTTATCTTTGTTGACCGACCAGGCAAAGGTTGTCGACGGAGGTAATCCTGATGTCATAGGTTGTTTGCGCAAGCTGGGCGGCTTTTACGAGCGCTGGCAGCCTGAGCAATTGCAAATGGAAGGGGCCTTTACGCTGTTTCAGGGCGCATTTCTGAATCCCGGTGGTACGGAATTGCTCGTGCCCGGCAGTGTTACGGTGCCCTTCCTGATTTTCGAAGGTGACATGGAGGCGGCGGGCCTCGACAGGCGGCTCGGCCGCATTACCACGGCCAATATCCTGTCCTTTGATGCCCGAATTCCGGCAGCGACACATGCCAGGCAACTCGATACATCTTTCGAAATTCCCGATCGCGCACTTATTTACCAGCGCTGCGCAAACCGCAACGCAAATGTCGAGTTTGCAAATCGCTACGAGCATGAGCCCGACCGGCCTTCTATCTGGACCTATGATGGCGCTTCGATGCCTACCGGCGAGACTGGTCTGTTTCAGACGGGCCACGTTCGTTCCGTTACTTACTCGCGCGGGGGCCGGCGCACAATACTGGTTGCCTATACGTCGGATGAACTTGTGGTTTTAGATGGCGCCACCCGTCACCCGGTGTCGCGCGAGCATATCGTGTTATCCGGCAGTAACCCCCTGGGATTAGCGTTAAGCCCCGACGGTGCCACGGGTTACGTTCTGTATGACAACAGTCCGTACATTTCCATAATTGATTTGCAGGGTTATGCGACAGAAGGCGCCCTCCCGCGACCTTCTTACGTGCCGTTCTGGCTGAGTCGCGAACTTGACCCAAGGGGTAATGCATCGCTGGTTTCAACCGCACATACCACGCGCGATGTAAGCAAGGTACCGGAAATACCGCCCATTAAAGAGGTCGGGCAGATCGCACTTGTAGATAAAGACCCACTGGATCCAAGAGTCCGGCGTGGCAAGATACTTTTTAGTTCGGCCAATCCGGACAAATACCCGCAGCTAAGCGCACACCGTGAAGGTTCCTGCAGTCACTGTCACCCGGGGGGTGGCATGGACGGATCGGCGTGGCCGCTTATAGAGGGTGAACGTCGCACGCCGTCCTTGCGTGGCGGCGTTGGTTCACGCGGCTGGCTGCATGCCAAGGCGACTCATCCGGATGCATATGAGCTTGTCACGACGGCTTCTGTCGAAGTTCTTGGCGGAACGGGTTTGGACAAAAGTGATGCCGACGCATTCGCCAACTACCTTGCCTGGCATATACCGCGGCTGCAGGCGCCCGTTACCGATCCAGAACTGGTAGCGCGCGGGAAGGCAATCTTTAGCGAACACTGCACCAACTGCCATAAAGATGCAGCAGGTCAGCGCGGACCAACCGCGGCGAGACCTTATGGCGGTGGCGAACTGAATCTGTACAATGTCGGCACGCGCACACGGTACGCCGGTGCCGCGATGGGTGAAGCATTCCAGAAGCTGTTTATGATGGACCCGGTCCGAGGGCCCGTGTTGACGGCGGTTGTTGGCGACCGTGCCTATAAACCCGACGACATAGTATTCACGAGCCTGAAGGCATCACCAAGGCCCGAGCGGTCGGCCGGTGAGTTCAAACCACCGTCTCTCGTCAATGTTTGGGATAACGCTCTGTTCTTTCACGATGCAAGGTTCAGCGAACTCCGGCAGGCAGTCCGGTATATGGCAGATAAAAATTTTATTCCGCTGACAGATCCTGAGGTGGATGCGGTAGTTGAGTATCTGCGCACACTATAGGTTTATTTGTGCGTATGTTTCGGTGAGGTTGTCCACCCCCGGGCATGTTTCCAGCTAAGGTGACGAGTAATTATTAATAACTGGTACATCACAGCGGCATCTGGCGAACTGGAAGAAGAACCGGTATGCATTCGCATGCCTGGCTATGATTTTGAGATACACACACGGCAGTTCAACCTGCATTTCAGAAATTTTCAGACTGGGCCGGAGCATGACGAAGCTATGCAAAAAACAATGGATTGGGGCTTTGATGAAGACAGGGCAGTAATAGCTTACCTGCAGCCTCCGTTGGCCCCGTCATCTATGGGCAGCGAGTTAAAGCTGATAAAATGGCGAAGCAACTCGGCTGCATCGACGTACGGCGAGCACGCGACATGAGGCTTGACCAGGTGCTCGTTATTCCTTCGCCTGGCCGCGCGGACAGTGGGCACTGGGTGCACAAAACTGTTCCGTTGGCAGAGACCGGCTAATGCCGGTGTTCGGAAATCACTTAGATAGCCGGATAGCCCGCGGCATTAGTTTTGGCGGCCGGTACGTATCAGACTCTGGAGATTTATATGGAAATTTATAAGGAATTTATTTTCGAAGCTGCCCATAGGCTTCCCAATGTGGCAGAAGGACATAAATGTGGTCGTTTGCACGGCCATTCGTTCAAGTGCACTATTTTCCTGACTGGCCCGGTCGGAGATGATACAGGTTGGATCGTTGATTATTCAGAAGTAAAAAGTATCTTCAATCCAATCTGGGAGCAGCTCGATCATCACTATCTGAATGATATTCCTGGACTGGAAAATCCTACGGCCGAGATTCTCGCCCGCTGGATATGGCAACAGCTAAAGCCCCGGCTGCCCGAGTTGAGCAAGGTACTTATGAATGAAACCTGTACAAGCGGCTGTTTGTACGAGGGCGAATAGGGCTAGTATTATCAATGACGATGAGCCTAGATAATCATGAATCCATCAGGTCATTCGTCGAAGAGCGCTATTTTGGCAACGTCAGTGAAGGAAATATAGATTCCGTTATCGAGTGTTTCGAGTCCGGCGCCAGGGTAGTTATCCGCCACGGTGATAATCCTGTACGCGAATTTGTTGCCGGATCCGGTGGCGGCGATACGGAACTCATGGAGTTCTACGAGCATCTCTGCGGTAACTACGATGCCCGCTTCGATGATTTCCAGCACTTTGTCGATCTCGAGCAGCAACGCTCGGCCTGCTACTTCAAGGTCAGACTGCAACCTAAGCCAGATGGTCTGTATTCGGGTGCAGGTACGCAGGAGTTGTACAACTGCAACTTCTTTGAATACCGTAACGACCGAATCAGCCACATGATTATTTATTACTCGAATCCACAGGCGGACAATACAGATAATCCAACTGGTTATCCGCGCTGATACATGACACGTTAGGCTTCACTGATTCAGCAATCCACGGGGAAAGCAGTGGCAAAAGTTCAGGATCAATCACCCACTCGCAGCGATGCTGAGCAGCAGTGGATGGATGAGAATCTGGCAGAGCAGTCCCGACGGCACCAGGAAATAATTGCCGCAATGGAAGCCCTTGCGCCTGAGCGGGAAGGCTGGGTAAACGGATTCCTGGAACGTATTCAGACGCGTGGCTTTAATTACAACTGCGACGCGCTTAGAAAAATTGAGACAGACGAACTGCCCGAAAAGCCTGAAAAACCCTTCAAGGTAGTGTTCTGAGTTATGGCACGCCCGCATATCGAACCCTATGTAGAACTGAATGAAGGCTACAAGGCTTTCAGTTTTCCCGGATTCCCGGAAGGCAGCCATTACAAGGTGTTAAGCCTGGACTCAGATACGGGTGCCTGCAGCCTGAAAATGAAATTCGAAGCGGGTTACTACCGGCAACCCGGCATGAGTTATTCCGATTACGAGATATTTATTCTCGACGGCCGCGTAATTATCGGCAACCAGACCTGTGGACGGGGGCATTACTGGTTTATACCGGCCGGGGTTGCCCAGGACACAATGAAATCACCGGACGGATTTGAAGCACTGGTTTTTTATAATGATGGTTTGCCAAGCTTTGTTGAATCCAACGAACATCACGAGTTGGCGTTACACGAAGCCTACGTGTCACTCAACGCATACCTTGATGCACCCTGGTTAAGTGCGGCACGTCGAAACCCGGGTGTGGCGAGTGGCTTTACCGTGAAGTCTTTACGCATGGACCCTGCGACAAAGGCAAATACCTTTTTGTACGCAGCGGTGCCAGAGTTCATGCAGGACAACATCTCGTATCATGATTGCGCTGAAGAGGCATATCACATTTACGGTGACTGCTCGATGATGCAATTTGGTGAGTTGCCAACCGGAGGCTATTTCTGGCGACCTCCGTATATTAATCATGGCTGCTTCTGGTCGAAACACGGCTGTATTGCACTCGCGAGGATAGACGGCGAGCTCTACAACTATTTTCATTTCAACCCCTGGTCCACTCCCGACGAGAACGCCCGGCGGGCGGCAGCCCAGTTATATGCTGAGAAGCCTAACCTGATCGAGTGGACGACTATTGAGGGGCACGGGCATCCGTAGGATGGCTTTTATAGGACTGCCCGAACATCAAGTTTAAATGATAAATATCAACTAGTTAGCGTAACTTCGTATGCCTCTCGAGTTGATTTCAAAATGCAGCAAAATGCAATATTTGGTATGCAAAAGACATTATAAAACAGCACTTTGGATGTTTCTGTGTCTACGGTAGCCATGCTAAAATAGAAACCGGTGTGCAATCCAGACAATATAAAAATCTGGGGCGCCAAAGCAGATAAGTTAACTACAGATGTCCGCCTTTTTAAAGGAGCGGGTAACTAATAGTAAAGAAATTTCACCGACGGATGCTCTGCCAGAAAGTTACATTTTTCGAGTGCAGAGAATATACCTAAAGTAATTTTTGAATCTTGCGGCCGACCTTCGTCGCGTTAGGTTTATTTTTGTTTAAGAAATGTTCTTCACAAAGTAGCGTCAAACAATATGCCAATAATGAATTATTACAAGTCAATTTTGTTGACAATTTTTTGTCTCATCTGTTCGACTGCGGTTAGTCAAAATATTTCTGAAGCTCAGCTTGAGGCGCTTCAGAGACTGACTCCGGAAGAACGAGAGGCCGTGATCGGATCTTTGCTAAATGGGGGCAATGTTGACGGCCAAGATAAACCGCTAGCCTTTCCTCGGGTTGTTCTTCCAGCGAAAGGGGAAGAAGACGCAATTTCCACATTGCAATCTTTGCAAGGGCTGGGCCCTCTGGAGCTTTTAGAGCTCCTCGAAGTCGAAGAGCCACAAACGCCGGAAGATTGGTTGGCGAGTGATATTAGCTTCTATATGCAGGATATCGTTCTTGAGCCATTTGGATACAATCTTTTCGAGGGAGTGCCTACAACGTTTGCACCCGCAACAGATATTCCCGTCCCGCCAAGATATCTGTTGGGCCCAGGCGATACTGTAGAAATTCAGCTTTTTGGTAAAGAGAACAGACAATATAGTTTAGTAGTTACTCGTGACGGCACTATAAATTTTCCGAATGTTGGCCCGCTGAATGTTATGGGGCTTAACTTTCAAGAGCTAAAAGATCGTATTCTGGATTACGTGGCTGAAAAGCTTTTGGGAACGAGTGTCTCAGTCACGATGGGTACTTTACGGTCTATACAGGTATTCGTGCTTGGTGAAGCCCGTCGACCAGGCGCTTACACGGTAAGCGGTCTGTCCACGATTACCAATGCGTTGTTTGTCAGTGGCGGTGTAAAAGAAATAGGCTCTCTTCGCAACATACAATTGAAGCGCAAAGGGAAACTTGTACAAACTATCGATCTGTATGACCTTTTGATTAACGGCGATACAAAGCAGGATGTTCGACTACAGCCGGGTGATGCAATATTTATTCCGACTATCGGCTCAACAATAGGAGTTGGTGGCTTTGTAAAACGTCCAGCGGTTTATGAGCTGAAAAACGAGAAAACAGTTGCGGATGTTGTAAGGCTAGCAGGTGGTTTTCGGCCAGATGCGTTTCCAAAGTTTTCAAGACTTGAAAGAATCAGCGATCACTTCGAACGAGGGTACATTAATTTGGACTTGTCTGAGTCTAGTGGATTGCAGACTACAATCAAAACAGGCGATATCCTTTTGATCCCGCCCATTCTTGAGCATTATATAAGCGGTGTGCGGCTTGCACGACACGTGCTTAGGCCTGGTATTTTTGAATGGTATGAGGGCATGAGGCTAACAGATTTGATTCCTTCGCCATCAGATTTACGGCCACAAGCTGACATTAACTACCTTCTGATTCGTCGTGAAACCGGGCCTGAAAGGCTGGTAAGCGCGCTTTCAGCTGATCTGGAAATGGCCATTGAGTATCCGGAGTCATCGGACAATGTTTTACTGCAGCCGCGTGACGTTGTTACGGTTTTCAACCTCAGCCCGAACCGGTCAGAAAACATTAAACCTTTGCTTGAAGCTTTGCATCTGCAGGCTACATCGCAGAAACCTTTCGAGAAGATTACGATCGGTGGCCGAGTTCGCGCTCCTGGTACTTATCCCTATGAACAGGGCATGCGTGTCAGTGATTTGATACGAGCGGGTGCTAATCTTAGTGAAGCTGCCTATCGGCTGAACGCCGAACTGGCACGACACGAAGTGGTAGAGGGTACGAAACGTCAAACGCGCGTAATACAAATCAATCCGGAGGCGGCTTTGGCCGGCGATCCTGATGCCGACATTCTGCTGCATGTAAACGATTCGTTGATGATTAGGGAACTTCAGGAGTGGCGCGATCAGTTGAGCGTCGAGATTACCGGGGAAGTACGTTTCCCAGGTAAGTATTCCTTCAATCCAAATGACACGCTCGCGTCCGTTATTGAAAGGGCTGGCGGGGTGACCGAACAAGCATTCTTAAGGGGTGGCATTTTTCTGCGTGAACAACTGCGCGAGCGCGAAGAAGAGCAGATCGAATTGCTTACCCAGCGAATAGAGAGTGACCTAGCTTCGCTTGCGCTGCAGGCGGCCAACGCTGATATGCAGGTCCAACAGGCGCAAAGCGCGGGAGGAGCATTACTATCGAAGCTGCGTAGTGCGCAAGCTACCGGTCGTTTAGTTATCGACCTGCAGGCTATGTTGGCCAATCCTGACGATCCGGATTCTGCAGTACTACTGAAGGAAGGCGATCAGTTAATGATCCCGGACGTTTCCCAGGAAGTAACCGTACTGGGGGAAGTGCAGTTTCCGACTTCTCATTTATATGTTAAGGGACTAGACAGGAATGGATACATCGATAGGAGTGGCGGAATGACTATAAATGCGGCAGAAAAACAGGCTTACCTGGTGCGTTCCAATGGCGCCGTGTTCACGGGCAGGAGTGGCTGGTTTGGCCGCGGCGATTCAATGAATGTCCAGCCAGGCGATACCATCGTTGTGCCGCTGGACACACAGAAGGTCAGCAGGTTGCAACTTTGGACGGGCGTAACCGGTGTTATTTACAATCTTGCAATCGCTGTAGCCGCAGTTAATGGTCTAAATAATTAGTCCGCTTGGAAATGTCAGGAAACAGGAATGGATAATCAGGTAGAGTCGGCCCCGGGCCGTGTCAAACGCGCCGACGAACTTACGTTTATCGAACTTATTCGTGTTCTTCAGGCCTATAAAATGGTTGTCGGGGGAATAACCGCTGCGGCGTTCGTACTCGCAGTTCTGATTGCAGTGCTTTCTGCACCCGTTTATCGGGCAGAAGTATTGATCGCACCAGCCGACGAGGCTTCTGCTTCGACCGGTGGTTTGTCATCACTAGTATCTCGTTTTGCATCTTTACCGGGTTTGGGGGCGATGAGCCGGCTTGGTCGAAGGGACAAGGTTACGGAAGGAATGGCCACTTTAAGTTCACCAAATTTCACCATCGAGTTTATCCAGGACAAGAACCTGTTGCCGGTTTTATTTTCGAATGCCTGGGATGCTGAAAATGAAGAATGGGATGTAGATTCCCAGGAAGACATCCCGACGATGGAAGACGGCTATTACTACTTCAATGAAAATATTCGTGAGGTTGTGGAGGAGGAAACAGGCCTGGTCCGCATGACCATCGAATGGAAAAACCCTGTCGCAGCTGCCGACTGGGCAAATGAATTGATAAGCCGACTAAACGAGAAGCTTAGGACCAAGGCAATAACAGAAGCCAACAAGACAATTGATTATCTGAACCAGGAAGTTGAGAAGACGCGTATTGTCGAACTGCAGCAGGCTATCTATTTTATGATCGAAAGTCAGATCAACCTGCGGACGATGGCTAACGTACGTAAAGAGTTTGCGTTCAAGATTATTAGTGCTGCGATACCTCCGGATGATGATCGATACGTTCGGCCAAACCGACTATTGATTATCGCGGTAGGCCTGGCTGCCGGCCTTGTCTTGGGAGTGTTTTTCAGTTTCCTGCTTTATGCGTTTAAACTCATCAGGGCTGAGTTGGATACCTGATTCCTTCCATTGATCTGCCATCCGTGCAAGTGGCTGCAGAGGCTTAGTCTTGACCCTGTCACCCTCCAGTCACAAGGAAAGATATTTAGATGCCCACGGGGTTGAGCTGGTAAAAGCATCGGCTGCCGGATTAGCAGCGCGAGTGTTGTCTGCCGGCGCAGTATTGGCGTTTAGCGTCTTGCTTACGCGCTCCCTTGGAGTAGCGAACTCAGGCTTGTTTTTTCTTGCCGTTGCGGTGGTTTCCGCTGTAAGCGTGCTAAGTCGCGCGGGCCTGGACAATGCCATCGTGCGCTACTCAGCGGCGGCAATCGCCAGCGACCGATGGGGCGATGTAGGCGCTATGTATCGGCGTTCAATAGCGCTGGTCTCCGCGATATCCGGGGTGTTCGCACTAGCTATTTACTCGGGCGCTTCCTGGATAGCAACAGTCCTATTCTCGAAGCCGGCCCTGGCGGATCCGCTGCAGACTTTGGCTGTATGTCTCTTGCCGATCACTTTGATAATGCTGCACTGTCAGTATTTGCAATCTCAGAAAAGGATTACGTATGCACTGTATTTTCAGTCGGCCCTGATTCCGACACTTAGCATTATTGCCATAGTTCTATTACCGTTTAGTTGGTCTCTGGGCAATATCGCGACAACGTACACTGGAGCAGGCGTTCTGGGTGCAATTATTGCCGCGGCCGTTTGGCTTAGCCGGGCAAAAATATTCAGCTTTCCACGTACCCACTATGATTCAAGGAAATTTTTTTCAAGCGGCTTGACGCTTATACCATCAGATCTCGTTAACAAGGTGCTGCAACCTTGGGCAGCGTTGATTTGCCTCGGCTTCTGGAGCACGGAAACCGATGCTGGTTTGTTTGCAGCTGCGTGGCGTATCGCAGCTCTCGTTACATTTTCCCTGGCTCCAGTAAACTACTTTGCCGCGCCAAAAATGGCGGCGCTATGGCACGAGGGTGATGTTGTCTCACTGAGAAAGATTTCTCAGCAGGCAACTTTGTTGATGATTATTGTGGCTGCGCCAATGCTTATAGCAATTATGCTTTTCCCAGAATTGATAATGAGTGTATTTGGAGACGATTTCAGGATAGCGGCTGAAATTCTGTTGGTGCTTGCGGCAGCCCAGGTTGTTAATGTCGTGACCGGGCCGGTAAGATCACTGCTGCTAATGACAGGAAATGAGCAGGATCATCGCAGCGCAAGCCTGGCAGGGGGCATAACTATACTCGTGGGCTGCTTTGTTCTTGTCCCCGCCTACGGTGGATTAGGTGCCGCCTGGTCCGTGGCCGCAAGCTTGGTAGCAACCAATATGAGTGCCGCGGTGTTTGTCTGGCAACGTCTTGGCTTCCTGCCGGTTGGCCTGGCTAAAAGTGTGCAGGAAGGGCCCCGGTAGTGGAAATCACACTGATATTTTTTGCTGTAGTAGGTATCCATACTGTTGTTAGCCTGGTCCACTATCGTGCTGGCGTTTTTCTGGCTGTTACGCTTTACGCCGTCTATCCAAAATTTTTGTCCCTGGGTCTTTCCAGTGAGGGCTTTGCCTTAACCGGTCAGCGAGCAATGCTGTCTATCCTTTTTGGCATCTACATTTTACGCGTTCTCTGGGGATCCGCGGAGATACGTCACGGTTTTGCTCTAATGGCCAGGTATAAGCCGATCATGTATTCGCTTGTTGCGTTTATCCTGGCCAGGCTTGTGGGTAATTTTGTAAGCGGCCGTATTGATGTGGGGTCAATCGCTGCATTTATAAGTGAAATGCTGCTTAGCATATTTATTGCCGTACTTGTTTTTACTTATGTCCGCAACAGGAAAGATATTCTCAACTTGCTGACGCTGGTGCTTGTTTCGCTACTCGCCAACCAGTTTGCATCTGTTTACGAGTTTTATTCTGATGGTTCCATATATCCCGCCAGTATAGAGATTCAATATGAAACTACTCGAACAGAAGATGCCATGCTGGAGGGAAAGTCTCGCGAAGAACGATATCGTACGATGGGTTTTTTTGATAATCCCCTAAAACTTGCCGGTTTACTCTGCCTGTTTTTACCGCTGGCAATGTTTCTGTCTGTGCATGCAACCAGCCTGATGACTCGGCTGTTTGCCACAATGTCAGTTGCAATGGCACTTCCTACCGCGTTGTTCACGGGATCAAGAGCAGCCATTGGTGCGACGGTTGCCATTTTTAGCTGGTACCTTTACCGGACTATTTCCCGCAATATGAGCCGTATAGGACGAAGAGCCTTGTTTAGTGCCAGCTTCGTACTTGTGGCTATTGTGATTTATATTATTGCTAGCGGACTAATCGAAGCGATACTCTTCGGCGAGGAATATCAGCGCAGCACAGAAGCTCGCTGGACGCAGTTTATTACGGTGCCTCTCTACGTTGCAGAATATCCTGTATTTGGCAGGGGTTATGCGCGAAATATTGCAGAGATTGTTGGTATGTATACCCTGGACAGTTTCTATCTGCGAATTGCGCTGGAGGGTGGAATCGTTGCATTGATTGCATTCATTTTGTATTTGTTCCGGGCCTCAAGACTGCTTTCACCTATTAGCAGAGTTGATATCGTAAACTTCGATACCAGTCTTGCGAAAGCGTTAAGGGTTTCGATTGGAACGTGCGCTATCCTGATGACAATTTTTTCATTCGCCTACCTTCGCATGTATGTATTTGTAGTCGTAGCCGTAGCTATAGTTCTGCATTCTCTCTATAAAGAGGCAAACAAACGAGTGTTGCCACCCAAAGCAGAGTCGCCATTGCACGAACGCT